>Ga0160464_101275_pt1 | contig 9749 bp, 6 predicted proteins | sample HID1971I_E11MG_FD_108275 | JGI IMG/M metagenome (GOLD analysis project Ga0160464, IMG submission 108275) | Enriched millipede-associated microbial communities from UW Madison campus, WI, USA - HID1971I_E11 MG | ecosystem: Host-associated > Arthropoda: Insects > Digestive system > Unclassified ... | reverse complement strand
CGCCAACGGCTCCGGCAACGGCTCCGGCAACGGCTCCGGCAACGGCTCCGGCATCCACCGCGACCCACACCGTCGCGGCCGGAGACACACTGTTCGGCATCGCGCAGAAGTACGGCACCACGACACAGACCCTGTACGCCGCGAACGGCCTCGGTCCCTCGTCGATCATCTATCCCGGCCAGACTCTCTCCCTGCAAGGGGCACCGGCACCCGCGCCTGCCCCGGCGGCAGTCCCTGTCACAGCCGGCCAGCAGGCGGCGACACTCACCGCGGAGCAGGCGGCGAACGCGGCGCTCATCATACGCATCGGCCGCGAGCTCGGCGTCTCCGATCGGGCGATCGCCCTCGCCCTCGCGACCGGGATGGTCGAATCGGGGCTGCGCAATCTCGACTGGGGCGACCGCGATTCGCTCGGCATCTTCCAGCAGCGCCCCAGCACCGGGTGGGGCACACCCGCCCAGATCATGGACGCCGACCGGAGCACGCGCGTTTTCTACGGCGGCCTGAGCGACCCGAACGGACCGGCGACGCGCGGACTCCTGGACATCCCCGGTTGGGAGGACATGCCCTTCACGGCAGCAGCGCAGGCGGTCCAGATCTCGGCCTACCCGGACAAGTACGGACAGTGGGAGACGCAAGCTTATGCCTGGCTCGCGCTCCACGGGTGACGACATTCGGGAAAACCCACAGGGTCGAGGGGTGAGCCGCTCCCCTGTCTTTCAGGCAGTTCTCCATAGAATTCTGACGTGACGACCAATCAGCAAGCCGACCCCCTCATCGGGCGGCTTGTCGACGGCCGCTACCGTGTACGCGCGCGAATCGCTCGCGGCGGCATGGCGACGGTGTACGTCGCGACCGACCTCCGACTCGAGCGGCGCATCGCCCTCAAGGTGATGCACGCCCACCTCAGCGACGATTCGGCCTTCCAGAGCCGCTTCATCCAAGAGGCCAGGTCTGCGGCACGTCTGGCGGATCCGCACGTCGTGAACGTGTTCGACCAGGGACAGGACGGCGAGCTCGCCTACCTCGTGATGGAGTATCTGCCCGGCATCACGCTGCGCGAGCTCCTGCGAGAGCAGAAGCGTCTCACGATCCCGCAGACCATCACCATCATGGATGCGATCCTGGCAGGCCTCTCGGCCGCGCATCGGGCCGGGATCGTGCACCGGGACGTGAAGCCGGAGAACGTACTCCTCGCTGAAGACGGTCGCATCAAGATCGGCGACTTCGGACTCGCGCGAGCGACGACCGCGAACACCGCGACCGGGCAGCAGCTGCTGGGGACGATCGCCTACCTCGCCCCTGAGCTCGTCACCCGCGGTACCGCCGATGCCCGCAGCGACATCTACGCCCTCGGGATCATGCTGTACGAGATGCTGGTCGGCGAGCAGCCCTACAAGGGCGAGCAGCCCATGCAGATCGCGTTCCAGCACGCCACGGAGTCGGTGCCGCGGCCGAGCGTGCGCAATCCCGCGGTGCCGGAGCAACTCGACGAGCTCGTGCTCTGGGCTACGGAGAAGTCGCCTGACGACCGGCCAGACGATGCGCAGCAGATGCTCGAGCGCCTGAGAGACATCGAACGCGACCTCGGCATCGCCCCTACCGCGGCCAGATCCACCGCCTCGCAGCACAGCCACGGCGACTCCGGAGACCTCACCAAGGTGATGCCGGGGACCATGGTGATCGCCGACCCCACGGCCCCGGTCCCAGCCGCACTCGACAACGCGACGCTCCTGCGTCGACGTGCGTCCAAGCGCCGCGCGCGCGGTGCATTCCTGCTCACGCTCGTGCTGCTGCTGGCGGTGCTCGCCGGCGGTGTCGGCTGGTGGTTCGGCTCGGGCCCCGGGTCGCTCATCGCCGTCCCGGCCGTCGCCGGGGGCACATACGACGACGCCGCCGCAACGCTGACGGAAGCCGGATTCGCACCCGTCCCGAAGGACGAGTTCTCGATCGACATCCCTGCGGGGACCGTGATCGAAACCGATCCGGCGGAAGGTGCGCGACTCGACAAGGGCGCCTCCGTCACGGTCATCGTCTCGGCAGGACCGGCCACGCACACGCTCGACCCCTTGAACGGTCGTGCGGAGCAGGACGCTCGCGATTACCTCACCGGCCTCAACGTCAATGTCACGGACAAGTCGCTCCTGCTCTTCTCCGACGCCGACGCCGGGATCGTCATCAACGCGTATGTCACGCCGAGGGCGGGCGGAGAGTCCTACATCTGCGGTGACGGCTGCGAGATCTTCGAAGACGACACGGTGGAGCTCTATGTCTCCGCCGGCGATTTCCCCGACGTCGCCGGCATGTCGGTCGGCGAGGCGACCTCCACGCTCACCGACAAGGGCCTCACCGTCACTCCCGACGCGCAGTACACCTTCAGCGACAACGTCGCGAAGGACGTGGTCATCGGGGTTGCCGATCGTGCGGAAGAGGGCAATTGGCGGCCGGGCGACAACGTGCAGCTCATTGTCTCGAAAGGCCCGGAGCTGTTCCCCGTGCCGGATGTCTCCGGCAAGACACTGAACGAGGCCAAGAAGATCCTGTCCGACAAGGGCTTCAAATCGACCTACGCCGCCTGGGGCGATCTGCCGGGCTTCGCCGAGATGGCCAAGGTCACCGGTCAGGATCCCGGCCCGGACAAATCCCTCCCACGCGGTGGCACGGTGAACCTGTCGATTCAGCTGAGCGGCTGAGTCCCGCTGACGGTCCCCGCGAGAACGGGAACCGAGCAACGAGAAAGCCGCCCTCCCCGGTCATTCCGGGAGGGCGGCTTTCTCCGTGTCTATGACGCTTCGTCTCGACGACGGAGCGTCAGCGCTTCTCGAGCTCCTCGGCCACCAGGAAGGCGAGCTCGAGCGACTGCATGTGGTTCAGGCGTGGGTCGCACAGGCTCTCGTAGCGCGTGGCCAGAGCGGCCTCGTCGATCTGCTCGGAGCCGCCGAGGCACTCGGTGACGTCGTCCCCGGTGAGCTCGACGTGAATGCCGCCGGGGAATGTGCCGACCGCACGGTGCGCTTCGAAGAAGCCCCGCACCTCGTCGACGACGTCGTCGAAGCGACGGGTCTTGTATCCGGTCGGCGTGGTGATGCCGTTGCCGTGCATCGGGTCGGTGACCCACAGCGGCTGCGCTCCGGAATCGCGTACGGCTTCGAGCAGCGGCGGCAGAGCATCGCGGATCTTGCCCGCCCCCATGCGGGTGATGAAGGTCAGGCGTCCGGGCTCACGTTCAGGATCGAGCTTGTCGATCAGGGCGAGTGCGGTGTCGGGTGACGTGGTCGGCCCGAGCTTCACTCCGATGGGGTTGCGGATCTTGGAGAAGTAGTCGACGTGCGCACCATCGAGCTCACGCGTGCGCTCTCCGATCCAGAGGAAGTGCGCAGAGGTGTTGTACGGCGTGTCCGTGCGCGAGTCGATACGCGTCATCGGGCGCTCGTAGTCCATGAGCAGACCCTCGTGCCCCGTGAAGAACTCGACCCGCTTGAGCTCGTCGAAGTCTGCTCCCGCAGCCTCCATGAACTTGATCGCACGGTCGATCTCGGCGGCCATGCGCTCGTAGCGCTGGTTGGCCGGGTTCTGTGCGAAGCCCTTGTTCCACGAGTGCACCTCGCGGAGATCGGCGAAGCCACCCTGCGTGAACGCACGGATCAGGTTCAGCGTGGAAGCCGCCGTGTGGTAGCCCTGCAGCAGACGAGCAGGGTCCGCCGTGCGGGACCCCTCGGTGAAGTCGTACCCGTTCACGATGTCGCCACGGTACGCGGGCAGGGTGACCTCGCCGCGCGTCTCGTTGTCGCTCGATCGCGGCTTGGCGAACTGGCCGGCCATGCGGCCCATCTTCACGATCGGCATCGAGGCGCCATAGGTCAGCACCACGGCCATCTGCAGCACCGTCTTGATGCGGTTGCGAATCTGCTCGGCCGTCGCGCCCGCGAAGGTCTCGGCGCAGTCTCCGCCCTGGAGCAGGAACGCCTGGCCGGACGCCGCACGGGCGAGCCTGTCGCGGAGGTTGTCGACCTCGCCGGCGAAGACCAGCGGTGGAAGGGTGGCGATCTGCTGGGAGACGTCGGCGACGCGGTCCGCGTCGGGCCACTGCGGCTGCTGCTTGATGGGAAGCGAGCGCCATGCATCAAGGGCTTCGATGTGGTGCGGGAGCATGCGTTCCAGCCTAGTGGTCGCGGATACCGCCGAGATCCGCGCGAAGCCTATGTGACGCGGGTCGGGAGCCGGTCCTTGACCGTCGATGCGTAGACGTCCTCGTACTTCTGCTCGCCGAGCCGCTGCAGGGCCACCATGATCTCGTCGGTGACCGAGCGCAGGATGTAGCGATCGTTCTCCATGCCCGCGTATCGGGAGAAGTCGAGAGGCTCCCCGATCACGATGCCGACGCGCACGATGCGCGGCAGCCGCCGGCCGATGGGCATCGCCGTGTCTGTGTCGACCATGATGACCGGCACCACCGGGACCTTCGCCTCGAGCGCCATCCTGGCGATCCCGGTGCGGCCCCGATACAGCTTGCCGTCGGGGCTTCGCGTCCCCTCGGGGTAGATCCCGAGCAGGTCGCCTCCCCCGAGCACCTGGAGCCCCGTGTTCAGCGAGGCCTCGGACGCCTTGCCCCCCGACCTGTCGATGGGGATCTGTCCCGTCGCCTTCATGAAGAACTTGGTAGCCCAGCCTTTGAGACCACGACCGGTGAAGTAGTCGCTCTTCGCGAGGAAGGACATCGACCGGTCGATCACCAGGGGAAGGAAGATGGAATCGGCGAAGGAGAGATGGTTGCTCGCCAGGATCGCCGCACCGTTCGCGGGCACGTTCTTCCGCCCCACGATCCAGGGGCGGAACACCGCCTTGACCACGGGGCCGATCACCACGTACTTCATCAGCCAGTAGAACATCGTGGTGAAGTCTAGCGCCGCGTCCGGCATCCGTCGGAGCGGTCTTCTCGCCTCACTCGTACACGCGACCCAGTTCCACCTGGGGCGCGACTCGGTTCCATGCCTTAGACTCGGAGGCAAGTCCGTGCCCGACCGGTACCGAAGGAGCTGCCGTGGTCCAGTTTGAAGTCCCCGCGATCGTCCCCGCCGATCCCGACGCGAACGTCGCCGACCTCCTGGTGAAGCGTGTCGAAGCCACCCCGGATCGGGCGTTGTTCTCGGTCCCCGAGGGAGAAGGCTGGCGCGACATCTCCGCCGCCGACTTCCAGACGGCCGTGGTCGCTCTCGCGAAGGGCTTCGCCGCCGCCGGCATCCAGCCCGGCGAGAAGGTCGGATTCCTCGCGCGCACCACGTACGAATGGACGCTCGTCGACTTCGCGCTCTTCTACACCGGTGCCGTGATGGTGCCGATCTACGAGACCAGCTCCCCCTCCCAGATCCAGTGGATCCTCGAGGATTCCGGCGCGATCGCGCTCATCGTGGAATCGCCAGAGCACTTCGCCCGCGTGGACGAGGTCCGTGGCGACCTCCCACTGATCCGCGAGGTATGGCAGCTGCACCTGGGGGCCATCGACACCTTGACCGCACAGGGCGCCTCGGTGAGTGACGCCGAGATCGAACGCCGGCGTAGTCTCGCTGTCGGCTCCGACATCGCGACCCTCATCTACACCTCCGGATCCACGGGGCGCCCCAAGGGGTGCGTGCTCACGCACAGCAACTTCGTCGAGCTGTCCCGCAATTCGGCCAAGGCGCTGGATGAGGTCGTCCAGACGCCGGGAGCCTCCACGCTTCTCTTCATCACGACCGCGCACGTGTTCGCCCGGTTCATCTCGATCCTCGACATCCACGCGGGCGTGCGCACCGGCCACCAGCCCGACACGCGCCAGCTCCTGCCGGCGCTCGGATCGTTCAAGCCGACCTTCCTCCTCGCGGTCCCCCGCGTGTTCGAGAAGGTCTACAACTCGGCGGAGCAGAAGGCGGAGGCGGGCGGCAAGGGCAAGATCTTCCGAGCCGCAGCCGACGTCGCCATCGAGCACTCGAAGCTGCTCGAAGAGGGCAAGAAGATCCCGTTCGGGATGAAGCTCAAGTTCGCCCTGTTCAACAAGCTCGTCTACAGCAAGCTCCGCGAGGCCATGGGCGGCAACGTCGTCTATGCCGTCTCGGGGTCCGCACCGCTCGGCGCGCGACTCGGACACTTCTTCCACAGCCTCGGCGTGGTGATCCTCGAGGGCTACGGACTGACCGAGACGACCGCACCCGCCACGGTCAACCTGGCGGACAAGTCGAAGATCGGCACGGTCGGCCCTGCTCTCCCCGGCGTCGGGGTGCGCCTCGCAGACGACGGCGAGATCGAGGTCCGCGGCATCAACGTGTTCAAGGAGTACTGGAACAACCCCGAGGCCACGGCCGAGGCCTTCAGCGAGGGCGGCTGGTTCCACACCGGCGACATCGGCAGCTTCGACTCCGAGGGCTTCCTGACGATCACCGGCCGCAAGAAGGAGATCATCGTCACGGCCGGCGGCAAGAACGTCGCACCCGCCGCGCTCGAGGACCCCATCCGCGCGAACCCGATCATCGGCCAGGTCGTGGTCGTCGGAGACCAGCGCCCGTTCATCTCGGCGCTCGTGACGCTCGACCCGGAGATGCTCCCCACCTGGCTCGCGAACAACGGCCTCGAGGCGACGATGTCTCTCGTGGATGCCGCGAAGAACGAAGCAGTGCGTGCTGAGGTGCAGCGCGCCGTCGATGCCGCGAACGCCCGTGTCTCGCGTGCGGAGTCGATCCGCAAGTTCACGATCCTCGACTCCGAGTGGACGGAGGCCTCCGGGCACCTGACCCCGAAGCTCTCGATCAAGCGGAACATCATCATGAACGACTTCGCCGACGAGATCGCCGCGATCTACGACGAGCCCGTCGCGACGACGAACGTTCCCATCGGCGGCTGACACTCTCCGCATGAAGAAGGGCCCCGCGCGAGCGGGGCCCTTCTTCATGTCTCATGCGTTCAGAACCAGGAGCTCTCCCGCACTTCTCTCATGGCGACCTTTCGCGTCTCCGGATCCAGCCGAGTCAGGAAGAGCTTGCCGTCGAGGTGATCGGTCTCATGCTGCAGAGCCTGAGCGAGCAGGCCGTCACCCTCGAGGACCACGGGGTTGCCGTCGAGATCGATCCCCTCGACGCGAGCCCAGGGGTGGCGTTGCGCGTCGTGCCAGAGCCCGGGCACCGAGAGGCACCCCTCCCCCGTGGGTTCGGGCTCGCCGCGAACCTCGGTCAGCACGGGATTGAGCACGTAGCCGATGTCGCCGTCGATGTTGTAGCTGAACGCGCGCAGAGCGACGCCGATCTGTGGCGCCGCGACACCTGCGCGCCCCGGCAACTCGACGGTGTCGACCAGGTCGGCCACCAGTGCGCGTACCCCGTCGTCGATCTCCTCGATGGGCGCGCAGACCGTGCGCAGAACGGGGTCGCCGAAGATGCGGATCTCACGGACCGCCATCAGGCGGCCCTGGCCCGCAGGCCCTCGACGAGCAGTGCCGCGAGTTCGCGGGCGGCGATCCGGGTCTCCGGGAGGAGGTTGGCGAACACGATCGTTCCTCCCCCGGCGATCTGCGGATCGTACGGGACCCGAACGACGCTCCGCGCCCTCGTGGCGAAGTGCGCCTGCAACTCGTTCAGGCGCACGAGAGGAGTCCCCGGCGTGGACTGGTTGAGGACGACGATCGCCTCGCGCGCCTGCTCCTCGTACCCGTTGGTCTCGAGCCAGGTGAGGGTCTCGGACGCGAGGCGGGCCTCGTCGACGCTGAGTCCCGAGACGATGACGATCTGATCGGCGAGATCGAGAGTCGCCGACATCACGGAGTGGACGATCCCCGTCCCCGTGTCGGTGAGGACGAGCGAGTAGTAGTGGGCGGCCACACCGGCCACGTCACGGTAGTCGCTGTCACTGAAGGCCTCGGCAATGCGCGGGTCGGCATCGGAGGCGAGGACATCGAGTCGTGTCGCATCACGCGCCACGATGGCGGAGATGTCGTGGTATCCCTTGACGTCGTCATGGATCCGGACGAGGTCGCGCACGGACTTGCTGTGGTGCGGACGCACGATGCGCTCCGCGAGAGTTCCACGGTCCGGATTGGCATCGACGGCGATCACACGGTCTTCGCGGGCATCAGCGAGGGCCATACCCAGCAGCGCGGTGATCGTCGTCTTCCCCACCCCGCCCTTGCGGGACAGCACGGGGACGAAGCGCGCTCCCCCGGCGAGCGGTGCAGCGATCCTCGCCGAGAGCGCCTTCCGCTCCCGCGCACGGCGGCCGTCGCCGATGTTGATACGTCTGCCGGATACGGCGTACAGGAAGTGACTCCATGCACCCTCGGGCTCGGGCTTCGTGATCTGGTGCGGATCGAGCAGCCGGTCGGCGGTGAGCAGGTCGGCGGACTCACGCGACGAATCGCCCAGATCGTCCAGGCGCTTCGACGTGAGCGTCACGTCCGTGCGGGCCGCCGCACGAGCAGACTGCACCACGACGGGCCTCTCTTCGGGGGTGGACACGGCAGTGGTCTCCTTCTCGGCGGATGCCCGCACGGCGGATGCCGGTGCAGGAGGAGCCGTCTCGATCTCGGATCGAGCCTGGGAGAGGAATCGGGCGGCGGCGGCTTCCTCTGCAGCCCGCTCCTCGGCGGTATCACGGTCATCAGCGACCGACTCGGGCTCCTGGTCTTCGAGGTGACCATCGTCGACGACGACCGCGTCGACGATGGTCTCCTCGACGGGGACCGATTCGAGTGCCGAGACGTCGATCACGATCGGGTCGATGCCGGGTGTCTCGTCGATCTCCCCCGTGACGACCGCAGGTTCCGCGGCCGGCTCTTCCACCGATACCGCGTCGACGATCGGAGGATCCACCGGCGCCTCGGCCGGCACGACGATGGGCGCCGATGCCGATCCGGGCTCAGGATGGGGCGCCGCTTTCGGCAGCGGTTTCGCCTTGGCCTTCGTCTTCGACGCGGACATCGGCTTCGGGTCGACGGCAGGGGCCTGATCGATCAGGAGGTCACCGATGACCTCGCCTTCGACGACCCCGTCGTCGGCAAGGTCGTCGTCGTCGCCCGTGGGCAGGGTCACGCTGACCTGGGCGGTTCCGCCGAGGATGCCGATGCCTGCCGTGTCGAGAGACGCGGCTTCGTCGAGCACCCCCAGCGAGTTCTCCTCGGGGTCAGTGGTGTTCTTCGGTGTCACGATGTCGCTCCAAGCCTGCGCGGGCCTCGGGTGCACACGGATGCGCGGCCCTCGCCCGCACAAGATTAGTGCGCCGGGCGGATCACGACCAAAAGATCTCCGGCATCCACCTGCTGAGTCTCGGCGATCGCGTGCCGCTCGACGACACCGTCGACGGGTGCGGTGATGGCCGCTTCCATCTTCATCGCCTCGATGGATGCGACAGGTTCACCGGCCCGGACGGATGCCCCGACCTCAGCCTTCAGGGTGACGACACCGGAGAACGGAGCGGCCACCTGACCGGGAACGGAGGTATCCGCCTTCTCGACCTCGATCGCATCGACCGTGATGGAACGGTCACGGACGAATACCGGACGGAGTTGACCGTTCAGAGTCGTCATCACAGTACGCATACCCTTGTCGTCGGCATCGCCGATGGCTTCGAGCCCGACGTACAGCCGCACACCGCGATCGATCTCGACCTGGTGCTCCTGCCCCGCCACGAGGCCGTACAGGTAGTCGCTCGTGTCGAGCACCGAGAGGTCCCCGAAGAGTTCCCGACGCTCGGCGAACTCGGCGCTGGGCGCGGGGAACAGCAGGGTGTTG
>Ga0160464_101269_pt1 | contig 9811 bp, 9 predicted proteins | sample HID1971I_E11MG_FD_108275 | JGI IMG/M metagenome (GOLD analysis project Ga0160464, IMG submission 108275) | Enriched millipede-associated microbial communities from UW Madison campus, WI, USA - HID1971I_E11 MG | ecosystem: Host-associated > Arthropoda: Insects > Digestive system > Unclassified ... | reverse complement strand
GGTGTTATTGATTACTTCCAATATGCCATCTGCCAGCGCGCAGTGCGCCATGTGTACCGTTAGTGCTGAGCAAAGTGTAAAAAATGGAAATACACAAGGAAAAGGGCTGAATACAGGCATTATCTACCTGTTAGCCATTCCTTATCTGTTAATTACTGGGATGGGAATTTTATGGTACGTAAAGTTCCGTAAGAAAAATACAGACCAGGTATTTAATATCTCGGAATAAATTTCAATTCACCCTTCCTGCTTCTTCGCAGGCTTTTTGACAGATATGGAAAGAACATCTAAGTTGTATGCACTTGTGCATGGGAAATGCCCACAGTGTCGCAGGGGCGATATCTTTACCGGAAGTCTCTATGGGTTTAACCTACAGCGAACGAACACAGTTTGCAGTCATTGTGCATTTCGCTTTGAGATCGAACCGGGTTATTTTTATGCAGCAATGTATGTTAGCTATGCGATGAACTGTGCGGAGATGATCTCTCTCGGCGTGGCCGCCTATATCTTATCGGGAGGTTGGCTGGAATTTGAATCTTTTTGGTTATACATCACTGTCATCTTTTCAGGATGTCTAATTTTGGCCCCTTTTAACTATCGCTATTCCCGTGTGATTTTATTACATTGGCTAACACCAAAAGTTAAATATAACGCCTATTACGATAAGCCATGATTAAACCAGAAACACTCGCTTTTATAACCGACGTAGCTCAAAATAATACCCGCGAATGGTTTGCGGAAAATAAAGCCAGATATGAAACTGCAAAGGATGATGTATTGGCTTTTGTGGATCAGTTAATCCCTAAACTTGCTGCTGCGGACCCAGAATTTTCTATAGATACACCTGCAAAAAAATGTTTACTACGTATTTATAGGGACGTGCGGTTTAGTAAGAACAAAGACCCTTACAAAAACAACTACGGAATTTCGTTTAACGTGAAGGGAAAAGGAATCCCTGATCCGGGTTATTACCTTCACATCCAGCCCGGACAATGCTTTTTTGGTGCAGGTTTCTGGATGCCCGAGGCTCCTGTCCTTAAAAAGATCAGAGAAGAAATTGATTACAATACTTCCGAATTTTTGGACATCATTAATGCTAAAAGCTTCAAAAATACGTTTACACTGAGTCAGGATGATAAACTGAAAAACGCCCCTAAAGGATATGAAGTTGATCATCCTCAGATAGAACTTTTAAAATTAAAAAGCTTTATTGCCGTTTATCCTTTGAAAGATGAAGATTTTCTGAAACCCGGAATTGCTGATCAGTTGAAAATTGCTTTTGAAAGTGTCTATCCCTTTATATTATTTTTGAGAAATGCCGTAGCGCAATAGTTATGATGAAAAAAACCGTTTTATTTTTATTTGCCGGATTATTGGCAACCGCCTTCAGTGCCTGTGTAGTTTTGTCTCCAAAAAAGTATAAAGCTCTGCTTGCAAAACAGGATTCACTGAGTTCTGGTCTGGAACAGGCACACCTTAAAGGAGAATACCTGGAAGGGTTGATAGCGAGATTGAAAAAGGACACAACAGGCTTAAGTGCCACTTTAAACGACCTTAGAGGAAAGTATTCTGAAATGGATGGAAACTATGCCAAGTTAAAGGATAATAGCTCTACGGAGATTAGTAAGCTTTCGCAGGATCTTAAAAAGAGAGAGCAACGATTAAAGGAAGTAGAAGAGGTGTTGCGTAAGCGTGATGAGGCTACCAATCAATTGAAAGAAAAGCTACAGCAAGCCTTGCTTGGTTTCACCAAGAGCGGTTTGACCGTAGAAATAAAAAACGGAAAAGTATATGTATCCCTTATGGATAAGCTGTTGTTTCCTTCCGGGAGTATCATTATTGACGAAAAAGGAAAGCTGGCACTTGCCCAGTTAGCGGGTGTTTTGAAGGAACAACCTGAAATCAATATTGCGGTAGAAGGGCATACCGATTCACAGAAGATTACCAACCTTGGGCAGATCAAAGACAATTGGGACCTGAGTGTATTGCGGTCGACTTCAGTAGTTCGGTACCTGACAGAGGTAACCAAAGTAGAAGGCGTACGTATGACTGCAACGGGTAAAGGCGAATTCCAACCCCTGGCACCAAACACAGGTGCTGATGGCAGAAGCAAAAACAGAAGAATTGAAATTGTGCTTTCTCCTAAACTGGATGAATTGTATAATCTGATCAAACAATAATTTGCTATAAGACATAAAAAAGGCGTTCTGATATTTTCAGAACGCCTTTTTTATGTCTTATGTCAGCGATTAAAAAGGACTGTTGAAGTCTTTAAAAGCAGGAAGCACCTGGTCTTTATCAGAAAGTATAAACTCATTTTCAGGAATAACTTTACTCCATTGAATGTTCAGGTCTGCATCGTTCCAGATCACTCCGATTTCTGAGTCTTTATCGTAGTAGTTGCTTACTTTATAAGTGAAAATGGTTTCATCTTCCAGTGTTAAAAAACCATGTACAAATCCTGGCGGAACCCAAAGCTGTCTGTGGTTCTCTCCGCTAAGTTCAATATCGTAGTGACTGCCATAGGTTGGAGATTCTTTTCTGATATCAACGACTACGTCCATCACTTTCCCCTGGATCACTCTGACCAGTTTGCCCTGACCAAAGGGGGCTTTTTGTGCGTGTAGGCCTCGTAAGGCTCCTTTCTGTGAAAAAGATTGATTGTCCTGAACAAAGTTGACATTGATGCCTGCCTCTGCCAGGGTTTTCGCATTGAAACTTTCGTAAAAATAGCCGCGGTTGTCTTTCCACACTTTCGGCTCTATGATCAGTAGGCCTTCAATGGGTGTTTTTAAAATATTCATATTAGGGATTAGATTACGTATTCCATTAGGGTGCGAAAGGAAACCACCTGGTTTTCAAAATTCGCCGCAACTTCTGCCTGAAAGGCCGGAGCATAAATTTCCTGATAATCCAGGTAATCCGCCATGTTTTCCACTACATATTGGGCACAATAGGTAACCCCTTCATTCGGAGAATCCACTACTTTAAGCAGACGATGAGAAACGAATTTCCCTGTAGACATTACAGTTGGAATGTGGGACTCCTGCATCCACTGCAACCAACGGTCGGCAGCGGCATCTTCAATTATTGAAGTAACATTGTATAATAACATAGGGCAAAGATAGGAACTATGTACCAATAATATCTCCACGAAGTTTCCTAAAACGCTTACGTGCTTCGGTTGTATACATACTGCCAGGATAATCATTGATCAGCTTCTGGTACAATACTTTTGCCTGCTCATTGTCTTTTAGATTGGTCTCATAAAGTCCGGCAAGCGTAAACAAAGCATCATCGGCCCATATGCTCGTATGTTGTTTCTCCGTTAGCTCCTTCAAAACAATAATCGCCTGACTGATTTCATTATTTTTGATTAAAATCTTTGATTTTGCCATTAGGATATCATCGAGCAAGCTATTGTTGGGGAACGCGATCGGGATGCTATCCAGCTTTGCCATTGCTTTCGCCGGAAGATTTCTGAACTGAAGCATTTCTGCATCAGCATACATTTTTAACGCGCTGCTGTCTGTAGCCGATTGAAGGTTGTCAGATATCAGAAGACTGAGGTTCAGGGCGTCATTCGCAATCAGTTGTGAAGTTGAGGCCTTCAGGATGTCTGCCTGTGATTTTGCATAAGTAAAATTTCCCTGGTAAAAGGAGAGCCTTGCCGACCGGTATCTGGCTTCGTTTCCGATAGCCTGATTTTCAAATTGTTTCGCTACTTGTTCATAGAGCAGAATGGCTTCCCAGGGTTGTTCTGTTAATATGTAAATATCCCCAAGATCAAGCTTTAGTTGTCCGGTTTCCGCATTGGGAAGACCAGGGATTTTAAGCGCGTCTTCCAATCCTTTTTCGGCCTTTTGAAGGTCATTCAGATAATAAGCCTGAAGGTTTACCCATTTTTTTAACGCGAAAACTGTTTGTGGCGTTTTGCCATATTCATCCAGGATAGATTGGTAAGCTGCCGCCAGTTCAGTAATGGCATTTTTTTCAAACTTTCCAGTAATTACCAGTTGGTATTTAGCGTTGACGAGCTCCACCTTTGCCGGCAGATAATACTCATTTTCTTTTCCTTTTAATAACAGGTACTCATAAGCTTTGATAGCTACGGGATAGGCCTGGTTGCTCAGAAAAGTATTGGCAGCCTGATATAGGATTGCGCCATCGTCCTTAATCCGTTTGTCCTGTGCAATCAGTTGCCTCAATGCCATTTCATACTCCTGTCGTTGCAGGTATTGCCAGATTAATAATTTGGTGTAGATCTCTGTTTGTGGCTCCTTTTGAATCTTTTTTAACAAGGCGGACTGTAAAAGCTGGTAATCGGAATTGTCTTCAAAGACCGTAGACAATACGCTTTCTGCCTGGGGAAGTAGTTGAGGCATTTCAGGAAGCGCATTCAGGTATTCCTGAATCAGCATGTTTTTATCCTTTTTATAGCGGTAAATACTCAACAATTCAAAAGTGAAAGGCTTATTGTCGTTCATGAGCTTTCTTCCCTGTAAAAAGGTGGTGATGGCCAGGTCATACGCCTGGAAATTATAGAAGTTATTGGCCAGCTCGCGGATCTTATACTCTTCCGCAGGAAGGTTATTGATGGCTTGAAGGTATTGTTTATTGGCTTCGTTTATCTGTCCTTTTTCCTGGTAAAAACGGCCAAGAGCGATGCTATACGTTGGTTTCTTCGGATTCTGTCTGATCAGTTTTTTTACCAGTTTCTCTGCTTCTTCAAATTTTTTAATCTTTAACAGCGAAGTGAAATATAATTCAAAGTAAGTGTCACTGTTTGTTTTATTAAAGAGCTTTTCCAATAATATGGAAGCTTCCTGAAACTGTCCCTGTTGATAATATTGATAAGCAAGTGCATCATCCACACTCTCCTGAGCGGAAGAATACAAAGCAGAGAGGCAAAAGGAAATGATTAAAATTAATTTTTTCATTACAATACAATTGTTTTTCAGCGGTTATGATGCTATCTTAAGCATGTTCATTACTTTTTGTAGACGGCATGCTGATGATGGTTTCATTGGGTTAAAGTGTGCAGGGACCTAAAATTAACGATTTAAAGGTTAATTTATGTGTTAAGTGCACAAGATTAATACATGCCGGTATTTTAAATGTTACTCATTTATATTCCCATACCACAAAAAAGTAATTATATTCAACATCATACGCCAGAGGTAAAGGAGTATAAAAGTAACAATATTGGTGTATAGCCTTTTTAGAAAGGTAGCGTTGTGTAGCTTTGCAGGCTATTAAATAATATGATTGTATATAAAAGATACTTTTTCCTGTTTTTAATATCTCTTGCTTTTGCCTGTCAGCAGAAGGAGGGGGAAGCACGTCTTATTCCTCTTGATGATTTTTTTAAATCCCAGGATAAAGTTACTTATCGTGTCTCTCCTGATGGATTGAATATCTCTTACCTTAAACTGGAGGATTCAGGACTGAATCTTTACATTGAGGATATTGCTACCGGAAAGGCGAGGAAAATTACCCACCTGAAAGACAAAAATGTTATTTTTTATTTCTGGGTAAGCAACAACGACCTGATCTATTATAAAGAGATCGATGCGGCAAAACGTCGTTCAGATATTTTCATCATCAATAAAGAAGGGGCAAATGAAAGGCAATTGAGCAGGAATGAGCAAGGGAAAATGAGGGTTTTGGAAGATCAGTTGATTGATGATAAGTTCTTGTTGGTCTCTTCCAATAAAAGAGATTCCACTGTTTTTGATGTTCACCGGCTCAATGTAAGAAATGGTGGCATGGAGATGGCGGCTAAAAATCCCGGGAACATTACCGATTGGAAAACGGATTCGGAAGGAAAATTAAGGTTGGCCGTGAGTACAGATGGTGCGACTACTACCATGTTATACCGGGAGCAGGAAGGACAAGCCTTCAAGCCCATTATGACTAATGATTTTACCACTACTTTTAAAGCTGTTGCCTTTAAACACGACCGTCCTAATATTATTTATGCCATTTCCAGTGTAAACAGAGATAAAAGCGCATTGGTCGAAGTAGATTGTAACACGGGGAAAGAGTTGAAAGTGCTTTTCGGAAATGATACCCTAAATATTACGGAAGCCCAGTACTCGAGAAAAAAGCAAAAGATGTCTTTTCTGACCTACGAAACCTGGAAGAAGGAAAAACATTATCTGGACGATTCTATAAAGATTATATATGATGACCTGGACCGTCTGCTGCCTAAAACGGAGACGCAGATTCTATCCCGTGATAAGGCAGAAAATGTATTTGTCATCAGGACCTTTACCGACAGAAATCCCGGTTCCTATTATCTTTATTTTGCTGACAAAAGAAAACTCCAGAAATTAAGTGATTTTAATTCCGCAATCCGGGAAGGGGAGATGAGTGAAATGAAAGCGGTTAGCTTTCAGTCGAAAGACGGAACTAAAATTAACGGCTACCTCACACTTCCTTTACATTTTAAAGCAGTTAACCTGCCGGTTGTTGTACTGCCGCATGACGGTCCTGTAAGCCGGGACTTATGGGGATATAATGCAGAGGTTCAATTTTTGGCCAATAGAGGATATGCTGTATTTCAGATTAATTATCGTGGCTCTTCAGGATATGGCAAGACTTTTATGTCTGCCGGATTTAAAGAATGGGGAGGAAAGATCCAGGATGATATCAATGATGGAGTAAACTGGCTCATTGAAAAGAAGATTGCAGATCCGAAAAGAATAGGAATCTATGGAACGGGATTTGGCGGTAATGTTGCTTTGAACAGCTCTTATCTGAGCCCTGGAATTTATGCTTGTGCCGCCTCTAACTCTGGCGTAATTAACTTATTCGCCTATTTAAAATCTATACCACCCTATTTTAAAACCAGCCTTCAGTTATATTATGGTATTGTCGGAAATCCATTAACGGATGCGGAACAGATGCGGAAATCGTCTCCGTTATTCCAGACCGATAGAATCAATATTCCCGTATTCATTTGTCAGAATGTAAAGGATCAGAATACCAATGCCGGCGAATCCCTGCAATTTGTAAAAAACCTTAAAAAGAGAAATGTGAACGTAACCTATCTGGAAAACGAAGGCATCGTATTCCCTGCTAAAAATCAGGAAAGCAGGCACCAGTTCTATACTGCTCTGGAACAATTTTTAGAGACTAATCTTAAAAACAGGTAAATTCGGATCTCATGATCTCAGAAAAAAAAACAGGCTATCGTAAGAATTTTTCCTTAATCCTCACTTTCATCGTATTGATGTCTGTATTGTTTTGCCTGTCTTTATATCTGGCTTATAATTTTAGCAAGAAATTCATTGAAAACGAATTTGTATCAGAGAAGGTCAACGTGCTGGAACAAAGCATTAAACCATATAATGATTTCTTTCAAAAGAAACTACCCGAGGTGTCTTATTATAACGGATATCTGGATTCTGCCACAGCTTCCAGCTTTGTCGATACGGTGTTACTGGAATATCCTTTTGTTTCCAAAGTTGTATTTTATGATTCCGAGGTCAAGAATACACCTGTAAGCGACGGATTAAATACCGGGAAGTTTTCTTTTGGACCGAAAAATATTTATCAGTTTGGAAGTTTGATCCCACAGGATTCTGTCCTGTTGTTCTCCAGAGAGAATACCAGGAACTTTATTGTAGGAGATGATTTTAATGGATTGGCGTTGAAACTGGCTTCTTATATTGAAAGTCTGGACACTACCAAGGTGCCTGATCAGGATGAGCTATTCAGCAATTTCAGTAATGTCCGTTCCAATAAGATCACCTATCTCAATATTCCGCGGATGGAGGAACTGAAGGCCTATAAAAGAATGTTGAGGAATGTACTGGACCCGCAGCCAGTTTATCAACAGGACATGATGTGTTTCCACCTGGACCCTTATAAGATTAAGATCATTAATTCCCGGCCCTTACTGTATCAGTTTATCAAGATACAGCCCCTGACTTATGATCCTTTAGATACTTCGCAAGCCTATCTGAGTACAGAGATTACTCTTCCAGGGCCTTTCTCTGATTATAAACTTTATTTTATCTCTTCGAAATCATTTGTAGATAAGGAAATCCTCAGTTATTTTTTACCCATTGCATTAGCGATTCTTGTGTTTTACGGGATTGTAGTGCTGGTTGCCTTTCTGATTTACAGGAACCTGAATATCAATCAACGGATGTTTAAATTGCAATATGATTTTGTGAATAACCTGACGCATGAGTTTAAGACACCCGTAAGTGTCATCAAGATCGCCGGAAATAACATAAAAAGCGCGACAGTTCTTACTGACAGGGAGTTGAAACTGTATGGGAAGATACTGGATGAAGAGGCAGATAAGCTGAATGGGTTAATGAATAAATTGCTGGCCTTTACTCAGATTGAAAATAAAGCCATTCAATTAAACAGAGACGAAATTTACATAGAAGATTTTATCGAGAGTACCGTGGAGTCCCATTGCCTGAAGCATCCTGACTTTGATTTTACCTATGAGGTGAGTGGATTCAGTACTTTTGTGACCGACCCTGTTCTCCTGGGAAGTCTCTTTGATAATCTAGCGGAGAATGCCTATAAATATTCTCCACCGGAAAGGAAAAAATTACACATCAGTGCCCGCTTAATCAAAGGCCGGGTGGTGTTCAGGTTTACGGATCACGGGATCGGAATCCCATCCTCCGAAATTAATAATATCTTTAAAAAGTTTTTTCGTATTCAAAATCAATACAACCAGAATGGAAGCGTTGGGTTGGGCTTGGCTTTCTGTAAGGAACTCGTTAACTTTATGAAGGGCGAGATTACTGTGAAGAGCAGGGTGAATAAAGGAACAGAATTTAAAATTGTACTACCATATAATGATTAGAAAGTATGTCTAAGGAAATTAAAATATTAATAGTTGAAGACGATGAGAACTTAAGGTTTCTAGTAGTACATCGCTTAAAAGCAGAAGGATACGAGATCATTGAAGCCGGAGATGGAGATGCTGCGGAAAAGATGATCATTAGTGAAAAACCGGATATCGTATTACTGGATTGGATGCTGCCTGGTAAACAAGGTTCAGAAGTTTGCGAAGAAGTAAGAAAACAGGGGTTTGAAAATCTGATTATCATGATGACTGCAAAAGCGCAGGATATCGATAAGATTGATGCTTATAACTTTGGGGTTTCCGACTATGTGACCAAGCCATTCAATATGGATGTATTGGTGGCGATGCTCGAGAATAAAGTGAAATTCCTGCTCAACAGCGATCGTTCAGAGATTCACCGTTTTGGCAATATGGAACATCATCCTAATATCCATACCTTATTCAGGAATGAAAAGAAAATTGAACTGACCATTCTGGAAAACAGAATCTTACTTTATTTTCTTAGAAACCCTAATAAAGTGATCAACAGGGATGCTTTGATGCTGGAAGTATGGGGGTACAACTCAGATGTAAATACCAGAACGCTGGACATGCACATCGTACGCCTGCGTAAAAAGATAGAACTTAATCCTGATAATCCTCAGCTATTGCAAACTGTTAGAGGGGTTGGATATCGCTTTAATCCTGCTTAAAACCTAATGCTTGCCAATAATAGGAGCAGGTATTGTAAAATCATTATGCCATCTAAGAAGAAGAAATAGTAGTATTCATTCTTTTGGATATCGGACTTAAATATGAGCCATCCTGTTAGCAGGATGGTGATGGTTAGGGCAATGACATCCAGATTGATGGTTTGATAGAACAATAGCAATAGAACGAGGTAGCCTAAAAGTAAAAACTGACAGAAAATATAGGCTTTCTTTTCGCCGAACATTACCGGGATCATTTTCAGCTCATACAACTTGTCCT
>Ga0160464_101267_pt1 | contig 9824 bp, 8 predicted proteins | sample HID1971I_E11MG_FD_108275 | JGI IMG/M metagenome (GOLD analysis project Ga0160464, IMG submission 108275) | Enriched millipede-associated microbial communities from UW Madison campus, WI, USA - HID1971I_E11 MG | ecosystem: Host-associated > Arthropoda: Insects > Digestive system > Unclassified ... | reverse complement strand
TGAAGCCGTTGACGGTCGTAATGAAAAACGCCGACATCCCCGCGCCGAGGACGATAGGAAACGTCAGCAGCCAGTGCGTATAAGGGTTTTTGAATCGATTCCAGGTGTACAGATAAATGCCTAGGAAGATCGCCTCGAAGAAAAACGCGAACACTTCCATAAACAGCGGCAGCGCGACAACATTGCCCGCCAGCTGCATAAAGTTCGGCCAGACGAGCGCCAGCTGCAGCGCGATCGCCGTACCGGTGACGACGCCGACGGCCACTGAGATGATGAACCCGCGCGTCCACCGCTTGGCCATCAGGATGTAATGCGGATCTTTCTTGCGTATCCCTACAAACTCGGCGATCGCGATCATCAGCGGCACGCCGACGCCGACTGTAGCGAAGATGACGTGGAAGGTCAAGGTCAATCCAGTAAGCAATCGGCTCCATAACACCGTATCTATCTCCACGACACCGTCTCCTCTCCTGTCTATACTCCACTCCGAAAGCGTGTGGTCTATCCTTAGTATAAACAAATCCACCTATGACTCAAAACAATTGCCCATAGCTCCAAAAAACATTCATATCTTTCTTACAACTTTGTGAAATAAATCACTGCAATGCGCCGAATCCCCCATTTTTCGGACACAAAAAGAGCCAACCGGGTGGGTTGACCCCTATCGTAGCTGTAATTATCCAGCCGCCATCATGCTCCGCTGCTCTGTCCGGAGCCGTCTTGTATTCTCACGAACCGTCCACGCGGGGACGACTAAGTCCCGGATCGACTAGCAGCCGTCGTCGCAGCTCGCCTTCCGACAGTTCCGGGTACATATTCTCCAACGGCTGATGGACCATCAGCTTGGGATGAGCGGTCGAGGCCGACGTGATCATCACCTCGACCAGCATCGGTCCCGATCCGGCCAGCGCCCACTGGATATCCCTTGCAGCCGAGGCTGTGGCAGCCGTCCGCCGCGCCTGCCAGCCGTAGGCCTGCGCCACCTGCACCAGATCGGGGCAGCCGTAGCCGATCACTGTAGACTGCTGGCGTCCGTCCATATACGCATCCTGGAATTGGCGCACCATGCCAAGGCTGCGGTTATTGAGGACGAATAGCTTCACCGGCAGACCGAGCCGATGCAGCGTCTCCAGCTCCTGTATATTGACCTGGATGCCCCCATCGCCGGCGATGACTACGATCTGCCTGCGCGGCTCGACCAGCGCCGCGCCCAGCGCCGCAGGGAGCGCAAAGCCCATCGCCCCCATGCCTCCGGCGTTGAGCACCCGATCCTCCGGTCCCGGCGTCAACGACTGGCTGGCCCACATCTGATGCTGGCCCACATCCAGCACATAGACGGTCGGCTTCTCCCCGCATGCCGCCGACAGCATCTCTATCCAGCGATTGGGATCGATATCGTACGGATCGCCGGGAGGCGGAGGATTGGACGACGGGTAATCCCGACGGTCCGTCTGCAGACGAACATGCCACTGAGCCAGCGCCGACGCATTCAGACCGTAGCGCGCGCCAAGCTGTCGCATTCCCTTCTGACCCGCCTTCGCACCAGAGCCGCCAGCCCGACCGGGGCCAGGCGCCGATCTTTCCATCGTATGTAGGAAGTCTGCTACATCCATCTGCACCGCGATGTCCGCCCACACCTTGCTCCCCAGCTCCGCCGGATCGATATCGACCTGCACCAACAGCGCGCCGCGGGCGAACGTCTGCGGCTGCGTGCCGGTCTGACGGGTATCGAGCCGCGAGCCAAGCACCAGCAGCAGATCACAGTTGGCGATCGCCCAGTTCGCATACCGGTGACCATAGGAGCCGATCAGCCCGATACGCAATATCCCGGCCTCTTCCGCTACGGCATCCAGCCCCATCAATGTAGATGCTACCGGGATGCCGCTATCGCGGGCGAATCGCCGCAGCGCCTCGCTCGCCCGAGCGGCGCGCACGCCGCCGCCCGCCAGGATGAGCGGCCGCCGGGCTGAAGCGATGGCTTCCAAGATATCCGCGATCTGCTGGTCCGCCACTTGCTTGGCCGAGCCGCCGTCCGGTCCTGGGAAGTGCGCCTGCTTGCCATGGACTTTCTGCCCTGTCTTCTTTGGCTGATTGTCTGCTTGAGGCTCCTGCTTCACAATCCCCAGCCTGACCGCAGGAACGTCGTCCTTCGCCGTATAACCGCCCAGCTCCTGCGGATTGATCTCCGCTCGCTGCACATTCATTGGCAGATCAAGCAGTACCGGCCCCGGACGCCCTTCTTGCGCCAGCGCCAGCGCCTTTTCGAGCGCATAACGGATTTCCTCCGGCTTCTCCACCAGATAGGCCCACTTGACCAGCGGCTTGACGATGCTGACGATATCCGTCTCCTGAAAGCCAAGCTGTCTAAGCGGCCGATCGAACTTGAACTCATACGTATTCACTTGCCCGGTGATGAATAACGCCGGCACCGAGTCGAAGTAACAACTGCCGATCCCCGTTAGCAAATTAAGCGCCCCCGGTCCGCTCGTCGCCAGCGCCACTCCCGGCTTGCCGGATACGCGGGCGTAGCCCTCCGCAGCAAAAGCCGCCGCCTGCTCATGGTGCACCGAGACACAGGCGATATCGTCGCGGCCATACGCGGCATCGAGCAGATGCGTGATGGCGCCGCCGCTCATCTCGAACAATCGGTCGATCCCTTGCGCTGCCAGCGTCGAGATGACATAATCAGCCAGCTTCATTACAACACCTCCTCTCCTGTATATGCTCGGATCTGTCCCAGGGTGATATCGGTCATCACTGCGCCGCCGCGCCGCGCCTGCTCCCAGCGCACCGTCTGCGCGAGCGCCTGCTCCAACGTCCAGCGGGGCCGCCAGCCGAGGCGGCTGCGCGCCTTGCTGCAATCCAGACGCAGCACCCCGGCCTCGTGCTTCGAACCGCCGCTCTCCTCCTCCCGCTCCTCCGCCATCGTCAACCGCAGCTCGGCGCCCCATGTGGCTGCGAGTTGCTCCAGCACCCAGGAGACCGTGCGGGCATCCGCCTCCTCCGGCCCAAAGTTCCAGGCTTCGCCGTACGAGGGACCTTCCTCGTACAACCGCTCCGCCAGCGTCAGATAGCCATGCAACGGCTCCAGCACATGCTGCCACGGGCGCACCGCCTCCGGCGCACGCACTGCGAGCGGCCGATCCTCGGCGAGGGCCGCGAGCGCGTCAGGCACCAGCCGGTCCGGCGACCAGTCGCCGCCGCCCAGCACATTGCCCGCCCGCGCCGTGGCGATCGCCGTCTGGTGCTGCGCATAGCGGGACGGCGCGAAGTAAGCGCTACGGTAGCTGTCCGTTACCAGCTCCGCACATGCCTTGCTGGCCGAATACGGGTCATGCCCGCCCAATCGGTCGCTCTCCCGATACCCCCACTCCCACTCGCGATTCCAGTAGCACTTGTCGGTCGTCACGACGACAACCGCCCGACGGCATCCGTCATCTGTACGCCGGACAGCCTCCAGCAGATGCGCCGTCCCGAGCACATTGGTCTCGAGCGTCGATAGCGGTTCGTCATAGGAGAGACGGACGAGCGGCTGCGCGGCCAGATGGAACACAATCTCCGGCGCGCATACCCGCATACGCTCGGTCAGCCGCTCGACATCGCTCAGCTCGCCGATCTCTGCCGCATCGGCCGGATGCTCGCCGATATAGTCATGCAGATTAGGAGATGTCTCCGGTCTGCGGGCATAGCCGGACACTTGTGCGCCCATGCTGCGCAGCCACAGAGCCAGCCAGGCGCCCTTGAAGCCGGTATGTCCAGTGATGAGCACGCGTCGGTTATGCCAGAATTCCGGGCTCATCGTCCCGCCTCCTGCCATAACCGCCAGGGGGCTTGCGACTTCAGCCACAAGCCGTCCAGGTAGGTTTTGTCGCGCACCGTATCCATCGGCTGCCAGAAGCCGTCGTGCCGGTACGCCGTCAGCTGGCCATCGCTGGCGAGCCCGCTCAGCGGCTGCTGCTCGAATACGCAGCTGTCGTCATCGCCCAGATAGTCGAACACCTCCGGCTGCAGGACGAAAAATCCGCCGTTAACCCAGCCTCCCTCTCCCAGCGGCTTCTCCGCGAAGCCGTTGACGCGATCTCCCTCGGCGAGCTGCAGGACGCCGAAGCGCGCCGCCGGGCGAGCAGCCGTCACCGTCGCGAAGCGGCCCCGCTCGCGATGCAGCGTCAGTAGCGCAGACAGGTCGATATCGGCTAACCCGTCGCCGTAGGTCAGCATGAAAGGTTCATCTCCAACGTACGGACGGATCCGGCGGATCCGGGCGCCTGTCATCGCATGCTCCCCTGTCTCGACGAGCGTCACCTTCCATGGCTCGCTCTGTTGTCTATGTACGACCATCTCGCCGCTCCGCTTGAAGTCATAGGTAACATCGGCATGGTGGAGCTGATATTCAGCAAAGTATTGTTTGATGACCGATCCCTTATAGCCCAGACAGATAACAAACTCGTCGAACCCCTGGGCCAGATAGATCTTCATAATATGCCACAATATCGGCCGATCGCCGATCTCGACCATCGGCTTGGGCTTCAGCCTCGTCTCCTCGCTGATGCGTGTGCCGTAGCCTCCCGCCAAAATGACCACCTTCATCCCGGATGCCTCCTGTCCCATGCTGCGTACAAGGATTCGATCATATAATCGAGCATCGGCTGCGTCAGACCAGGGTACACTCCGATCCAGAACGTCCGCTCCATGATCCGGTCTGCCTGGCGCAACTCGCCGGACACCCGATGAGCGACGGAACGGTACGCCGGCTGCCGCAGCAGATTGCCGGCGAAGAGCAGTCGGGTGCCGATCTTCCGATCCTCCAGGAAGCGTACAACCTCTTGACGAGATCGCGAGCTGCCCTCCAGCACCGTCAGCGGGAAGCCAAACCAGCTCGGCTCGCTGCCCTCGGTCGCTTCCGGCAACAGCAGACAATCGGACAACGGCTCCAAATGCCGGCGCAGGTATTCGAAGTTCGCTTGCCGCTGCGCGGTGAACGCCGGCAGCTTTTGCAGCTGCGCGCAGCCGATCGCCGCCTGCATGTCGGTTACCTTGAGATTATAGCCGATATGGCTATACGTATACTTGTGATCGTAGCCATGGGGCAGGTCGCCCAACTGCCAGTTAAACCGTCGGCCGCACGAATTGTCCTTGCCCGGCTCGCACCAGCAATCGCGCCCCCAGTCGCGGAACGACTCGATCAGCTTTTTGAGCCGGGGTTGGCTGGTCGTCACCGCGCCGCCTTCGCCCATCGTAATATGGTGAGCCGGATAAAAGCTGAAGGTCGCGATATCGCCGAACGTCCCGCAGCGCTGTCCCCGATATAGAGAGCCCAACGCATCGCATGTATCCTCGATGACCCATAGTCCGTGCTTGTCGGCAACGGAGCGGATCGTCTCCATATCCAGCGGATTGCCCAAGGTGTGGGCCGCCATAATCGCTTTGGTGCGCGAACTAATTGCTGCCTCCAGTAGTGCCGTGTCCAGGTTGTACGTCGGCAGCTCCGAATCGACGAACACCGGGATGCAGCCATGCTGGATGATCGGATTGACCGTCGTCGGGAACCCCGCCGCCGCCGTGATGACCTCGTCGCCCGGGACGAGTTGTCGATCCTTGAGCGCAGGCGAGGTCAGCGCAGACAGCGCCAGCAGATTGGCGCTCGAGCCCGAGTTGGTCAGCATCGCATAGCGGACGCCTTGGAGCTGCGCCAGCTCCCGTTCGAATTGAGTCGCGTATCTGCCTGCCGTCAGCCAAAAATCAAGCGATGAATCCAGTAGATATTGTACCTCCTCCTGATCGAACACTTTCCCTGATACGGGCACCGGATCGATGCCTGGTCGAAACGGCCGCTCTGGCCAAGCTTCCCGATAATACATCGCCGCCAAGTCCATGATTTGTTTTCTGAGATCGGCTCCCTGGGACGCCATTCGTCCGCCTCCGTTCTAGCTAAGGTATGCTTCCAAAGATCGTTCCCATTGTATGACCGCACATTTAGAAAAATACACGCTACCGCCACTTTTCGTCATCTTTTGCACGAAGTTATCATTTTGTATAATTCGCGGCATATAGTGGTCGAGAAACGAAGTGAAAAGGGAGTGTTGTCTGCTATGGCGGAGCAACCGCTTGTATCGATCCTGATCCCTACCTATCAACGCGCGCATAGCCTCTTAAACTGTCTGCAGAGCATCCTTTCCCAAACGTACAAAAACATCGAAATCGTGATTGTCGACAACGCCTCGACCGACTCCACCGCACAAGTAATCCAACCGCTCTTGACCGATCCGCGCATCCGTTTTTTTCAGAATCGTGTCAATATCGGAGCGGCTCGCAATCATAATCGCTGTATTCTGGAGTCGCGAGGCGAATTTTTGAAATTTCTACACTCAGACGACCACTTCACCGACGACAAGGCATTAGAGCAGTGGGTAGACTGCATGACGCGTTATCCGAACTGCGAGCTCGTAACCTGCGGCGCTAACTATCCCTCTTTGAAGACAATACATCAGCAACCTTTCGATCTGTTGCGCACAGCTGGCTTCCATTCTGTCCGTCAATCCTTGAACATCCATGAAATTGGCTTGCCCAGTGACTGGATGTTCAGACGGAGGCTGCTCATGCATACCGGACTGCTGGCAGACAGTCATTCCTGCGATTGCGACTTCGTAATGAAGGCTGCTTACACAACCGAGATCTTAACGGTAGATCGGGTCTGGATCGAGCATGCCTTTACTTCGGACAACGAGACGATCGTGGCTAATCGGTTGCGTGGTTGGGAAGCATTGCGGTTCTTGCTATATGCTCGGTTACCTTACTACTCCCAGTTGTCCTCGCTCCAGAAGGCTACGCTTAGCAATTATCTGCACAGCGGTGCGCTTACTCGTTTGCTGCCTGCTATTTGGCAGGAGGTCTATCACGAGCTGCTGCTGGGCTTCAGCGATTTGCTATACCTGGATCCCGCGCTCGATCTGTTTCCGGGCGAGCAGCGGCGACGAGTATTGGAGGATTTGATTCAATTAATCACCCAGCGTCGGCCAGGCACCGAGATGTACGAATATGTGGTGACTCAGAGATGGAGCAAGCCTTATGCCCACCATTTCTTATTCGGCTTCTCCTTCTCCTACGAGCTGTACCACCTGGCAGACACCTTGCAGCATGGCTCTCGCAGGCTCATCCTCATCGGCGCCCAAAGCGACCGCGACTGGCTGCGCGAAGCCTTGCCCGAGCTGGAGCCTTATATCTCTGCGGAGCTGCCGGAGCTGCTCCTGCGCGACGATCCAGAGGACAGCGCAGAACAAAAAACGACTCTGTCTGACGGGACGCAAATTCAACTCGACCGCGACATCCTCCTCATCGGTAAGTATTCGTTGTCCAGGACGTTAAAGGCCCAATTGACCTCCAGAGGCTGGAAGCAAGGCTCCCACTTCATTCCAATTCGCGAGACGGGCTGAACGACCGAGAAGCAAACAAGCCGACTTCTTAAGCGAAATCGGCTTGTTTGCTTCACACTGCGCTATAACGCAAAAAGCTATAACCAGCTAGGGGCATGAGTCTATGCCATACTCCACAGTAGGTATGACTATCCAGCCAGCATGGTCTGCACGGTATCCGCCAATGCTCTTGCGTTGTCCTCGATGTTGATGTGCTCGGTATCGAGGATCAGCTCCGGCCGCTCCGGCGGTTCATAAGGCGCATCGATTCCTGTGAACTGTTGGATCTCGCCCCGTCTCGCTCTTCCGTACAGGCCTTTGGGATCTCTTGCTTCGCACACCGCGAGCGGACACTTCACATACACCTCTGCGTAGGCCTTCCCTCGGAAGCGGTCCCTGATCGCGGCCCGCGCCGCTGCCGACGGCGAGATCGTCGCCACTAGCACGACGAAGCCCTGCTCCAGGAACAAAGCAGCCGCCTCGGCGGTACGACGCATATTCTCCTCACGATCCGCAGCCGAGAAGCCAAGATCGCGGTTCAGTCCCGCGCGCAGCCGATCCCCGTCGAGGATCACGCAAGCGATCCCGTGCTCGACTAGCAGCTGGCGCGTCGCCTCGGCGAGCGTCGTCTTGCCCGCGCCGGACAGACCAGTCAGCCAGACGATCCCTCCCCCTCTTGCTGCGCCAGGCGAAGATAATGATTGATCCTTCATCATGGTCCCCCTCTCGTCGTCTAAGGATGGTCTTACCCCGCTATCGCCGACATCATCAATCCCGACGATTGGTGCCGCTCTGGACCAAGCCATAAGCGATATATCCCATCATTCCGATGAACAGACCTGTGCCGACGACGATGAATACCATCGTGAACACCTTGCCCAGCAGCGTCTGCGGTACGAAGGTCGGGTGTCCGACAGTACTTAGCGTCGAGATACAATAGAATAACGCATCCACTACGGACAGCCCTTCCTGCGTCGTATAGAAGATCGTACCGGAGATGAGCATCAGGACGACCAGGATGAACAGCGCCTGGAAGTTTTTGAGCCGGAACGCATGCCGCAGTCCCGAGAACAGACGCTTAAGCGTCAACAAAAATGAAACCATCGCGCCTCACACCTCCACATGAACACTGTCAACAATGTCAGACCAATCTCTCGTACGACCAAGCTCCAGCGCCCACAGTCGATCAGCCAGCAATCCCCGTCGCTCCCACTCAGCGAACAGCCGATCGATGGCCTCCTGGGCGGTATCGTCGGCCAGTCGGTATGCATCATAGTGCATCGGCACAAAGATGCGAGCGCCCAGGTCGATGTAGGTCTGGACGGCTTCCTCGGGCGACATATGCGCATCGCGCATGAACCACTCCGGCTCATAGGCTCCGATCGGGATAAGCGCCACTTCGATCTCCGGGTAACGTTCACCAATCTCTTCGAAGAGAGAGTCATAGCCGCTATCTCCGGCAAAATAAATCCGACGCTCGTCCAGTGTCATGATCCAGCCGCCCCAGTGCGAGGTGTTGGTGTCCCAAGGGGTCCGACGGGTCCAGTGCTTGGCCGGGACGAAGCTGAAGGTGACGCCGCCGACGGTCGTCTCCTCCCACCAGGAGAGCTCGCGAACGCGAGCGAACCCTTTGCGACTCATCCACCGTCCCAATCCTTCCGGGACAAGCATCTCGAAGTCGCCAGGCAAGCGGCGCAGACTGCCGAGATGCAGATGATCGTAGTGCGCATGCGACAGCAGGACGACATCGATCGGCGGAAGCGCTTCGATCGGCATGCCGGGCGCAGACAATCTGCGCGAGAACCCCATCCGCTCGGCCCAGACGGGATCGGTGACGATATTGAGCCCGCCGAGCTGGATCAGGAAGGTCGAATGACCGATGAAGGTGACCGTCGGCTGGCTGCGGTTGGCCGCCAGCAGCTTCACGTCAGGCTCGACGCGCGGCACGATGTAGGAGAGATCTTTTTTCTTCGTACGGCGTTCCTTTTGCCATTGGCGAAGGTCTGCCAACGACTTGATATTGGCAGAGCCGTCCAGGTTGACATATCTTTTGGCCATCGGTAGCTCCTTGTATTTATAGTGTATGGGATGCATAACGGACTCAGGGGAGCCGCTGCTCCGAGAGGAAGGCTGGCGGGATCGCGTCGGCCAGCCAGATCGAGTGATTGCCCATGTAGAACGCTACGCCGCTCCGTTCAGCCTCTGCGGCGTCGATCCGCAACAGCACAGGCGACGAGGTTTTGCGCCGTCCGACGGTTAGCGCCGTCGCCGTATCGACAGACAGATGAACATACTGACGCTGCATCGGTCGCAAGCCCTCCCGGAGGATCGTCTCCAGCAGCGGCTGCGTCGTGCCGTGATAGAGCGCCAAGGGCGGTGTCGCACGGACTTTGACGATCCGCTCGGGCAACGAAT
>Ga0160464_101266_pt1 | contig 9827 bp, 8 predicted proteins | sample HID1971I_E11MG_FD_108275 | JGI IMG/M metagenome (GOLD analysis project Ga0160464, IMG submission 108275) | Enriched millipede-associated microbial communities from UW Madison campus, WI, USA - HID1971I_E11 MG | ecosystem: Host-associated > Arthropoda: Insects > Digestive system > Unclassified ... | reverse complement strand
ATCGTGTGTCACGCTCCTCCTCCCTATGTCCCTATATCGCAGGGTTTCATTATATCGTATAGACGATAGGGAAAGATTAAAAGTTACATATTTTTCTCATCTTTCCTAACTTAATTTTTCCTAAAGAAACTCTGATCGTCGCGAGCGCAGCCTTCCAAGTCTAGTAATCGCATCCATCCGCTCGCGGCGACGATCCCATAGAGCCGAGCTCCGATACGCCAGATTAGCTTCTCATCATGATCTGATTGCCCGAGGTATAACGGCGCAGGCCGTAATAAAAGGCAGCAATGCTGATCGTTCCCAGCAGCAAGGTCATTCCGAGCGCTTGCAGCAGGAAGCCGAACCCCGCCGTCTCCCGCAACAGACCGATCGGCATGTAGCTGATCCAGCCCGCCGGCACGACCGTGAACAGCAGCAGACGCGCAGCGCCGCGGAACAGATCGGACGGATAGGTCGTCAGCGCAAGGAAGCTGTTGAACACCTGGAAGGCCAGTCCCTCCGACTGCCCGATATAAAACACCAGCGTATTGGCCAGCAGCACGAAAAACAGGAACAGACAGCCGCTGATCAGCAGCCCGCAGCCAAAGCGGAAGGCGCCAAGCCAGCTATGATCGCCTACCCAGGCGTAGATCGCCAGTCCGAACAGGAAATCGCCGATCGCCGTCAGCGACATCCGGCTCACCAGCAGATGGATCAGCACCGGCTTGGGCTGCGCCAGGTAAAGGTCCAGCTCGCCAGCCGCCGTCATCGTCGCCACCCGCGTGAAGTTGCCGAACAGCATGCTTGCCCAGCCGAAGCCGCCCGCGCTGATCGCCCAGAGCAGCATCACATCCTGCAGCTCCCAGCCGTTGACGACCGGGAAGCGGGTAAAAAAGATGCCCCAAAACGCCAGCCAGATCATATTGTTCACAAACATCATGCCCGCTGTCAGCAGGAAGCTCATCCTGAACTCCATCGCTCCTGCCAGGTTCAGCTTCCAACATGTCAAGACCAGCCGCCAGACGGCGACCGGCTTTGCCCGCTCGGGCCGATTATCCGCCATTGACATGCAGCTTGCTCACTCCTCTCCGATACATCAGCATAACGACCACGCCAAGCGCCGCCACCCAGCCCCACTGGATGAGCAGATATGTCCGCAGCAGCTCGGCGTCATACGAGACAGCCATGCGGGCCGGCACGTACAGCACCGCCTGGAACGGCAGCCAGGCGCAGATCGACTGCAGCCAGTCCGGCATCATCTCCAGCGGCAGCAGCATGCCGCCGACCGTGAACTTCAGCTTTTGCAGCACAAACTCCAGTCCTCTCGTCTCCTCGACCCAAAAGGCGCACAGCGCTACCGTCATCAGCAGCAGGAACGCCACGATGAACGATCCCGGCGCCAGCAGCGCCAGCGCCCCCAGTCCGAGGCCAAAGTCCGGCGGACCGACGAACAGCCAGGCGATCAGACTGCCGACGGCCAGATGGACGAAGAAACGCAAGGCCGCTTCGCCCAGATAGGCCGCCAGATGATAGCCAATATAGGACAACGGCCGCAGCAGCCGTGTCGCGATGTCGCCTTGCTTGACCTCGGCCTCGACCTTCTCCGCCACCCGCGGACTCGCCATCGTCAGCGACTCGGTGAAGACGAGATACCATACGATCTGCTGCAGCGTGAATCCGGCGATCACCGCCTCCGTATCGCCTGCATACGCGGCGCTCCACAGCTGGATGAAGACGTAGAGGATGAGCAGCAGGAACAGCGAGCGCAGGATAAAGTCCGTCACGTAAGCCAGTTGGTGTCGCACGGTGATGACGCCGACCGCCTCGTACTTGCGCAGCTTGGAAGCGATTCGCAGCCTCATGCGCCTCCCTCCTCCAGCAGTTCCGAGTTGCCCTGGTAGATTGCACGGATGACATCGTCCATCGGCGGGTCCTCCATGGTCATATCCTCGATCCGATAGCGCGCCATCAGCTCGGTCAGCACCTCGGTCATGCCCACAGCCGCCGTATCGACCATCAGACGCAGCACCCTTGGCGCTTCGCGATGCGTCTCGACCCCTGGCAGCGCTGCGAGCTCCGTCGGCTCCTCGGCCAGCCGCACGACGACCCGCTTGTAGCTGAGCACGCTGCGGCGCAGCCGTTCGACCGGCTCGTCGACGATGACGCGGCCGTGATCGATGACGATCGCGCGGCGGCACAGTCGTTCGATATCGCCCGGGTCATGCGAGGTCAGGAACACCGTCGTCCCCTCCTCGCGGTTCAGCTCTGCGATCAGCTCGCGGATCCGCTGCTTGACGATCGCGTCCAGACCAATCGTCGGCTCATCGAGGAACAGCAGCTCCGGCCGGTGCAGGAAGGCGATCGCGATCTCGCAGCGCATCCGCTCGCCCAGCGAGAGCCGCCGCACCGGCGTATCGATGTATTGTCCCAGCTCGAAGCGCTCGATCAGCAGATCGCGCCGCTGGCGGTAGACCGCCCGGTCCAGCTCATACACGCGGCTCATCAGCTCAAAGGAATCAGACGGCGGCAAGTGATACCAGAGCTGCGACTTCTGACCGAACACCGCGCCGATCCGGTAAGCCAGCGCCGTCCGCTGCCGCCACGGATCATAGCCGAGCACATGCGCCTGCCCGCTGGTCGGATGGAGGATGCCGGTCAGCATCTTGATCGTCGTCGACTTGCCCGCGCCGTTTGGCCCGAGGAAGGCGACCGTCTCGCCCCGCTCCACGCGCAGATCGATGCCGTCGACCGCCTTTTTGTCCTCGTAGCTCGGCCGCCAGAGCGCCCGCAGACTGCCGCCCAGCCCCGGCAGCTTGCGCTTGACACGGAAGTGCTTGGTCAGCCCCTCGACTTGCAATGCCTCGTTCATCGTCTCTGTCTCCTCCCTCGTTATCATTCACATTGACAACAAGCCCGCCAATGCAAAAAAGACCTCCGGCAGCCGCCTCATAAAAGGCGGAACTTGCCGGAGGTCTTTTATTCCCCTGGTGTAACGCATGCCGGTCTCCCGATCACGCGCCGGTTTCGCTTGGTTCGCCCAGAGGCCGCCAATAGTGCGGCCCGTTCGTCGGATCCCTAGAAACCCTTCCGTTTGATGTTATATATTACTATCGGATCAGGAAATTGGCAACCGTTAATTTAGCGGCGCTAATCTTGCAGCTCCCGGACAGGGATACAGAGCTCGCAGCGATCTGCAAGCAGCAGCCGTCCACGGTAACGTTCGATGATCGGTCTGTCGTTGATCGCGTACCCTTCGGCAGCCAGTCTTGCCGGGATCGACGCCCATGCATGCTCCATCGCCTCTGCCGTATGCTCCAGCTGGAACACGGCATAGCGACCGCCGCCCCACGTCCCTATAGTCACCTCATTCTCCGCCAGCGCTTCCTCGTCGCCGATGATGAGGCAGGCATCATAGCGACAAGCCTCCGGAGCCGTTGTCCTTGGATCATCCTGCGGGATGCCGAGGAAGACCGCCTCCTCCGTCATCCTTCCCTCCTTCGCGGCCCAGCGCTTTAGCGTCTCCATGGCCTCCCCGTTGTCTGGACCATAAGTCCCCATTTTGCGAACATAGGCAATTCGACAAGCGGCGATCGTTTCCATTTGCATCGTTTATTCTTCCTCTCTATGCGGGGGTTTCACTACAAGCTGAATGCTAACATGATATAAAATATATTTACACACCTTTTTTTAGTAAATTTTCAATTCAAACGTTCTACAACACACAAAAAAAAACGGGCAAGCTCTTCTGCAAAAGAAGAACTTGCCCGTAATATCATCTATCTTCAAAAATCTGCGGATACGCTCCGTACTTCAATTACTTCCCGAAGCTCTGCGGGTCCTCGCGCCACGAATGCAGCACTGCCATTTCCTCGCTCGTGATCGCGCCGATCTCGCCTGCCGCCTCGACGAGCTTGGAGTAGCTCGACAGCGTCGCCAGCGGGATGCCGGCATTGGCGAAGGCTTCGAGCGCCTGCGGGAATTCGTAGGTGAAGATCGCCAGCGTCGCCAGCACCTCGCCGCCCGCCTCGCGCACCGCAACGCCCGCCTTGAGCGAGCTGCCGCCAGTCGAGATCAGATCCTCGATGACGACGACCTTTTTGCCTTCCGGCAGCTTACCCTCGATCAGGTTTTGCTTGCCGTGACCCTTTGCCTTGTCGCGCACATAGATCATCGGCAGCTGCAGCTTGGCAGCGACCCATGCCGCATGCGGGATGCCTGCCGTAGCCGTGCCTGCGATCACCTCGACGTCCGGGTAGCGCTCGCGGATGATCGAGGCGAAGCCCTCAGCGATGCTCTCGCGGATCTCCGGATAAGACATCGTCAGTCGGTTGTCGCAATAGATCGGCGCCTTCAGGCCGGAAGCCCAGGTGAACGGCTCTTGCGGCCGGAGGACGACTGCTCCGATCTGGAGCAATTGCTTGGCGATATGGTTAGCCAATTGGTCTGTAGTCTGAGTCATGCGTGTACCATCTCCTCTAGGATAGATTCGAGCGCAGCCCGCGGGTCGGCGGCTGCCGTGATCGGTCGGCCGATGACCATATAGTCCGTGCCTTGCGCGACCGCTTCGCGCGGCGTCATGATCCGGGTCTGGTCGCCGAGCGCAGCGCCGGACGGCCGGATGCCTGGCGTCACCGTCAGGAACGACTGGCCGCAGGCCGCCTTGACCGCTGCCGCTTCCTGCGGCGAGGCGACGACCCCGTCGAGACCACTCGCAGCCGTCAGCTTCGCATAGCGCAGCACAGCATCCTCGACCCGGCCCTCGATGCCGATCTCCTCGTTGAGCACAGTCTGACTCGTGCTCGTCAGCTGCGTGACCGCGATGACGAGCGGTCTTCTGCCCGATCCGCTGGCAGCAGCCGCCCCTTCCATCGCCGCCTCCATCATCGCCGAGCCTCCGGCGGCATGGACGTTGAACAGATCGACGCCGAGCCGGGTGACGCTCGCAGCGCCCCCTTTTACCGTGTTGGGGATATCATGCATCTTGATGTCGAGGAAGACGGAGTAGCCCCGCTCCTTCAGACTCGCCACGAAGCCGGGACCCGCCGCATAGAACAGCTGCATGCCCACCTTCATGTAGCAAGGAATGCCGGCCAGCTCGTTCAGCAGCCGCTCGGCGGCTGCCGCGTCGGGATAATCCAGCGCCACCATGATCCGTCCGGCGGCCTCTTCTCTTGTCAGCGACATTGCTGCATACACTCCTTACATTTACGGATAATGACTTGCCTGCACACAAGGGCGGCCATCCGCCGCGCTGCCATCCCGGTCCTGCGGGGGACGTCAGCGCGCGGCTGGCCGCGTCTCTCGAAGCTCTCTATTGCAGCACTGGCATCGGCCGGGAGGAGAAGTTGATCGTCTGCATCATGACGAGCAGCGCCCGCACCGTGTCGAGCGAGGTCATACAGACGACGCCGTTCTCGACCGCCTCGCGGCGGATCCGGAAGCCGTCGCGCTCCGGCGTTTTGCCTTTGGTCAGCGTATTGACGACGAAGTGCGCCTGACCGCCGCGCAGCAGATCGAGGATGTTCGGCGAGCCTTCGCTCAGCTTGTTCACTCTCGTCACGCGCATGCCCGCTTCTTCGAGCGCCTGGGCTGTGCCGCCCGTAGCGATCAGGTTGTAGCCCAGCTCATAGAAGCCGCGCAGGATCTCGATCGCTTCCGCTTTGTCCTTATCCGATACTGTAGCGATGATGCCGCCCGATTGCGGCACGCGCATGCCTGCGCCGATCAGACCTTTGTACAGCGCCTTGGCGTACTGCACATCGCGGCCCATGACCTCGCCTGTCGACTTCATCTCCGGCGTCAGCGTCGGGTCGACGCGGCGCAGCTTGGCAAAGGAGAACACCGGCACCTTGACAGAGACATACTCGTCCTCCGGCCAGAGGCCCTCGGAGTAGCCTTGCTCCGACAGCTTGGCGCCAAGGATCAGCTTGGTCGCCAGGTTCGCCATCGGGATGTTCGTCACCTTGCTCAGGAACGGCACCGTACGGGACGAACGCGGGTTGACCTCGATCACATACACCTTTTCATTGAAGATGACGAACTGGATGTTGACCAGACCGAGCACCTTGAATTCCTTGGCGATCTTGATCGTGATGTCGACGATCTGCTGCTTGATGTCCTCCGAGAGCGACTGCGGCGGGTACACCGCGATCGAGTCGCCGGAGTGCACGCCTGCGCGCTCGACATGCTCCATGATGCCCGGGATCAGCACTTGCTCGCCGTCGCAGATCGCGTCGACCTCGGCTTCCTTGCCCAGCATGTAGCGGTCGATCAGCACCGGATGCTCCGGATTGATCTTCACTGCTTGCTCCATGTACGTCAGCAGCTCCTGGTCGGAGTAGACGATCTCCATCGCCCGGCCGCCGAGCACGTACGACGGACGCACCAGCACCGGATAGCCCAGGCCGCTCGCCGTCTCGACCGCTTCGTCCACCGAGATGACCGTCTTGCCCTCAGGCTGCGCGATCTCCAGCTTGCGGAGCAGCGCTTCGAACTTCTTGCGGTCCTCTGCCGAGTCGATCGACTCGAGGCTCGAGCCGAGGATGCGCACGCCTGCCTTGCTGAGCGGCGCCGCCAGGTTGATCGCCGTCTGACCGCCGAACTGGACGATGACGCCGATCGGCTTCTCTTGCTCGATGACGTTCATGACGTCCTCGAAGAACAGCGGTTCGAAGTAGAGGCGGTCCGACGTGTTGAAGTCCGTCGACACCGTCTCCGGGTTGTTGTTGATGATGACCGCTTCATAGCCGGCATCCTGAATCGCCCATACCGCATGCACGGTGGAGTAGTCGAACTCGATGCCCTGGCCGATCCGGATCGGACCGGAGCCGAGCACCAGCACCTTCTCCTTCTCGGTATGGAGCACTTCATTCTCCGTCTCGTAGGTCGAGTAGTAGTAAGGCGTCGTCGCTTCGAACTCGGCCGCGCACGTGTCGACCATCTTGTAGACCGGCTTCAGCCCTTGCGCCAGACGATGCGTACGCACCTCGTCCTCGCGAGTCAGCTCAGCGCCCGGCTGGCCTTCCTGGCGCAGCTCGGCGATCGCGCGGTCGGTGAAGCCCATCCGCTTCGCCTCATACAGCAGCTCGTCGGTCAGCTGCTCCTTGCGCAGTCTGTCCTCGAACTTGACGATCGCCTCCAGCTTGTCGAGGAACCACCAGTCGATGTTCGTCAGGTCCTGGATCTCCTGCAGCGCATAGCCTCTGCGGAACGCCTCCGCGACCAGGAACATCCGCTCGTCGTCCGGCTTCTGCAGACGCGTGCGCAGGATCGCGTCATCGAGCTGCTCTGCGTCCTTCAGGTAGATCCGATGCGCGCCGATCTCCAGCGAGCGGACCGCCTTGTGCATCGACTCCTCGAACGTACGGCCGATCGCCATGACCTCGCCAGTCGCCTTCATCTGCGTGCCCAGCTTGCGGTTGGCGGAGATGAACTTGTCGAACGGCCAGCGCGGGATCTTGGATACGATGTAGTCGAGCGTCGGCTCGAAGCAGGCATACGTCTGTCCTGTGACCGGGTTGACGATCTCGTCGAGCGTGTAGCCGATCGCGATCTTCGCCGCCATCTTGGCGATCGGATAACCGGTCGCCTTGGAAGCCAGCGCCGAGGAGCGGCTGACGCGCGGGTTTACTTCGATGACATAATATTGATAGCTCTGCGGATCAAGCGCGAACTGTACGTTGCAGCCGCCCTCGATATTGAGCGCGCGGATGATCTTGAGCGATGCCGAGCGCAGCATCTGATACTCGCGGTCGGAGAGCGTCTGGCTCGGCGCGACGACGATGCTGTCGCCCGTGTGGACGCCTACGGGATCGAAGTTTTCCATGTTGCAGACGACGATACAGTTGTCGTTGGCGTCGCGCATCACCTCATACTCGACTTCCTTCATGCCAGCGATGCTCTTCTCAATCAGACATTGGTTGATCGGGCTGTAGCGGATACCAGAGGCTACGGTCTCTAGCAGTTCCTCTTCATTGGCGCAGATGCCGCCGCCAGTGCCGCCGAGCGTATACGCCGGACGGACGATGATTGGATAGCCGATCTCATTGGCGAAGTCTACCGCTTCCTGCACCGTCGTGACGATTGTGCTGTCCGGTACCGGCTGCTCGAGCTCGCGCATCAGATCGCGGAACAGGTCGCGGTCCTCCGCCTTCTCGATTGCTGTCAGCTGCGTGCCGAGCAGCTTGACGTTCTCGCGCTCGAGCACGCCGGCGCGCGCCAGCTCGACCGCCATGTTGAGGCCGGTCTGGCCGCCCAGTGTCGGCAGCAGGCCGTCGGGACGCTCCTGACGGATGATCTGAGAGACGAACTCCAGCGTGATTGGCTCGATGTATACTTTGTCGGCCATGTTGGTGTCGGTCATGATCGTCGCCGGGTTGCTGTTGATCAGGACGACCTCCATGCCTTCTTCCTTCAGCGCTTGGCAGGCTTGCGTTCCGGCATAGTCGAACTCAGCCGCCTGTCCGATGACGATCGGACCGGAGCCGATGACGAGAATTTTTTTGAGTTCTTTATTTTTGGGCATACTGAAGTTCTCCTTTCGACGCTTCGGACAGCTGCGCCTGGCGCGGCGGTTGCGGGTGGTCCTGCTTGTGGCGGCGGATCATCTCCAGGAACTCGTCGAACAGGTAGCTCGAGTCGAATGGTCCCGGAGCCGCTTCCGGATGATACTGCACCGTAAATGCCGGATGCGTGTTATGTTTCAGACCTTCGATGGTCCGGTCATTGTTGTTGATATGGGTGACGCTCAGGTTGGTGCCCTTGATCGAGTCCTCAAGCACCGTGTAGCCATGGTTCTGCGAAGTGATGTAGCAACGGTCGGTCGCCAGCTCCTTCACCGGATGGTTGCCGCCGCGATGGCCGAACTTCAGCTTGGTCGTGTCTGCGCCGCAAGCGAGCGCGAACAGTTGGTGGCCCAGGCAGATGCCGAACATCGGATATTCCCCGATTAGTTGGCGCAACGTCTCTACCGATTGCGGCACGTCCTTAGGGTCCCCAGGGCCGTTGGAGAGCTGGATGCCGTCCGGGTTCAGCTTGCGGATCTGGTCGGCGGTCGCATCATGCGGCACCACGACGACGTCGCAGCCGCGCTTGGTCAGCTCGCGCAGGATGCCGCTCTTGGCGCCGTAGTCGATCAGGACGATCCGCTCGCCAGCACCAGGGCTGGAGAACACATGCTTGGTCGAAGTGCGCTTGACCTGATCGCGCATGAGCGGCGAGGCGGACAGACGCTCCATCAGCTCCTCTACACGCTCGCTGCCAGTCGTCAGGATGCCCTTCATCGTGCCGTAGTGGCGCAGCTTGCGCGTCAGCATCCGGGTATCGATGTCGCTGATGCCGGGGATGCCGTATTCCTTGAGCAGCGTGCCCAGCGAATACTCGGCGCGCCAGTTGCTCGGCACTTCCTCGTGACGACGCACGACGAAGCCGTGGATATAAGGCGAGATCGACTCGAAGTCGTCGCGGGTAATGCCATAGTTGCCGATCAGCGGGTAGGTCATCGTCACGATCTGGCCGCAGTAGGACGGATCGGACAGCACCTCCTGGTAGCCTGTGATGCCTGTATTGAATACAACCTCTCCCGTTTGCTGCGCTTCCGCGCCAAAGGAACGTCCGGTGAACAACGTTCCGTCTTCCAGTAACAATCTCGCTTGCATCCGTATCACTCCTTAAGTCCATGATGGCTCATTCATATCGTGTGTGGCAAATTTCGTGCCTGCGCGGACGGATCATTCTTCCGATCGCTGTTGTCCACAGATTTTTTCATTATATTAACCCTTTAGCGGTGAAAATCAGTGGACAAAGGCGAGCGCTCCGCTTCTCCAGAACGATTCCGCCCTCTCCGTCCT
>Ga0160464_101265_pt1 | contig 9845 bp, 10 predicted proteins | sample HID1971I_E11MG_FD_108275 | JGI IMG/M metagenome (GOLD analysis project Ga0160464, IMG submission 108275) | Enriched millipede-associated microbial communities from UW Madison campus, WI, USA - HID1971I_E11 MG | ecosystem: Host-associated > Arthropoda: Insects > Digestive system > Unclassified ... | reverse complement strand
TCCAAGGCATGGTCGGGTCCAGGCATCGAGATGCCCGAAAGTGTCAACCATGTCCCCGCGGATCTGTCAGCTATGTCCCCGGTCTATACACTGCTGCAAAGAAAGTAACCAAAGAAAGCAGCTCGTTCAAGCCCGCGGTCACACGCAGTTTGGCCATGCTTGCCAGCCCGCGGTGGCCCTCGCCTAAGTGTCGCCCCCACAGGACTAACCGGGCTTGGCTCGCGCACGGTCTGCCACATCGCATCGCTTGCGTCACTGGTTCAGCGCCAAATGGCTCCGACCCGCTTCGCGGCCGATGGGTCAATCGGGTCCGCTTGCGCTTCTTCTTCGACGGTTTCCCTTGCATACCCAACGGCAGCGCGTAGCGCTGTGCCGAAGCTATTTCGTGCTGAACCAGCGCCCTGAAACATTTGGTGCGGCAGACCGTGCGCGAGCCAAGCCCGATTGGGCCTTCGAGGGCGACACTTAGGCGAGTGCCACTTGCGGCTGGCAAGCATGGCCAACGTGCGTGTGACCGCGGGCGATGAGAAGCTGCTTTCTTTGGTTACTTTCTTTGCAGCAGCAAAGAAAGTGACTGCCGCCCCGCACAGGGGCAGAGCTAATAGACCAAAAAGAACCCGGGATCCGGCGACAACCCAAGCAACCCGCCCCTCCAAACCCCCCCCATCAACACTTACAGCCTGTCAGGCACATCACATGCAACGCTCCCATCACGTTCAACGAGAAGAGGGAGAAGCACCATGAGTCGCAAAATCGCATTGATCGCACTGACATCCGCCATGCTCGCCGCCACCGGGGCGGCACAAGCGAAGGGCTGCGTCGAAGGCGCGGCGGTCGGCGGCGTGGCGGGACACGTCGCGGGCAAGCACGGCACGGCGGGCGCGGTCGGTGGCTGCGCGATCGGCCATCACGAAGCCAGCAAGAAGGACAAGAAGGCGCAACAAGCCAACGCGGCGAGCGGGACGGACGCCAAGTAAGACCAAGTAAGACAGCAAACAAGCATCGCCCGGATCGGCGCCACGGCGCGCGCCGATCCGAGCCGCTAGAATGGCCGGATTGCCGGCCGCGCGACGCCACGCGTTGCGCGCGCCTCGTTCCGACAAGGCCATCACAGCGATCCCATGACAGCGTCCACGGACCCGATCCAGCACTTCGCCTCCGACAATTACGCAGGCATCTGCCCCGAAGCGCTGCAGGCGCTCATTAATTCCAACACGAGCGGCCACGAACCCGCCTACGGCGACGATTCGTGGACCACGCAAGTCTGCGACCGCATCCGCGATCTCTTCCAGACCGATTGCGAAGTCTTCTTCGTATTCAACGGCACCGCGGCGAATTCGCTCGCGCTCGCTTCGCTGTGTCAGTCGTATCACTCGGTGATCTGCCACGAGCTCGCGCATATCGAAACCGATGAATGCGGCGGCCCCGAGTTCTTCTCGGGCGGCTCGAAGCTGCTCACCGCACGCGGCGAGAACGGCAAGCTCACGCCCGATGCAATCGAGGAACTCGTCACGAAACGCGCGGACATCCACTATCCGAAGCCGAAGGTCGTCGCGCTCACGCAGGCGACGGAAGTCGGTACCGTGTACACGGTCGAGGAAATCCGCGCGATCGCCGCGATCGCCAAGCGCCGTCATCTGAAAGTGCACATGGACGGCGCGCGTTTCGCCAACGCGGTCGCGACGCTCGGCGTGCATCCGTCGGAGATCACGTGGCGCGCGGGTGTCGACGTGTTGTGCTTCGGCGGCACGAAGAACGGTTTGCCGGTGGGCGAAGCGGTCGTGTTCTTCGACAAGGCGCTCGCCGCCGATTTCGCGTATCGCCTCAAGCAGGCGGGACAACTCGCATCGAAGATGCGCTTCATCTCCGCACCGTGGCTCGGCCTGCTCGATGACGACGTGTGGCTGCGCAACGCGCGTCATGCGAATGCGATGGCGCAACTGATGGCCGAGCGCCTCGTCGAGATTCCCGGCGTGAGCCTGCTCTTCAAGCCCGAATCGAACGCGGTGTTCGCGGAACTGCCGACGCACGTCGCCACCGCGCTGCGTGCGAAGGGCTGGCGCTTCTATCAGTTCATCGGTTCCGGCGGCTGCCGCCTGATGTGCGCATGGGACACGCAGCGCGAAACCGTCGAACGCTTCGTCGATGACGTGCGCACGCTGGCCGCGTCGACCTAACCCCGATTGACACGCGCGTCGCAGCGCTCCAACATGCCCGCACATTCCTCACCGGTTCCCGCGCAATGGCCTATATCTTCTACCTGACTCATATCCATCTCGGCTACGACGCGCTGCAGTCGCTGGAAAGCGAATGCGCGCGTATCGGCGTGAAGCGTCCGCTCGTCATCACCGATAAAGGCGTCGCGGCGGCGGGACTCGCCGATCGCGTGATCGAAAGCGCGAAGCTGGGCGCGTTGCCGATCTTCGACGATACGCCTTCGAATCCGACCGAAGCGATGGTCATGCGCGCCGCGGAGCAATACCGGCGCGAAGGGTGCGACGGGCTGATCGCGGTGGGCGGCGGCTCGTCGATCGATCTGGCGAAGGGCGTCGCGATCGCGGCGACGCACGACGCGCCCCTGACGACCTTCGCGACGATCGAAGGCGGCAGCGGCAAGATCACCGAGCGGTCCGCGCCGCTGATCGCAGTGCCGACCACGGCGGGCACGGGCAGCGAAGTGGCGCGCGGCGCGATCATCATCCTCGAAGACGGGCGCAAGCTCGGCTTCCATTCCTGGCATCTGCTGCCGAAATCCGCGATCTGCGATCCGTCGCTGACGCTCGGCCTGCCGCCGTCGCTTACGGCCGCAACGGGCATGGACGCGATCGCGCATTGCATCGAAACGTTTCTCGCGCCCGCATTCAATCCGCCCGCCGACGGCATCGCGCTCGACGGGCTCGAACGCGCGTGGGCCAATATCGAGCGCGCGACGCGCGACGGCCAGGACCGCGACGCGCGCCTGAACATGATGTCCGCATCGATGCAGGGCGCGATGGCGTTTCAAAAGGGCCTGGGCTGCGTGCATTCGCTGTCGCATCCGCTGGGCGGGCTCGCGGTGAACGGGCGCACGTCGCTGCATCACGGCACGCTGAACGCGGTGGTGTTGCCCGCGGTGCTGCGCTTCAACGAGAGCGCGCCGACGGTTGTCGCGGACCGGCGTTTCGCGCGCATGCGCCGCGTGATGAACCTCGCGGAGAACGCCGATGTCGCGCAGGCGGTTCACGACATGACCGCGCGCCTCGGCCTGCCGACGCGCCTTTCGCAGATGGGCGTCGAAGAAAGCATGTTCGACAAGGTGGTGAAGGGCGCGCTCGCCGATCATTGCCACAAGACGAATCCGCGCGAGGCGAGCGCCGACGATTATCGACGCATGCTGACGGAGTCTCTCTAAGCGATGAGCAAGCCGGTTCCGACCACGCGCGCGGACTACGCGCACTTTCTCGCGATCAGCACGCGCTGGTCGGACAACGACGTCTACGGACATATCAACAACGTCGTCTATTACAGCTACTTCGACACGGTCGTGAACGAGTATCTGCTGCGCGCGGGCGTGCTCGATTTCAGCGAGGGCGAGACCATCGGCCTCGTCGTCGAGACGCGCTGCAACTTCTTCGCGCCGGTCGTGTTTCCCGAGCCGATCGAGGCGGGCTTGCGCGTCGAGAAGCTCGGCAACACGAGCGTGCGCTACGAAGTGGCGATCTTCACGCAAGGCTCGGACGTCGCCGCGGCGCAAGGACATTTCGTGCATGTCTATGTGGATCGCGTGATGCGCAGGCCGGTGCCGCTGCCCGCGCCGCTCGTCGATGCGCTGAAGCCGCTCATCACCGGCTGAGGGTCGCGTCTTGCTTCAGTGGTTCTGCGTGAGTCTGCTCAACGGCGTGAGCGTGGGCTTGCTGCTCTTCATGTTGTCGGCGGGCCTGACGCTGATTTTTTCGATGCTCGGCGTGCTCAACTTCGCGCACGCGAGTTTCTATATGCTCGGCGCGTATGTCGGGCAGGCGCTCGCCGCGTATGGCGGATTCTGGTTCGGGTTGATCGTCGCGCCGATCGTTGTCGGCATGGCGGGCGCGCTGTTCGAACGGCTGTTGCTGAGACGCGTGCATGCGCGCGGCGCGCTCGGGCAAATGCTGCTCACGTTCGGCGCGGCCATCGTGATTGGCGAGGGCGTCAAGCTCGCGTGGGGGCTCGGGCCGTTGCCCGCGGCGATTCCTCCCGTGCTCGACGGTCCGCTTTTCACGCTCTACGACGCATCTTTCGCGCGCTATCGCGTGTTCATGATGTCGATCGCCGTGCTGATGCTCGGCGCGCTCTGGCTCGTCTTGCGCATCTCGAAGACGGGCCTCGTCGTGCGTGCTGCGCTCACGCATCCCGCCACGGTCGAAACGCTCGGCCACGACGTGCCGCGCGTGTTCACGATGGTCTTCGCCATCGGCACCGCGCTCGCCGCGCTCGGCGGCGTGATCGGCGCGCCGCTCGCCGTCATCGAGCCGGCGATGGCCGATGCGATGGGCCCGATCGTGTTCGTCGTCGTCGTGATCGGCGGGCTCGGGTCGCTCGGCGGCGCGCTCGTCGCGTCGCTGCTGATCGGCTGCGTGCAGACCTTCGCGGTGGGCGCGAGCGCGTCGGCGGGCAGCATCGCCGCATCGCTCGGCGTGACGCTTCCGCCCGCATGGAGCGCGTTGACGGTCGCGCAGCTCGCGCCCGTGCTGCCTTATCTCGTGCTCGTCGCGATGCTCGCCGCGCGGCCGCGCGGACTCTTCGGCGAGCGTACGCACGATGCCTAGGTTTCTCGCGCTCGCCCTTGTCCTGGCGCTCGCGCTGCCGCTCTTCTTCGATCAATCCTGGCTGCTCGCGTATTTCGCGCAGACCGCGACGCTCATCGTCTTCGCGCTCTCGTACAACCTGCTGCTCGGCGATACTGGCCTGCTGTCGTTCGGCCACGCCGTGTATTCGGGGCTCGGCGCGTTCGCCGCCGCGCATGTGTTCAATCGCTACGGCGTGCCGCTGCCGCTCTTGCCGGTCATCGGCGGATGCGCGGCGATGCTCGTCGCCATCGTGTTCGGCGCGATCTCGACGCAGCGCGCAGGCACGGCTTTCGCGATGATCACGCTTGGCATCGGCGAACTCGTCGCCGCGTGCGTGTGGCTCGTGCCCGGATGGTTCGGCGGCGAGGGCGGCGTGACGATCGATCGCGCGAGCGGGCCGTCGTTCTTCGCGTGGAGCTTCGGACCGCTGCGCGAAGCCTACGCGCTGATCGCGTGCTGGTGCGTGGTCGCGGCGCTCGCGATGTTCGCGTTTTCGCGCACGCCGATGTGCCGCCTCGCCAACGCCGTGCGCGACAACCCCGCGCGCGCGGCCGCGATCGGTTTCGCGCCGGCGCGGGTGCGCTTCACGATGCTTGTCGGGTCGGCGTTCTTCGCGGGTATCGCGGGCGTGCTGTCGTTGATCAACGTCGAGCTGGTGTCGTCGGAAGGCGTGGGCCTCGCGCGCTCGACGAGCGTGCTCGTCGCGACGGTGATCGGCGGAACGGGCGCGTTCTTCGGGCCGGTGATCGGCGCGGTGCTGCTGACGTTCTTCAGCGTCGCGGTGGCGAGCGTGAGCGCTGCGTGGCCGATGTATCTCGGGCTCTTCTTCGTGTGGGTCGTGATCGCAGCGCCGGAGGGCGTGGCCGGTCTGCTCCGGCGCGATGCGCGGTCGCTGTGCTTCGGCGCGCTCGGCGCGATGGTCTGGGGCGTTGCGGTCGTCGTGCCGGTCGAAGCGCTCTACGCGGGACGAATCGACGTGCGTGCGTGGCTCATCGCATTGCCGTGCGCCTTGCTGGGCCTCTGGCTCGCGCGACGCACGAGGGCCGCGCGATGAACGCCGCGCTCGAACTGCACGGCGTGACCAAACGCTTCGGCGCGACGCGTGTGTTGCGCGGCGTCGATCTGCACATCGCGCACGGCGAGCGGCATGCGCTCATCGGACCGAACGGTGCGGGCAAGTCCACGCTCTTCGATCTGATCTCGGGACGTGCGCGACCCGACGACGGGCGCATCGTCGCGAAAGGAATCGACATCACGGGCAAGCCGCCGCAGCGTGTCTCCCGAACGCTTGCGCGCAGCTTCCAGACGACGAGCGTGTTCGGTGGATTGTCCGTGCTCGACAATCTGCGTTGCGCGGCGCTGGGCGCGTCGTCATCGCGCTTTATCGACCGATGGCTGCCTTCGCGAAAAATCGATGCGCGCGCACACGCGATGCTCGATGCTATCGGTCTTGCCGAACGCGCGTACGAACTCGCCGCGCGGCTTACTTACGCGGAGCAACGCGCGCTCGATCTCGGCATCGCGCTCGCAACCGACGCGCCGCTCATCTTGCTCGACGAACCCACCGCCGGCATGAATCGCGCGGAGGCGACGCGCGCGCTCGCGTTGATCCGCGCGACGACGCAAGGGCGCACGTTGCTCGTGATCGAGCACGACATGGATGCCGTGTTCAGTCTCGCGGATCGCATCTCGGTGCTCGTGCAAGGACGCGTGATCGCGACCGGCACGCCTGCCGCGATCCGTGCGAATCGTGATGTGCGGGAAGCGTATCTCGGCGGAGTCGCAACATGAACGCGCCATTGCGCATCGACAATTTGCGCGCGTGGTATGGCGCGGCGCAGGTGCTGCACGGCGTGAATCTGTGCATCGGCGAAGGGGAAGTGGTCGCGCTCGTCGGCCGCAACGGCTCGGGACGTTCGACGCTTGCGAAGGCCATCATGGGACTCGTGCGATGCGCGGGCGACATGCGTTATCGCGATGTTCAACTCGTCGGTTTGAGGCCGCATCGAATCGCGCGGCTCGGGATCGGTTACGTGCCCGAAACGCGTGACGTGTTTCCCGCGCTCACCGTGCGCGAAAACCTGTTGCTCGGCGAGAGGAAAGGCACGCGCTTTTCGCTGAGCGATGCGTATCGGTTGTTTCCTGTGCTTGAAGAACGCTCGTCGGTGAAAGCGGGGGCGCTATCGGGCGGCGAACAGCAAATGCTTGCGCTCGCACGCACGTTGACGGGCGATCCGTCGCTCGTCGTCATCGACGAACCCGGCGAAGGGCTCGCGCCGCAAGTGCTCGCGCAAGTGGCCGGATGCCTTGCGATGTTGCGCGAACGCGGGGTCGCGATGCTGCTGATCGAAGAGCGATTGACGATCGCGAGGATGCTCGGCGCGCGCGTCGCGGTGATGGGGCATGGGGCGATTCAGTTCGATGGCGCGATCGAGGTGCTCGCGGAGAGCGAGCATGTCATGCGGGATTGGGTTTCGATAGGGTAGAGCGTGGTTGCTTGACGTGCTTCGGTTTTTCGCCGGATCCCGTATTCGTGTTGGTTTATTAGCACTGCCCCTCCCCGGGGCGGGGGTCACTTTCTTTGCTGCTGCAAAGAAAGTAACCAAAGAAACAGCTATCCCCAGCCTAAGCACTTCGCACCGGCCGCGGCACAGGCGATTGGCTGAATGGCCCGGCAGTAGCGAGTGCCCTCACAAGCAGATAAGGGCCTGGACCGCGCACGGTCTGACAAGCCATAACTCTGAGCGCGCTGGTTCAGCACCAAATAGCTCCGGCCCGCTTCGCGGCCGATGGGTCAGTCGGGTGCGCGTGCTTCTTCTTCGTTGGTTTCCCTCGCATACCCAACGGCAGCGCGTAGCGCAGTGCCGAAGCTATTTGGTGCTGAACCAGCGCGCTTAAACATTTGGTGCGGCAGACCGTGCGCGAGCCAAGTCCGGTAAGTACTTCGAGGGCGACACTTAGGCGAGTGCCACCGGCCGCTGGCAAGCATGGCTAACGTGCGTGTGACCGCGGGCGGTGAGAAGCTGCTTTCTTTGGTTACTTTCTTTGCAGCAGCAAAGAAAGTGACCCCCGCCCCGGGGAGGGGCAGTGCTAATAGACCGACGCGAAAACGGGATCCGGCAAAAAACCCGTCCCGCGTCCAACGCCATCGCCTAGCTCGAAGCCTTGCTATCCCTCTCCACGATCCACTCATGCTTCGGATCGTTCTTGAAGTGCCACGTGCGCTTGCTTCCCGCCATCACGTTGAGATAGTAGTTGTCATAGCCATAAGGCACGACGACCGGATGATACCCACGCGGCACCATCACGACATCGTGATTCTCGACGGCCATCGTTTCGTCGAGGTCGCGCTCGTCGGTATAGACGCGCTGAAACGCAAACCCTTGCGGCGGATTCAGCCGATGATAGTACGTCTCTTCGAGCGAACTCTCGACGGGCACATTGTCCTGATCGTGCTTGTGCGGCGGATAGCTCGATGCGTGCCCGCCCGGCGTGCGCACTTCGACCACGAGCAAGGACTCGGCCGCTTCCGTTTGCGGAAGAATGTCGCATACGTAGCGCGTATTGGCGTTCCTGCCGCGCGTCGAGCGCTTCATCTGCGATGGCTCGATCAGCCGCGGTGGAAGATCGCCCTTGGCGGGTGCGCTCGCGACGCCGATTTCCGCATCGCGCTCCGCACGCACGATCGCCGCGAGCTTGGGCGGCACATAGACCGCATACGGCGCGGCGTCCTCGAACACGCTGTCGCGCGAGCCGATCGACTGATAATGCTCGTCTCCCGCCTCGACGCTCACGGTGCCCGTCAGCACGACGATGCAGCTCTCGCGATCGGCGTCGTACACATGCACGACATCGCCCGCGTTCAGGCGATACGCCGCGAATCCGACATGCTTCCAGCCCGCGGAATCGGGCGTGACGCGCGCGATGGTTTGTCCTTCGCGCGATGCTTTGACCAGCAGGCTCATGCTGCCTCCTTGAATGTTCCATCGACGAGCGCGCGCAGCGTGCGATAGCCCTTGTCGGCATAGGCATAGCTCGGCGCGATCACCGGATCCTGTTCCGCTTCGACGACGAGCCAGCCGTCGTAATCATGTTTCGCGAGACACGCGATGATGCCCGGATAGTCCACGCAGCCATCGCCGGGCACGGAGAACGCACCGTTGATGACCGCATCGAGAAAACTCCAGTTGCGATTGCGCGCGAGCTTCACGATGTCCGGCCGCACGTCCTTGCAATGCACATGACACACGCGGGCGATGTGCTTTTGCAGCACGCTCAGGGCATCGCCGCCCGCGAACGTGATGTGCCCCGCGTCGAACAGCAGACCGACTGCATCGTTTGTCAGGTCCATGAGGCGATCGACATCCGCGGGCGTTTCGACATACGCGCCCATGTGATGATGATAGGCGACGCGCACGCCGCGCGTGAGCGTGAATTCGGCGAAGCGGTTCAGGCGCTCGGCGTAATCGTTCCACTGCGCATCGGAGAAGAAGCGCGGACGTTGATAGAGCGGCCGCGGCGCGCCCTGGATCGAATGCGCTACCTCGCCGTAGACCATCACGGTCGCGCCGTTCTTCGCGAGCAGATCGAGATGCGGGCCGACGGCTTCGATTTCCTCTTGCGCGCTGCGCTCCGCGAGCCTGCCGGAGTACCAGCCGGACACGAGCGCGAGATCGTATTGGGCTAGCAGCGATTTGAGCGCCTGCGGTTCGCGGGGGAACTTGTTGCCTAGCTCGAATCCCTCGTAGCCGATTTTTTTGCCTTCGGTCAGGGCGGTGGACAGTGGGGTCTCGCCGCCGAGCGATGGCAAGTCGTCGTTCATCCACGACAGGGGGTTGATGCCGATGCGGACGTTTAATGCCATGGTTTTGTCCTTGTGGTTTTGATGGTGCTTCGCGTTTTGTTTCGCCGGATCCCGATTTCTTTTTGGTTTATTAGCGTTGCCCCTGTGCGGGGCGGCAGTCACTTTCTTTGCTGCTGCAAAGAAAGTAACCAAAGAAACAGCTATCCCCAGCCTAAGCACTTCACACCGGCCGCGGC
>Ga0160464_101258_pt1 | contig 9928 bp, 9 predicted proteins | sample HID1971I_E11MG_FD_108275 | JGI IMG/M metagenome (GOLD analysis project Ga0160464, IMG submission 108275) | Enriched millipede-associated microbial communities from UW Madison campus, WI, USA - HID1971I_E11 MG | ecosystem: Host-associated > Arthropoda: Insects > Digestive system > Unclassified ... | reverse complement strand
CGGCGCGCCAGGCTCCCCCCGAACGGTCCGCGCCGCAGATGCAGCGCACGACCGTCGCCACTCCGCCGGTCGTCATCGAGCGCTCGCCCTCCGTCGGGGGAGTGCAGCGTTACGGTGAGGCTGTGATCCGCCAGGTGCTCGGCGCGACGTTCCTGCGCGAAGAGCCCTACGAGCCCCCGACGAGGTTCTCCTGATGTATGACGGCATCGTTCAGGAGCTGATCGACGAGTTCGGTCGGCTCCCCGGCATCGGCCCGAAGTCCGCCCAGAGGATCGCGTTCCACATCCTGCAGACCCCGACGTTCGACGTCGCGCGTCTCGCCGAGCTGCTCAGCGAGATCCGCATCCGCGTGCGGTTCTGCGAGATCTGCGGCAACGTCGCCGAGCAGGAGCGCTGCGCCATCTGCCGCGACCCGCGTCGCAGCCAGGCGTTGATCTGTGTGGTCGAAGATGCGAAAGACGTCGCGGCCATCGAGCGCACCAGGGAGTTCCGTGGGCTCTACCATGTGCTCGGCGGAGCGATCAGCCCCATCGCCGGTATCGGACCGGACGATCTGCGCATCGCCCAGCTCATGACCCGCCTCGCCGACGGCACGGTGCAGGAGGTCATCCTCGCCACCAACCCGAACCTCGAGGGGGAGGCGACCGCGAGCTATCTCAGCCGGCTGCTGACGACGATGCAGATCACCGTCTCGCGCCTCGCTTCCGGGCTGCCCGTCGGCGGCGACCTCGAGTACGCCGACGAGGTCACCCTCGGCCGCGCCTTCGAGGGCCGGCGCATCCTGTGAGCCCGAACGCGGGCTTCTCGCGCCGCGGCTGGCTCCTCTTCGGAGCCATGGCACTGCTGTGGGGCGTGCCGTACCTGTTCATCAGCGTCGCGGTCGAGTCGTTCTCTCCGCCGGCGATCGTGGCCGGGCGCACGCTGATCGCTGCTCTGCTGCTGCTGCCGTTCGCCCTCCGCAGCGGTGCCCTACGTGCCGCTCTGAAGCACTGGCCGTGGGTGCTCGCCTTCGGCGCGGTCGAGATGGCGGGTCCCTTCCTGCTGCTCGGACACGCCGAGATGACCTTGCCTTCCGGGATGACGGGTCTGCTCGTGGCGACCGTTCCGCTGTTCGCCGCGCTGATCGCCCTCGGTGGGGGAGATCGGGGGGTGCTCCGGCCCGCCCGCGGAATCGGACTGCTCGTCGGATTCATCGGCGTCGGGATCGTGGTCGCGGGCCCCGGGCTCTTCGGAGGCGAAGTCAGTCTCCTCGCTGCAGGGGAGGTGCTCCTGGTCGCCGTGCTGTACGCGATCGCGCCCTTCATCGTGGCACGCAAGCTCAACGACGTCCCCTCTCTCGGCACCATCACGCTGTCGCTGCTCATGATCGGGATCTTCTACCTCCCGATCGGGCTGCTCACCCAGCACCAGGTGCCCACCCTGCCGTCGATCGCCGCGCTCCTCGCGCTCGCCGTGATCTGCACGGCCGTGGCGTTCCTGGCGTTCTTCGCGCTCATCCGCGAGGTGGGGCCGGTGCGCGCACCGTTGTTCACCTACGTGAATCCGGTGGTCGCGATCCTCCTCGGGGCGATCGTCCTCGCCGAGCCGCTGACCCCCGGCCTGCTGCTCGGCTTCCCGCTGATCATCGTCGGCTGCTGGTTCGCCGCCACCGGCGGACGGCTGCGTCCGGTCTCTCCCCAGGCCCTCCCGCCCTCCCTCTAGCCTCGCCACGCGCACGAGTCCTCACCGCCGAGACCCTGCGCGGTGTCACATGCGCAACGGGGCATACCCGCCGATCGTAGAATGAGCGTGGGCGGATCCGCCCGTCATCCCAGGGAGTGATCGTGGCCCTCATCGTGCAGAAGTACGGCGGCTCGTCCGTCGCCGACGCAGAGAGCATCAAGCGCGTCGCCAAGCGCATCGTCGACACACGTCGTGCCGGCCACGACGTGGTCGTGGCCGTGAGCGCGATGGGCGACACCACCGACGAGCTGCTCGAGCTCGCGAACGAGGTCGCGCCGATTCCCGCCCCGCGTGAACTCGACATGCTGCTCTCCAGCGGAGAGCGCATCTCGATGGCGCTGCTGGCCATGGCGATCCACTCCATGGGCTTCGAGGCGCGCTCGTTCACGGGCAGCCAGGCGGGCATGATCACCGACTCGCAGCACGGTGCCGCTCGCATCGTCGACGTCACTCCCGTGCGTCTGCGTGAAGCTCTCGACGAGGGCGCGATCGTGATCGTGGCCGGGTTCCAGGGCTTCAACCGTGACACCCGCGACATCACCACGCTCGGTCGTGGTGGCTCCGACACCACCGCCGTCGCCCTCGCCGCCGCCCTCGATGCCGACGTCTGCGAGATCTACAGCGACGTCGACGGCATCTTCACGGCCGACCCGCGGGTGATCCCGAAGGCGCAGAAGCTCGATCACGTCTCCAGTGAGGAGATGCTCGAGCTCGCCGCCAACGGGGCCAAGGTGCTGTACATCCGCGCCGTCGAGTACGCACGCCGTCATGGCGTCCTCATTCACGCTCGGTCGACGTTCTCGTCGGCCGAGGGTACATACGTTCTGGGCGAGGGTATGAAGAACCCTCGCGAAGCCGAGGGAGCAGTCATGGAAGAACCGATCGTCGCCGGCGTCGCCACCGACTTCAGCCAGGCCAAGATCACGGTCGCGGGTGTGCCCGACGTGCCGGGCAAGGCAGCCGAGATCTTCAAGATCGTCGCGAAGTCGGGCGCGAACGTCGACATGATCGTGCAGAACGTATCGGCCACCGGGCGCACCGACATCTCCTTCACGGTGCCCAAGGCGGATGCGGCGGCGGCCCTCAAGGCCCTCGCCGGCGAGCAGACCGAGGTGGGGTTCCAGAACCTGATCCACGACGACCAGATCGGCAAGCTGTCGGTCGTCGGTGCGGGGATGCGCACACACTCCGGCGTCTCCGCCACGCTTTTCGAGGCACTGTCGGCCGGGGGCATCAACATCGAGATGATCTCGACCTCCGAGATCCGCATCTCCGTGGTGCTGCGCGACACCGACCTGACCGAGGCTGCGCGCACCGTGCACACCGCCTACGGGCTCGACGGCGACGCCGAGGCCACGGTCCACGCCGGCACCGGCCGCTGATCTCTGCCGTTCACCGCCGTTTTCCTGCCGACCGTGCGAGAGCCCGGACCGCAGGGCCGGCCGCCTACCGGGGCACGGTAGACTCACCGAAACCCTGACACCGGCGCCAGGCGCAGCTTCCGCACCCCGACGCCGCGCCCGAAGCCTCGTACGCAGTACCGCACGACGCCAAGGAACATCATGACCCGCATCTCCGAATCAGGACTCTCCGTCGCCATCGTCGGCGCCACCGGCCAGGTGGGCACCGTGATGCGCGAGATTCTCGCCGAGCGGTCGTTCCCGATCCGCGACCTGCGGCTGTTCTCCTCCGCGCGCTCCGCGGGCACGGCGATCGAGTTCGGCGGCGCGACGGTCATCGTCGAAGACGTCGAGACGGCGGATGCCACCGGCATCGACATCGCACTGTTCTCCGCCGGGGCCACCGCGAGCCGCGCGTACGCGCCGCGCTTCGCCGCCGCCGGCGCCGTGGTCGTCGACAACTCCAGCGCCTGGCGCATGGACCCCGAGGTGCCGCTCGTGGTCAGTGAGGTCAACCCGCACGCGATCGACGAGCGACCCAAGGGCATCATCGCGAACCCGAACTGCACGACGATGGCTGCGATGCCCGTGCTGAAGGCGCTGCACGCCGAGGCCGGGCTCGAGCGCCTGATCGTGTCGACCTACCAGGCCGTCTCCGGCTCGGGTCTCGCCGGCGCCCAGGAACTCCTCGGACAGGTCGAGGGAGTGCTGGCCCAGGGCGACACCCTCCGCCTCGTGCACGACGGATCGGCGGTCGACTTCCCCGAGCCCGAGAAGTACATCGCCCCGATCGCGTTCGACGTGATCCCCTTCGCCGGCAATCTCGTCGACGACGGCGACAACGAGACCGACGAAGAGAAGAAGCTCCGCAACGAGAGCCGCAAGATCCTCGAACTCCCGGGCCTCCGCGTCGCGGGTACCTGCGTGCGGGTCCCGGTCTTCACCGGGCACTCCCTCTCGATCAACGTCGAGTTCACCCGCGATATCACACCCGAGCGTGCGCGCGAGGTGCTGAGTGCCGCTCCCGGCGTCGTGCTCGACGAGGTTCCCACGCCGCTCCAGGCCGCGGGCAAGGACCCGAGCTTCGTCGGTCGCATCCGTGCCGACCAGTCGGCTCCCGAGGGCAAGGGCCTCGTGCTGTTCCTCAGCAACGACAACCTGCGCAAGGGCGCCGCGCTGAACGCCGTGCAGATCGCGGAGATCCTGGCCGAGCGCCTGGCGGTCATAGCCTGACGGTATTACCGCCATGTGGAAGTGCTCTGGCGGAACCGGGGCGCATGGTCTGCGACGGCGCGCCCGCGAACTAGACTGGCTCGGTGACTGAAAACGTCGATGTCGTCCTGATCGGCGGTGGCATCATGAGCGCCACCCTGGGTACTCTCCTGCACGAGCTGCAGCCGGAGTGGAAGATCGTCGCCTTCGAGCGACTCTCCGAGGTGGCTCAGGAGAGCTCCAACCCGTGGAACAACGCCGGCACGGGGCACGCCGCCCTGTGCGAGCTGAACTACATGCCGCAGCAGGGCGATGCTCCGCTCGATCCCGCCAAGGCGGTCTCGATCAACGAGCAGTTCCAGCAGAGCCGCCAGTTCTGGTCGTCGCTGGTCGAGAAGGGTGTGCTCGACGCGCCGTCGACCTTCATCAACGCGACGCCGCACATGACGTTCGTGCGGGGGGAGAAGGATGTCGCGTACCTCAAGAGCCGGTACGAGGTGCTGAAGAAGCAGCCTCTGTTCGCCGGTATCGAGTACAGCGAGGACTCCCGCGTCATCAACAAGTGGGCGCCGCTCCTCATGCAGCACCGCGTCAAGGGCGAGCCCTTCGCCGCGACCCGCGTCCCCGCAGGAACCGACGTCGACTTCGGCGCCCTCACGCACCAGCTCTTCGATCACCTGACCGACTCCGGCGTCACTCTGCGCACCAACCACGAGGTGCGCAGTCTGAAGAAGCAGAAGGACGGCACCTGGCTGGTCAAGTACCGCAACAGCATCGGGCACACCCCGAGCGAGGTCAAGGCGCGCTTCGTGTTCGTCGGGGCGGGCGGCTGGGCTCTCAAGCTGCTGCAGAACTCGGGCATCCCGGAGATCAAGGGCTACGGCGTCTTCCCGATCGGTGGACAGTTCCTCAAGACCACGAACCCCACCGTCGTCGCTCAGCACAAGGCGAAGGTGTACTCGCAGGCGTCGGTGGGTGCTCCGCCCATGTCGGTCCCGCACCTCGACACCCGTGTCGTCGACGGCGAGGCCTCGCTCATGTTCGGTCCGTTCGCGACGTTCAGCCCGAAGTTCCTGAAGAACGGATCGATGCTCGACATCATCTCGCAGGTGCGTGCGCACAACCTGCTGCCGATGCTGCAGGTGGCGGTGAAGAACCCCGACCTCATCACGTACCTCGTCAGCGAGCTGCTGAAGAACCACGCCAAGAAGGTCGACAGCCTGCGCACGTTCATGCCGACCGCGAAGGACGAGGACTGGACGCTCATCGACGCCGGCCAGCGTGCCCAGGTCATGAAGAAGGACCCGAAGAAGGGTGGCATCCTGCAGTTCGGCACCGAGGTCGTCGCGGCGGCCGACGGATCGATCGCGGGCCTGCTCGGCGCCTCTCCCGGGGCCTCGACCGCTGTGCCGATCATGCTCGACCTGCTCAAGAAGTGCTTCCCCGCGGAGTACCCGGGCTGGGAGCCCGAGCTGCGCGCACTGATCCCCACGTTCGGCGAGAAGCTGAACGAGAATCCGGCGCTCGCGGCGAAGTCGACCGAAGCCACCGCGGCCGCACTCGGCATCAACGTCTGAGGTCGCACCGTGGCGAAGCTCTACTTCCGCTACGGCGCGATGAACTCCGGCAAGTCGACAGCTCTGCTGCAGGCCGCGTACAACTACGAAGAGCGTGGACAGCGCGTGCTGCTCGCGAAGCCGGCCATCGACACCAAGGGTGCATCCGAGATCGAGAGCCGACTGGGCGTCACACGTCAGGTCGACTTCCTCATCGCCCCCGATGATGATGCCCGTGCGATCTTCGCCGAGCATCGCGGGCGCATGCGGCATGCGTCGGACGACGAGCTGCTCCCCGAAGGTCCCCGCGACGTGGCATGCCTGCTGATCGACGAGGCGCAGTTCCTGACGCCGGCCCAGGTCGACGACCTCTTCCGCATCGCGGTGGTCGACGGCATCCCGGTGATCGCGTACGGCATCCGAAACGACTTCCTCACGCACGCGTTCCCCGGATCCGCGCGCCTGTTGGCGATCTCGCACTCGCTCGAAGAGCTCAAGACCATCTGCCGGTGCGGACGGAAGGCCGTGTTCAACGGCCGTGTCGTCGGCGGCCGTTTCGTGTTCGACGGCGACCAGGTCGCGATCGATGAGGGTTCGACCGGATCCGCGTCACCTGAGCTGACCACCTATGAGTCCCTCTGCGGCACCTGCTACCTCGAAGAGTCCGGCGGACGCCTGGGCTGAGTCCTCGCCCGATCCGTCGACGCGCCCATCGGCCGGCGCCGTCGCGCAGTCGTGCACAATTCAGGAAGACTGTCGGCCCCGCGCCGCGAAGAGCCGTCTGTGACGCACTTGGTCGTCTTCTTCCTGAGTTGCGCGCGCAGCGAGGGGATCGAGCCCGCTCGTTTGCGTGGTCTGACCACACGCGGTACTCTGTGGTCAGACCACAGGAGGATCGATGGCGGACCAGCCGGCACGCGCATGGCGACTCGTGCTCGAGCACATCGAACGCGACCTCCTCGACGCTCGTCTCGGCCCGGGTGACCGGCTGCCGTCCGAGCGCGATCTCGCCACCGCGCTCGGCGTCGGGCGCTCGAGCGTGCGAGAGGCGTTCCGCGTCCTCGAGGTGATGGGGCTCATCCGCACCGCGACCGGCTCCGGCCCGCAGTCGGGGGCGATCGTCATCGCCACTCCCACGGGCGGCATGTCGGCCCTGCTGCGGCTGCAGGTGGCGGCCCAGGGCTTCCCGCTCGATGATGTCGTGCGCACGCGTCTGGTGCTCGAAGACGCGGTCGTCGCCGCGATGGCGGGCGCACCCGACCGTGACACGAGCCGCGCGCACGAACTGCTCACAGCGATGGACGCCCCGGACCTCGCCCCGTCGGAGTTCCTCGCCCTCGATGCCCAACTGCACCTCTCCCTCGCAGAGGCCAGCGGCAACACGGTCATCGCCGCGATGATGGCGGGGCTCCGCTCCTCGATCGAGTCCTATGTGCAGGCGGGAGTCTCCGCGATCCCGGATTGGGAGGCGATGGCGACCCGGCTCCGTGCCGAGCACCGCGCACTCGTCGCCGCGATCGATGCCGCCGACGTCGAGGCGGCACGCTCCCTGGTCCACACGCACATCACCGGCTACTACACGTCCGCGGGTCTCACCCGTGACATCCACCCCCAGATCTGAGAGGCACATCATGGTGCAGCGCCAGTTCCCGAACCCCGTCGAACTCCTCGAGCTGATGAAGTTCAAGAAGCCCGAACTCGACGGACGCAAGCGACGGCTGGAGGGTGCTCTCACGATCGACGACCTGCGGCTCATCGCCAAGCGACGTACTCCGAAGGCCGCCTTCGACTACACCGACGGCGCCGCCGAAGGCGAACTGTCCCTGACCCGGGCGCGGCAGGCGTTCCAGGACGTGGAGTTCCACCCCGGCATCCTCCGCCCGGCGCCCACGGTCGACACGAGCGTCGAGATTCTTGGCGGTCCGTCCGCGCTGCCGTTCGGAATCGCGCCCACCGGGTTCACCCGCCTGATGCAGACCGAGGGGGAGACCGCGGGCGCGGGAGCTGCGGCAGCCGCCGGTATCCCGTTCACGCTGTCGACCCTCGGCACCACCTCGATCGAGGGGGTGAAGGCGGCGAACCCGAACGGACGCAACTGGTTCCAGCTCTACGTCATGCGCGATCGCGAGATCTCCTACGAGCTCACCCGTCGGGCGGCCGCCGCGGGGTTCGACACCCTGCAGTTCACGGTGGACACCCCGGTCGCCGGTGCGCGCCTGCGCGACAAGCGCAACGGCTTCAGCATCCCCCCGCAGCTGACTCTCGGCACCATCATCAACGCGATCCCGCGGCCCTGGTGGTGGTACGACTTCCTCACCACCCCGAAGCTCGAGTTCGCCTCCCTCAGCACGACCGGGGGCACCGTCGGTGAGCTGCTGGACGCGGCGATGGACCCGACGATCAGCTACGACGACCTCGCGGTCATCCGCGACATCTGGCCGGGCAAGATCGTGATCAAGGGCGTGCAGAACGTCGAGGACTCGGTGCGCCTGCGCGATGCCGGAGTCGATGGCATCGTGCTCTCGAACCACGGCGGGCGCCAGCTCGACCGCGCGCCGATCCCGTTCCACCTGCTGCCCGAGGTGCGCAAGGCCGTCGGCGACGACTTCACGGTCATGATCGACACCGGCATCATGAACGGTGCGGACATCGTGGCGGCCGTGGCGCTCGGAGCCGATTTCACACTCATCGGACGGGCCTACCTCTACGGGCTGATGGCCGGTGGACGTCAGGGGGTCGACCGCACGATCGCGATCCTGCGCAGCGAGATCGAGCGCACGATGCGACTGCTGGGCGTTGCGTCTCTCGCCGAGCTCGAGCCGGCGCACGTGACTCAGCTGACCCGGCTGGTGCCGGTCGTACGCGCCGCTGCCGAGGTCCGCACGCACTGAGCTCCTGCTCGAACGGCAGTCCTGCCCGTGCGGTGGCCACGCAGTCTCAGGATTGCGTCGCCACCGCACGCGTGCGTGGGGCCCATGGCACCAGCATCGAGGTCGTGCGGCGGTAATCGGCGTATGCGGGGTATTTCGAGGCCGTGATCGACTCGGTGAAGATCGTCGAGCCGATGAACAGCACGGTCAGCAGCGCGGGTCCGACGATGGTCGGATTCAGCGCCCCACCGATGAACCCCGCGCCGCCGGTGACCGCGGCGGTCGCGCCGATCGCGTAGAAGGCCCACCACTGCGCCTGTTCGAAGAAGAAGTTCGGGTGCCGGCTGTACCGGAACAGGCCCGTCGTGGCGAAGCCCGGCGCGAGTGTGCCGCCCGCCTGTTTCTTGCGCTGGTGGAACAGCCACTGCTGCTGATCGGCCACCGTCTCTCCGACCAGGAAGGCGAGGAATGCGGCGATGAACAGCGCATCCCACCCGGTGAGCGCCGCGGGATGCTGGGCGGCGACCAGGGCAGGCAGCGTGATGAGCACGAGCAGCGCCATCTGATAGCAGACGATGAACAACACGTTGAAGATCTGGAACTGCCAGGGTCGCATCCGTCCGCGCAGGATGGCCCAGCGATAGTCCTCCATCCCCGTGTAGCCGCCTTTGCGGGCGAAGTTGAAAGTCAGCCGTGCTCCCCATGCGGTCGCGAGCACGCCCATGAGGACCACGCGAGCGGATCCATCACCGTTCACGAAGGCTCCGGCCACGAAGATCCAGACGTAGGCCACCGGCACGATCGACCACGCGCGGTCGATCCAGGAGGTGTCGCGGGTGATGAGGGAGAGCACCCAGCAGGCGGCACTGGTGACCGCGGCGACGATGATGACGATCAGCAGGGCATCCATGACGCCATGCTAGGACCCACCTGCCGCGTCGCGCTGCGCGACACCGTGAAGGTCAGAGCGTCAGCAGAAGAGCGTCGAGCTTGTCGGCGGTGTCTTCCCAGCCCTCTACAGCGACGGAGGGGACGCCGATCGCGAGCACCGGGTAGTCGTTCCCGCCCTCGTCGAGTCGGTCGCCGTAGAACAGCATGTCGGTGAGGGCGATCCCGGTGCGTTCGGCGAGCTGACGCATCCCGAACGCCTTGTCGATGCCGGCCTGGG
>Ga0160464_101257_pt1 | contig 9937 bp, 7 predicted proteins | sample HID1971I_E11MG_FD_108275 | JGI IMG/M metagenome (GOLD analysis project Ga0160464, IMG submission 108275) | Enriched millipede-associated microbial communities from UW Madison campus, WI, USA - HID1971I_E11 MG | ecosystem: Host-associated > Arthropoda: Insects > Digestive system > Unclassified ... | reverse complement strand
AGCACATCACGGTCCATCCCGTCGTGCGCGGCACCGAGACCCAGCTGGTGTTCGAGCTGCGCGACGGACCGGGGGTTCTTCCGCTCTAGCGTCGCCACCACGGCGACCTGGGCCAAGATGGAAGGCACGCCAGCCAGGAGCAAGGGAGCACCATGAGCCGCAGCGCCACCGCCGCCACGCACACCATCCGCGAGATGCGCGACTTCCTCTTCGCGAACGCCACCGACTACGCCGCGGCGCGCGACGGATTCGCCTGGCCGGAGGTCGACCAGTTCAACTTCGCGCTCGAATGGTTCGACGTGGTCGCCGGCGAGAACCCTGGCCGGCCGGCGGTGCAGATCGTCGAGGCCGACCTGAGCCTGCGCTCGTGGACCTACGGCGAGCTCTCGGCGCGGTCCGACCAGGTGGCCGCCTGGCTCACCCACCTCGGCATCCGTCGGGGCGACCATGTGATCGTCATGCTGAACAACACGATCGAGCTGTGGGAGGTGATGCTGGCGATCACGAAGATCGGAGCCGTGTCGATCCCGACCTCGACTCTCCTCTCGGCGACGGATCTCTCCTACCGCGTCGACCACGGGCGTGCTCGCGCGGTCATCACGCTCGGAGCACTCGCCGATCGCCTCGACGGCATCGACACCGACATCCTGCGCATCGGCGTGGGCGGCGACAGCCCGTCCGGATGGGCGCGCTTCGACGACTCGGCCACCGCCCCGACGAGCTTCGAGCCCGACGGCCCCACAGCCTCGTCCGACACCGCGCTGCTCTACTTCACCTCGGGCACCACCAACCGGCCGAAGCTCGTGCAGCACACGCACGTGTCCTACCCGATCGGACACCTGTCGACCATGTGGTGGCTCGGTGTGCGACCCGACGACGTGCACCTCAACATCTCCTCCCCCGGCTGGGCCAAGCACGCCTGGTCGAGCTTCTACTCGCCGTTCCTCGCTGAGGCGACCGTCTTCGTCTACAACTACGCCCGCTTCGACGCGAACACGCTCATGCAGGTGATGGACACCCACCACGTGTCGACGTTCTGCGCGCCGCCGACGGTGTGGCGGATGCTGATCCAGGCCGACCTCGCACGCCTCACCCGCCCGCCGCGCGAGCTGGTGGGCGCCGGTGAACCCCTGAACCCCGAGGTCATCGACCGGGTGCGCGACGCCTGGGGCGGAACGATCCGCGACGGTTTCGGCCAGACCGAGATGACCGCCTGCATCGGCAACTCCCCCGGCCAGACCGTCAAGGTCGGATCCATGGGCCGCCCCCTGCCCGGGTACCCGGTCGTGCTGCTCGATCCCGTCACCGGAGAGGTCGTCGAGGGCGAAGGCGAGATCGCGCTCGACCTGTCGCAGCCGCCGCTCGGACTCATGGCCGGGTACTACGACGATCCGGAGAAGACCGCGGAGTCACGGGTCGGCGGCTATCACCACACCGGGGACATCGCGGTGCGCGACGACGAGGGATACCTCACCTACGTCGGTCGCTCGGATGACGTGTTCAAGGCCTCCGACTACAAGATCTCGCCCTTCGAGCTCGAGTCGGTGCTGCTCGAACACGACCTCGTGATCGAGGCGGCCGTGATCCCGAGTCCCGATCCGACGCGTCTGGCCGTGCCGAAGGCATACGTCTGCCTGACGACGGACGCCACGGACGCAGAGCCGGACGCGGCGCGCGCGATCTTCGCCTACGCGCACGAGCGGCTCTCCTCGCACCTGTGGGTGCGGATCATCGAGTTCGTGCCGGAGCTGCCGAAGACGATCTCCGGCAAGATCCGCCGCGTCGAGCTGCGGGCACGCGAGGCCGAGCGGGTGCGGTCCGGCGATGAGACCGGGCAGCACCGGGACCGCGACTACCGCTGAGTTCTCGGCAGTGGTCGGTCAGCGGACGATCGCGACCGAGGCCGTCGCCGGTCCGGTCTTCGTGAGCGCAGGCTTCGACGTCGGAGCGACGGGCGCCTTCGACGCCGGCACCGCCTTCGGCAGCGCCTCCTCGACCGTGCGGTCGACGCGTCCGGCACCGGCCGCGTTCACGATCGCACGCACGACGCTCCCGATGATCAGCATCGCCACCAGTGACCCGGACGCCACGATCAGCGGCGTCCAATTCTGCGCGAACGACGCCGCGAAACTCATCAGCGCGCCCACGATCCACAGGCCCACCGCGCCCCCGGCGAGCCCACCGGCTCCTCGGATGATCGCGACCGCCGCGACGATCGCGAAGATGGCGGCGAGCGCCGCACCCACGTAACCGATCGGCACCATCACCGCGGCCAGATCACTGGCCACTCTCATTGTCGTCATGACGACCCCCCGTCAGTGGTTACTCCACTCATTCGACGTTAGAAGTGTCTCCCGGAAAGGGCATCCGTCTCAAGTCCGATCCACATCATCCTGGAGGCGGATATCTATGGGGATCGGACGAGTCGAGGCGGGCGTCAGCGGCGGCGCGGCCAGCGCAGGCGGCGGGCACGCATGACCCGGATCGGCTGGGTGACGACGGCGTCGACGACCATCGATCCATCGGTCGGTCCGACGATCGCGATGGCCGAGGTCTCGGTCGCCTCCGCGGGATCGACGGGCAGCCGCCCGAGCGCCCGGTGGGCACGGACGTAGGCCGGAACGAGCAGCACGATCGCGCCGAGCCAGGCGAGCGGGTTGCTCAGAGCGACACCGTCGAATCCGATCCACGCACCCAGCACGATGGCCGCCCCCACGCGCATCACGAGCTCGATCACCCCGGTCACGGTGGGGACGAGAGTGTGGCCGAGTCCCTGCAGGGCGCCGCGCAGCACGAACAGCATGCCGAGGGCCCAGTAGCCGCAGCCGTTGATGATGAGCATCCGATGCGCCTCGTCGACGACGATGTCCGACCCCTCGCCGATGAACAGGCGCACCATGGGCGCCCCGAAGGCGATCAGCAGTCCCCCGAGCACGAGACCGGCGACCACGGCCATCCAGGTCGCCTCGACCACACCGCGACGGATGCGGTCGGGACGACGGCCGCCATGGTTCTGCGCCGCATACATCGAGACGGCGAGTCCGAGCGACGAGAGCAGCGCGACCGCGAGGCTGTCGACGCGGGATCCCGTGGTGTACGCCGCGACCGCATCCGCTCCGAGGGTGTTCAGCGCCACCTGCACGGTGAGCGTGCCGATCGCGATGATCGACGCCTGGAAGCCCATGGGCAGACCGAGCCGCAGGTGCTCGGCGATGTCGCCGCGGGTGATGCGCCAGTCCGGCCGGCGCAGGTGCAGCATCGGCAGTCGGCGGCGCACGAACTCCAGGCACAGCGCCACCGAGACGGCCTGCGCGACGACGGTCGCGAGGGCTGCACCACCCACACCCCATTCCAGCGGGCCGACCATCAGCACGACCAGCCCGACGTTCAGCGCGCACGAGACGGTGAGGAACACCAGCGGCGTCTTCGAGTCTCCGATCGCGCGGATGATCGCGGAGAGGTAGTTGAAGAACATCGTCGCGCTCGCGCCGAGGAAGCTGATCTGCGTGAAGATCGTGGCTTCGGCCATCAACTCGGGGGGTGTCTGCAGCAGGGCGAGGATCGGACCGGCGAGGAGGGGCGCTCCGATCGTCAGGATCACACTCGTGACGGTGCTCAGCAGAACACCCGTCGCGACCGAACGGCGCACGGCCGCGTCATCTCTCGCGCCGAAGGCCTGCGCGATCGGGATCGCGAAACCACTCGTCAGACCCCAGGCGAAACCGAGCAGCAGGAAGAGCAGGCTTCCGGTCGCGCCGACCGCCGCGAGGGAGGTGACGCCGAGGTGCCGTCCGACGACGATGGCGTCGGCGAACTGGTACAGCTGCTGCACCACGTTGCCGAGGAGCAGGGGGATCGAGAAGGCAAGGATGACGCGCCACGGGCGGCCCGTGGTGAGGGAGGTGGCCATGAAGGAGCGGCTCGCAGGACTGAGGGGATGATCGGGGGTGGAGCAAGCCTATCGAATCGATTCGGCGAAGGGGAATACCGCATCGCGATTCCGCGCATCGCGGGGTCGGAAGGTAACTTCGGAGCGACACCGTCGACGACGACCGGAGGAAGAAAGTGACGAAGCAGTACACGGGGGGAACCGGACGCGAGCGCGATGTCGCCGCGGACGGAGAGGAACAGCACCTGCGGCGCGCACTGAGCAACCGCCACATCCAGCTGCTCGCGATCGGCGGGGCCATTGGCACCGGACTGTTCATGGGCAGCGGCAAGACGATCTCGGTCGCGGGCCCGTCGGTGATCTTCGTCTACATGATCATCGGCTTCATGCTGTTCTTCGTCATGCGGGCCATGGGCGAGCTGCTGCTGTCGAACCTGAAGTACAAGTCGTTCAGCGATTTCGCCAGTGACCTGCTCGGACCCTGGGCAGGGTTCTTCACCGGATGGACCTATTGGTTCTGCTGGGTGGTGACCGGCGTCGCCGACGTGATCGCGATCGCCGGATACACGGATGCGCTCATCCCCGGCATCCCGCTGTGGATCCCCGGCGTGCTGGTGATCGTCATCCTGCTCGCCCTGAACCTCCCCACCGTCGCCGCGTTCGGTGAGATGGAGTTCTGGTTCGCGCTGATCAAGATCGTCGCGATCGTGGCGCTCATCATCACGGGTCTCGTGATGATCTTCACCGGCTTCCAGCACGACGCCGGCACCGCGAGCTTCTCGAACCTCTGGGACAAGGGCGGCATGTTCCCGCACGGCTTCATGGGGTTCGTCGCCGGGTTCCAGATCGCGGTGTTCGCGTTCGTCGGCATCGAGCTCGTGGGCACCGCTGCGGCGGAGACCAAGGATCCGAAGCGCAACCTGCCCAAGGCCATCAACGCGATCCCGATCCGCGTGCTGCTGTTCTACGTCGGCGCGCTCATCGTGCTGATGGCGGTCACCCCGTGGACCGAGTACGTCGCGGGCGAGAGCCCGTTCATCGCGATGTTCGCTCTCGCCGGACTCGGGATCGCCGCCACCGTGGTCAACCTCGTCGTGCTCACCTCGGCCATGTCGAGCGCGAACTCCGGTATCTACTCGACCTCGCGCATGGTGTTCGGCCTGGCGCAGGACGGCGACGCCCCGCGGGTCTTCGCCCGCCTCTCCCGCCGCCGCGTGCCGCAGAACGCGCTGTTCCTGTCGTGCATCCTGCTGCTGTCGGGCGTCGTGCTGCTGTATGCGGGCAAGGACATCGGCACCGCCTTCGACATGGTGACCACGGTATCGGCGCTGTGCTTCATGTTCGTGTGGACGATCTTCCTGAGCAGCTACCTCGTGTACCGGCGCACCCGCAAGGACAAGGTCGCCGCCTCGACGTTCCGGATGCCCGGCGGCGTGTTCATGGTCTACGTGGTGCTGGCGTTCTTCGTGTTCATCCTGTGGGCGCTCACGACGCAGCCCGACACGCTGACCGCGCTGCTCGTGACGCCGATCTGGTTCGTGGTGCTGTTCGTGGCGTGGCTGTTCGTGCGACGCTCACCGAACCATCTGAAGCGGCACGCGGCGCACATCGCCCACCTGCGCGACGACTCGGTCGAGGCGGACTGACGGCCCCCGTTTCGAATCGCGCAAATGGTCGCATTCCAGCCGGAAGTGCGACCATTTGCGCGATTCGAAGGCGTCAGACGGCGGGCTTCGTCGCGAACAGACGCTTTCGCAGCGCGAGGAACAGCAGGACCATGCCGGCGCTGAGCAGGATGTGTCCCATGCCGGCGATGCCCGCGATCATGGCGGACGACTCCTGGCCGAGCACCGTGAGGCAGCCGTGCCAGACCATCATGGCCGACGTCAGCACGAGACCCGCGTTGTACAGCCAGAAGAACCAGCCGAACAGACGGCTCTCGGAGAGGGCGAACGCCTTCTCGAGGAGCAGGACGATCAGGAGCACGATGAAGCCCAGCACGAGCAGGTGCGTGTGCACGAGGCCGAGCTGCGTCGCCTCCCCCTCGGGGAAGTCGTTCATCTTGGTGAACTCTCGGTAGAAGAGTCCGGAGGCGACGCCCACGAGCATGTAGGCGAACGCGGCGGTGAAGAGCCTGCGCATCGGGAATCCTTTCGGTCTGATTCCAGCCTCGACTCCGTGGCCACCCCGAGGATCCATCGAACGGTTGAGATGCGGAGGAGGTCTCGTGGGAACGGCCGAATTCAGAGCAACCCGGACTCGCGCGCGATGGCGATGGCGCGTGCGCGGCTGTCGGCACCGAGTTTCTCGAACACGTGCACCAGGTGGGTCTTCACGGTGGCTTCGGTCACGAACAGGGTCTTCGCGATCTCGCGGTTGGAGGCGCCGGTGTCGAGCAGCCGGAGCACCTCCAGCTCGCGGTCGGTCAGGCGCACCCGCGGCGTGCGCATGACCTGCACGACACGCGCGCTGAGCTCGGGGGTGAGCACGAGTCCGCCGGAGGCCGCCTGCCGGATCGCGCGCACGATGTCGTCGGGCGCGACGTCTTTGAGGAGGTAGCCGGCCGCTCCCGCCTCGATCGCCCCGAGGATCTCGGCGTCGCGGTCGAACGTCGTCAGGATCAGCACAGCGGGTGCCGGCTGCTGCGCTCGGAGGGCGGCAGTCGTCTGCACGCCGTCCATGCCCTCGCCGAGCCGCAGGTCGCACAGCACGACATCCGGGTGCAGGTGCCGGGAGAGAGCCACGGCCTCCTCGCCGGATGCCGCCTCGCCGACCACCTCGACGTCGTCGCGCCGGTCGAACAGCGAGCGCACCCCGGCCCGGACGATGGGGTGGTCGTCGACGAGGAGCACACGCACCGGGGTCATACTTCTCCTCCGCTCCGCCGCCCCTGAGCAGTGCCGCCCAGGGGGATGTGGGCCGAGAGCGCGGTGCCGTCGCCCGGGGCGCTCTCCACATCGAGGCCCCCTCCGAGCTCGCGCAGGCGCGCACGCATCGAGCGCAGTCCGTAGCCGCCGCCCTGACTGCCGACACCGCCCTGCGCATCCCAGTGCCGCGCGTCGAATCCGATCCCGTCGTCGACGATGTCGAGCCGCACGGCGTCGCCGGCATCGGCAAGGGTGACCACGACCCGAGAGGCCGACGCGTGGGAGCGCACGTTCGCGAGGGCCGACTGCGCCGTCCGCAGAAGGGCCACCTCGGCGTCGAGGCCGAGCGACGGCAGGTCGTCGTCGGCGTGCAGGGTCGCCTCGATCCCGGTCTCGTCGGCGAGGCGCTCCAGCATCCGGGCGAGGGCGTCACCGAGCGCCGTGGACTCCAGCTCGGCCGGCATCAGCGCGTTGACGATGCGCCGCGCATCCGCCATCCCCTCGGCGGCGAGCGCACCGATCTGCTCGAGCGCCCGCGTGCGCTGGGCCGGATCGTCCGCCTCCAGGGCGGAACGCGCCAGCATCCCGATCGACGACACGCTCTGAGCCAAGGTGTCGTGGATGTCGCGCGACACGCGGGTGCGCTCGGCGCTCGCCCCCGACTCGCGCTGCGTGCGGGCGAGCTCATCCTGCAGCGCGGCCATCTCCTCCTGCGTCGCGACGAGCGAGGCGATCAGTCGTCGCCGCTCCCGGCCGTCGCGGACGAGCTCGAGGTACCCGCGGGAGATCCCCAGCGCGAAGACGCCGCCCACGAGGGGTCCGATCACGTTCGCGTAGGTCGTGGTGCCGGTGTGCAGCAGCGGGGCGGTGACCACCACGGCGAGCACCGCCACGCTGAGCAGCAGCGCCCACCGCAGGCGCATCACGAAACCGGCGAGCAGCCAGAGCGGGAAGGCGAGCCAGACGAACTCCGGGGAGACCACGACGGCGCCGAGCCAGATGAGCGTCAGCCCCAGCAGCCACCAGGTCGCCAGACGGCGGTCGGAGGTGCGTTCGCTGAGCAGGAGCCCACCGCCGTACCAGCCGAGGAAGACGAGCGAGAGGGCGAGGACCCACGGGAGCGGCACGCCGTCCGCCGCGGCACGCCAGGCCCCGATCACGAGCAGCACGACCGTGATGACGGCCTGGCCGATCCGGATCGATCCGACCAGGCTCGCCCACGTACGCGGGGTGCGGAATCCGGCCGCGCGCTCGCCCCGGCCGGCGCGTCCGGTTCGCGTCGGCTCGGTTCGCGTCGGCTCGGTTCGCATCGGTTCAGCTCTCGATGGGGGAGGTGGCGACTGCGGCATCCTCGTATTCTCCTCCGTGCGGTCGATCCGCACCCCGATCGGTGCGGGATCCGGCGTTCCCGATCGCGCCCGGCCACCACATCCGCTCGCCGACGATCGCGAAGATCGCGGGGACCACGAGGGTGCGCACGACGAAGGTGTCGACGAGCACTCCGATCCCGACGATGAGCCCGATCTGTCCGAGCGTGACCAGGGGCAGCAGTCCGAGCGCGGCGAACACCGCCGCGAGCACGACGCCGGCACTGGTGATCACGCCGCCTGTCGCGGTGAGCGCGCGCACCATCCCCTGCCGTGTGCCGACCGTCCGCGCCTCCACACGTGCCCGATGGACGAGGAAGATCGTGTAGTCGATGCCGAGCGCCACCAGGAACAGGAACGACAGCAGCGGCACCTGCAGGTCGAGCGCGTCCCATCCGAACACGACTCGGCTGAGCCACGTGCCCGCACCGATCGCGGCCACCGCACTGAGGATGTTCACGGCGAGCAGCAGCACGGGTGCCACCAGCGAGCGCAGCAGCACGATGAGCACGAGCAGACTGACGGCGAGCACGAGGGGCACGATCAGGAGCAGGTCGCGCTGATTTCCCTCGCGCGCGTCGAGATCGGCCGCCACCGGGCCGCCGACCACGGCCTCGGCATCCGGCACCGCGTGTGCGGCCTCTCGCACGGCACCCACCAGGTCGAGGCTCTCGACCGTTCCCGGCGCGGGCTCACCGACGACGAGCAGACGTGTGAGCGCGACGTCGCCGCTGCCCCCTGTGCTCTCCCCTGTCGTCGACACCCGGAGCACGCCCGGGACGTCGTCGATGGCGTCGGCCAGCGCCTCTGCCTCCGCCGTCTCGCCGATCACGATCATCGGCTGCGCCTCACCGGCCGGGAAGTGCTCGCCGAGCACCGTGAGACCCGCGGCCGACTCGGACTCGACACGGAACTTCTCGACCTGCGTGAGCCCGACAGATGCTCCGGCGAGACCGCCGGCGAGGACGCCGAGCAGTGCGAGCCCGCCGACCAGCGGCACCCACGGACGGCGTGAGACGCCCTGCGCCACCGCTCCCCACACACGGCCGGTGACTGCGGCATCGCCCACGCGCGGCGCGAACGGCCAGAACAGGCGACGCCCGCACACGGCGAGCGCGGGCGGGAGCACCAACAGCACCGCGGCGAGCGCGATCAGGAGGCCGACCGCCGAGGCGATGCCGAGGCCGCGCGTGCCGGGGATCACCGCGAGGGCGAGAGTCGACAGCGCCAGGACCACGGTGACGTTCGAGGCGACGATCGCGGGTGCGGTGGCGCGCCACGCGGCAACGAGGGCACGACGGTGATCGGTCTCATGCGCGAGCTCTTCTCGATAGCGCGAGATGAGTAGGAGCGCGTAGTTCGTTCCGGCGCCGAACACGAGCACGCTCACGATCCCGGAGTCGAACTGCAACCCGAGTCCGGCTCCGATCGCCGCCGTCGCCTTGTTGGCCAGCTGATCGGCGAGGGCGACCACGACGAGGGGGATCATCCAGAGCACGGGCGAGCGATAGGTGACGATGAGCAGCAGCGCGACGATCCCGAGCGTCACCATCAGCAGCGTGAAGTCGGCGCCGTCGAACGCCGAGGCGACGTCCACGCCGAACGCGGGTCCACCCGTGACCTGCACGCTGACGCCGTCGATCGGATGCTCGGCCACCATGTCCCGCAGACCGTGCACGGCATCGGCGTCGGCATCGTCGTCTTTCAGGGTCAGCGTCGCCTGGATGACCGCGGCTTCCCCGTCGTCGCTCACGATCGGGCCGTGCGGCGCGTGCCCGGTCTCGGCTTCGACGTCGGCCGAGAGACTGCCGAGT
>Ga0160464_101254_pt1 | contig 9983 bp, 8 predicted proteins | sample HID1971I_E11MG_FD_108275 | JGI IMG/M metagenome (GOLD analysis project Ga0160464, IMG submission 108275) | Enriched millipede-associated microbial communities from UW Madison campus, WI, USA - HID1971I_E11 MG | ecosystem: Host-associated > Arthropoda: Insects > Digestive system > Unclassified ... | reverse complement strand
GCATGTCGGGGAAGGTCGCCGCGAGGTAGGAGCGGACGGCGGCCTCGTGCGCCGGGTCTGACACCGCGAAGATGAGCGCGTCGGGTGCTTCGGCGGCGAGGGATTCCGGGGTGATCTCGGCGGCGAAGAAGTCGGCGAACGCGGGGTCTTCGGGCGTGAAGACATTGTCGGCGCCGGCGCGCTGCAGGATGTCGTACTCGATCCCCGCACCGATCGCGGTGAGGGTCGTTCCCTCCACGAAGACCTGCGCGACGCGCGGGCGGTCCTGTCCCTCGACCGCCTTGTCGACGGCGGTCAGCTCCGCCTGCGACGACGCGATCAGGTCGTTCGCCTCGTCCTCGACGTGGAAGATCGCGCCGAGGTTCTCGAGGTCGATGAAGAGGTCGTCGACGGTGCCCTCCATGCGACGGTCGAAGCATCCGCCGGTCGCGGTGTACGCGGCGACGCCGGCGTCTGCGAGCTGCTCGATGCTGGCGAAGCCCTGCTCGGCGGTGAACTCGTACGTCGTCGGCGAGTACACGAAGTCGGGTTCGACGGCGAGGAGCTCCTCGCGGCTCGGCGGGGAGTCTCCGCCGATGACCGGCACGTCGGCGGCAAGGTCTGCGACGTCGGCCGGCAGCTTCTGAGCCGTGGCCTGGGCCTGACCGGCAAGCGAGTCGGCGAGGCCGAGGCGCAGCAGCAGCTCGGTCTGCGACGGGTGCATTCCGACGACGGCGGTCGGCGTGGACGGGATGTCGACCGTGCGGCCGCAGTTCTCGATCGTGATCGCCTCGCCGGAGGCGGCGGGTGCCGTCCCGGTGGAGACCCCACCACCGCATGCGGTGAGGGCGATCGCGCCCAGACCGACGGTGACGGCGGCGAGCACGCGGGTGGTTCGGGTACGGGGTGTCATTCTTCTTCTCCTTGGTTGAGGGGTACGGGTTCGGGTGTCGGGCAGATCAGCCGACGGGCTGGCGCGGGTGGAAGGTCATCGCCCTGGCACCCGTGTCGACCTCGATGGCGATACGGGCGGTGACGTGGAAGACCTCGTCGACGAGCGCGGGGGTGAGCACGGTGTCGGGCGGGCCGAAGGCCACGAGCCTGCCCTCGTCGAGCACGGCGATGTCGTCGCAGAACGCCGCGGCGATGTTGAGGTCGTGCAGCGCCGCGATCACGGTCGTGCCGAGTCCGCTCACGACGCGCATCAGGTCGAGCTGGTGCGCGATGTCGAGGTGGTTGGTCGGCTCGTCCAGCACGAGGATCTCGCCGCTCTGCGCGAGCGCGCGCGCGAGCATCACGCGTTGGCGCTGACCGCCGGAGAGCGATCGCACCAGGCGGTCGCCGAGGTCGTGCACGTCGGCGGTGCGCAGAGCCTCGTCGACGATGCGCTGATCCTCCGGGGTGTCCCGGCTGAAGGGTGCGCGATGCGGCGAACGACCCACGAGCACGGTCTCCCGCACGGTCAGGTCGAACTCGGATGGCGAGTCCTGCAGCATGACCGACACGGTGCGGGCAAGTGTGCGCGGGGCCAGCTGCGAGACGTCGGCGCCGTCGATCAAGACGCGTCCGCTGAGTGGGCGCTGACCGGTGAAGAGTGCGCGCAGGAGCGTGGACTTGCCGCTGCCGTTCGGGCCGAGGAGCCCCACGATGCGTCCGGTGCCGACCTCGAGGTCGATCCCGTGCAGCACGGTGCGGCCGCCGCGGGCGACGCTCACGTCGTCGAACAGCACGCTCATCGGTCGAACCCCGCCCGCTCGCCGCCGCTGCGCATCAGCCACAGGAAGAAGGGAGCCCCGACGAAGGCGGTGAGGATCCCGAGGGGGATCTCGGTCGGCATGGCGACTGTGCGGGCGAGCAGATCGGCGACCATGAGGAACAGCGCGCCACCGAGCACCGTGATCGGCAGCATCCGCCGATGATCCGAGCCGACCAGGAGCCGGGCCATGTGCGGGACGACGAGGCCGACGAAGCCGATGCCACCGCTCACTGCGACGATCGCGCCGGTCAGGAGGGAGGCGAGCACCAGCAACAGGCCTCGCAACCGGGTCGTGCGCACGCCGACCGCCATCGCCGACTCGTCGCCGGCGAGCAGTGCGTTCATCGACCGGGAGAGTCCGAACACGGCGATGCAGGCGATCGCGAGCGCGACCGCAGGGATCACGAGCGACGACATGTCGGCGGCTGACACACTGCCGAGGAGGAAGAACATCACACTGACGACGTTCTGGGCGTCGGTGGTGAGCGTGAGGTAGCTGGTCACAGCACTCAGCAGGGCGCCGAGCGCGACACCGGCGAGGATCATCCGGGTCGGCGACAGCTCTCCGCGGATGCGCGCGAGCATCGCCACGAGGATGCAGGCGACCATCGCCCCCACGAACGCCGCCCCGCTCATCGTGAGCCCGAGGAACGTGGCACCGCCCGAGACGATCACCAGCACGGCGCCGACGCTCGCCCCCGAAGAGACGCCGAGGATGTACGGCTCCGCGAGCGGGTTGCGTACCACCGCCTGCATCATCGCCCCGGCGAGAGCGAGCCCGGCGCCTGAGAGCGCGGCCAGGAGCGATCGCGGCACCCGGAACTGCCACACGGCCTGGTCCTGCAACGGGGTGAGGGTGCCATCCGACATCCAGGGCATGCCGGGGATCAGGTGGCCGATCACGATCTTCGCGGCGTCGACGGGCGAGACCGCGACGGGCCCGGTGGCGGCGGAGAAGACGAGGACGAGCACCGCGAGCACGGCGATCGTCGCCACGGTCGGACCGACGGGCAGCATCCGCCGACCCTTGCTCCGGCCCCGGGCGCGCTCCCCGCTGCGTCGCCGCAGGAAGGGGAGGCGTCGTTCGCGCCGTTCGGTGAGGATGGCGGTCGACTCGCTCACAGGCTGACTCCTGCCGCGACGTCGGGTGTGACCCCGCACGTGACCTCGGCTGCGAAGTCGAGCACCGTGAGGCCCAGTTCGTGGAGCGCAGCGGACTCGTTCGCACCGTGCCCTGCTCCCGCGGCCGTCCACTGCCGCGCAGACCCGCCGGCCTTCTGAAGTGCCTCCACCATTCGGTGCGTGTCGCGAGCGAGCACCCTGGTGTCCTCGCCGAGCACGACCCCCAGGTAAGAGGGGATCGGAGCCCCGACCGGAAGCTTTTCGGCACGGGCGAGAGGCGAGAGGGCGCGGAGTCGAGTGCGCGATTCGGGGGTGCCGTCGTCGCCGAACTCCGCTCGCCAGCGCGCGCCGAGCGGATGATCTTCCAGGGCGAGCAGATCGAGTGGAGCGGCGGTGGTCACGAAGCCCGCACACAGCTCCGGATGCTCGATCGCGCAGCCGGCCGCGACGACTCCGCCCAGGGAGGCCCCGGCGAGCACGAGCAGCTCGGGGCGGGTGATCCCTGCCTCGATGAGCCCGCGCGCGACGTCGGCGAGGTCGGCGATCGTGCGGTTCTTGCGGACACCACGACCCGCCTCGCGCCAGGCGTGTCCGCGCTCGCCACCACCGCGGAGCTGCGCGGAGGCGTAGGCCCCGCCGAACTCGACCCACGCGGGCACGGTGGGCTCGAAGAGCGGGAGAAGGGGCACGCCGAACCCGCCGTAGCAGGTCACGATCATCGGCAGCGGACCCTCGACTCCGCTCGGCGATGTCACGTGGACGGTCAGGATCTCGCCGTCATCGGCCGGGAAGTCGTAGCGCACGGTGGTGCCGAAGGCGCTGGTGGGGGACGGCATGACCGTGATGCCCTCCTTCGTGCGCTCGACGATCTGCGGGGGAGTCAGCGGCCCCTCGACGCCCAGTCGCAACACGCCGTCGTCGACGCCGATCATGGTCGTGGTGAGCGCATCGGCGGCGGTCGAGGCCGCTTCGGAGCGTTCGACCTCGATGCCGTCGACCAGGTCGATGAGCACGCTGCGTCCGTCCACCACGGCGAGCACGACGACGCGGTCATCGTGCACCGCGACATCGACGATCTGCGCGTCGGGGTCGTGCCAGCGCCAGAGCAAGCCGCCCTTCGCGCGGCTGCCGCTCCCCACACCGTCGTTCCCCACGCCGTCGTTCGTCACGGCATCGAGACCGCCACCGTGCCACACGAGCACCCCGGTGCGTGGATCCACGGTGTCGAGCGGGGATGCGCGCAGGAGCGCCGGCCACCGACCCAGTGGCGTACCGGTGGCCCGGTCGGTCAGCGTCGTGCCTCGCGAACCCGAGCTGAGGGCGCGCAGGCCGCTCTCCCCGCCGGGGAACAGTCGCAGTCGCACGTCGGGCTCGAGGGGGATCGCCCGCTGCTCGCCGGTCTGCAGGTCCAGGGTCACGAGCATCCGGTCGCGGCTGGCGACGACGTCGAGGCTCCGTGAGTCGGACGCCCAGAGCACGGTGTCGTAGCGCAGGCGGGTATCGGGGTGCAGGCGCAGCGTGCCGGCGGCGACATCGACGATGCCGAAGACGGCGTTCTCGTCGGCGGAGGGCGCCCACTCGACGGCGATGAGTCGGCGGTCGGGGGAGGGGAAGATCCGGTGCAGGTGGCCGTCGGGCTCGATCACGGTCGTGCCGTCGAGGCGATGGATGCCGCGGCGCAAGCGCTCGTCCGCCCGACCCAGCGTGAAACCGCCGATCGGCAGGCCGGGGCGACCGTGGCGCTCCGCACGGGTGAGGGTGTCGTCGAGCATCGATCGAGGCGCGCTCATCGGCCCACCAGATCGTCGACGCGGTCGTCGCCGTCGGCCCACAGCAGGTGACCACCCTCGTCGAGCGGGGTGGGGAGCTCGATCGTCGAGATGTCGTCGTCGTCGACGAGGTGGATCGTGCCGTCTCCGCCGCTGGTGACGGCGATCGTTCCGGCGTCGGGATCGATCGCGATGGACCGGCGCTGTGCGGGGCGACCGTCGACGCCGTCCCACGGCATCTGTCCTGCGCGGGGCGGATGCGCCATCGTCGGGATCGGGGTGATCCGCGAGACGCGCGCGTTTTCACGATCGATCACGATCACGACATCGCCGTCGGGGTGGATCACGGAGACGGCCGCAACCCCCGTGGCGAGGGCGAACCGGAACGCGAGCCCCGGCGGCAGCGGCACGGCACGGGATGCTCCGGATGCGAGGTCGATCTCGACGAAGGTGTTGGTCCACTCCGGCCATGAACCGGGGGATGCCGATCCTCCGCGGACGATGCCCGTGGCGCGTCCGGTGTCGCCGGCGAGGCGCAGGTAGTACGCGCGCCCTTCGACGGGCCACGGGATGATGCCGATCGCGCGGGGCACGCCCGCATCGATGGCGAAGCGCTCCAGGCCCCGGCTCGTCGCGATGCCGACGATGCCGGACGCCGGGTCCATCACGTCGCCGTGTCCGTCTGCGGCGAGGTCGTCGAGGACCTGTCCGCGCAGGACCGGGGTATGCGGCCCGACGTCGAGAGCCGTCGCGAGCGGCAGTGCCTCGACCGCTCCGGGCTCGCGGTGGCGGAGCACGATCGTCGGCTCTCCCGTGGCCTGATCCGGAGCGATCACGACCCCGGGTTCGCCGGTGCGCACCCGGAAGCGCACGGAGGAATCGGTTGCGAGATCGACGACCGACACGAGGTCTGTCCAGGGCTCCTTGTTCATCCCCAGACCCGAGGTGACGACGACGTGGCGGCCGGTGGGATCACAGGCGAGGTGCTCGGCCGGAATGGCGATCGGGATGCGGCGCACGGAGTCCATGTCGCCGATGACCAGCGCACCGCCCCGGTCGTCGGCGAAGGCCCAGCGCCCGGCTGCTCCGGCGGGAAGGCGAAGGAAGCCTGCATGTTCGGCGAGCCAGCTGTCGGCGACGACGACACGCCGCGAGTCGTCGTGAATCTCGTAGACGACTCCGGCCCGGTGATCAGCGGCGAGGAGGGGTGTGGAGGAGGACATGTCAGCGATCCTAGTAGATATTGAGAATCATTATCATTTAGGGTCGACAGTGTTCACACACCGTGAACCCGACCCGCTGTCTCAGATCGCGGGACGGAAACCCCACTGAAGGAGCACGAAATGGAAAAGCAGATCCTCGCCGAGATCGAAGAGTCCGAGCAGCTGGCGCACCTGTCGGCATCGCACTCGAACGCACTGGTCGAGAACCCCTTCGACTGATCGCGGATCCTTCCGTCGCGCTCTCGAGCGCACTCCCGTCCGGCCGGGCGTTCGCGCCCGGCCGGGCCCATCACCGAGAGAATCCATGACTTCCGAACCCCGCATCCTGCCGCTTCCCGACTCCGGGGCGCATCTCGTCATCGGCTCCGACGGCCGCCCCCGGATCCGTCTGCGCACGGGACGGTTCGCCCTGGTCGACGCGCCGCCCGCCGAACTGCTCGACGCCCTCGAGAGCGGAACAGACGGAGAGGCCTCCGCCTGGCTCAGACGCCTGACGCACGAGGTGCAGGAGCGTGAGAGCGTGGACGACCTTCGCCGTTGGCCGGAGGATCGCCGTGACGTCTGTCTCGTCGGCGCCGGGCCGTTCGTGGATGAGTTGACGCGCGTGCTGGGGGCTTGGGGTGCACGGGTCACCGTCGTCGACGCCGCCGCGGAACCACCAGGCGACGCCGCCATCGTGGTCGCCTACGCCGACGATGCGCACGATCGTCGCCGCTGGGCCGAACTCGACCTCCTGCCGCAGCGCGGGTTCGCCTGGCTCCGCGTCCACCGAGAGGGGGAGAACGTCCTGATCGATCCGCTCGCCGTCGACGCGAGCGACCCGACCTCCGTGCAGGTGGCCACGCGGCGGGTGGCCGCGAGCAGCGCGTCGGCCTCGGCCGAGGCCTGGCAGCAGACGGGCCTGCCCGCCGTCGCTGCCGTCGACGACGCGACCAGAACCCTCGCCCTCGCCCGGTCGCTGCACGTGATCCTCAGCTGGGCGCAGGACGGCGCGGAACTCGACCGCCTGCGCACGACCCTCTGGAAGCTGGTGCCCGCGACCGGTGCCGTCAGCGAGCACACCGTTCTCCCCTTTCCTGCGGCCCCGCCCCGGGTGCTCCGATGACGCCGCCGCGCGATGCCCGCCCCCACACCGTCGTCGCGGATGACGGTGTCCTGCTGCGCGGCTGGGTCTGGGAGCCCGTAGCGCCCCGGGGAGTGGTGGTCATCCGCACGCCCTACGGGGCCTGGCGCCACGGCGACACCGCCCGCGCCTGGGTCGGACGGGGATACCGCTGCGTGATTCACGACGTGCGCGGGCGGCACTCCTCCGACGGGGAATGGCACCCCTACCTCGCGGAACGCAGCGACGGATGGGCGGTGATCGAGGCGGTCAGGGCCGAGAACCCCGGGGCCCCGCTCGTGCTCTCGGGCGGCTCGTACGCCGCGCACACCGCCCTCGAAGCCGCCAGGGCCGCCGATGTCGATGCGCTGGTGCTCCTGGTCCCGGCGCTCGGGCTCGCCGAGACCGCGTGGGACGAGAACGGACGACCCCAGCTGCTCCACCGGATCGGATGGTGGCACCAGCACGGTCGCGGACCGCGCTCCCTGCCACCGCTGACGGACGAGGGGCTCGCGGCACGCGTCGAGCGGGCGACCGCGGTCGGCGTGCACCGGGCTGCCGAGGAATGGGGGTGGTCGCACGAGGTGCTGTCCGGGTGGCGACGGCTCTGGTCCGCGCCCGCCGTCGATCTCGACCGCGCGTACGGCACTCTCCGGGCACCACTGCTTCTGATCCGCGGCGATCACGACTTCTTCTTCGCGGATGCCGGTCGGCTCGCGGCCGCCTGGCAGGGACCCGTGCACCTGGTCGACGGCCCGTGGGGACACCGCCTGGCCGCAGACATCGACGACGAAGAAGTACGATCCCGACTGCGCAGCGCGGGCGGCATCGGGGGCGTTCTCGACGCCTGGCTCGCTGAGAACGGCCTGCCATCCGGGGAATCCGTGACGGCATCCACTCCGGTATCCACCGCGGCATCCACTCCGGCATCCGTGACGGCATCCACTCCGGCATCCACCCCGGTCCAGGCGGATCCGCAGCCGACCCGCCGCACCAGATCCGCCTTCGAACCCGAGACCGGCCGCTGGCGGTACGAGAGGACAGCATGACCCTGCACGACACCCCTCACCGCATCCCCGATCGGGCGACGCTGCCGGCCGAGGCGCTCGTCGACGCGGAGGCCGGCATCATCCGCTCCGTGCGGGAGGTGCCGCATCCGGTCGGCGCTCCGCACCGGTACCTGGCGCTCACGGCATCGGTCGCCGACGCCCGCATCCTGGGCGAGTGGCCCGCCGACCGGGTGTCGCTCGGCACGTCGTTCGGTGACACCGCGCAGGCGCGCATCGCCGCGATCGGCGAAGGCGTGGAAAGGTACTGCGGCAACTGGCTGCCCGCCGTGCTGCCTCGCGACGACTTCCGCGTCGGCACCGCGGACGAGCTGCGTGCCGACGGAGAGACCGTCATCGCCGAGGCCGATCTTCCCCGTTTCACCGACTGGCAGCTCACGCGCCCCGGCTTCCCCTATCAGCGGCTGCTCCCTTCGACACCGACGCTCTGGGCGCGCTGCGACGACCTCGACGGCGGATCCGTCTGGATGCCGGATGCCCTCGTGCACCTGAACTGGAGGCAGTCGCGTTTCCGCTCGCTGCCGCGGACGCACCACCTGAACTACGCCGGCATCGCCACGGGTGCGGGGTTCGACGACGCGCGTGACCGTGGAGTGATCGAGGTGATCGAGCGGGATGCGCTCGAGGTGTGGTGGCACCTCGACGGGCCGACGTTCGGCATCGATCCGGCTACCGTCCCCGGACTGCTCGACGATCTTGAGGGGAGCAGCCTGCGCGTGTGGCTGGTGTCGATGCCCTCGGAGTTCGCCCCGGCGATCGGTGCGCTCGTGCAGGACGAGGAGCGCGGTCTCTACGCCGCGGGGTTCTCGGCCGCGCTCGATCCGGCGCGCGCCGCACGGAAGGCGGTGCTCGAAGCCGTGCACACCTGGATCTACACGCAGGGCTGCACGACGGCTGACGGGTGGGTGTTCCGTGCGGTCGCCGAGGGGCTGATGGCGAAGGGACTCACTCTCGACTTCCGCCCGGACGCCGATTACACGGCCGCGGCCGGGCCGCAGTTCGAGAACGTGATCGATCTCGGTGCGCACGTGCAGGTGTGGCTCGATCCGTCCGTGCACGCCGAGGCGCGACGGTTCCATTCGCCCGAGCACGGCGTGCGCCCGCTGAGCGAGGTCAGCTCGGTGACGATGGCCGAGGTGTACGAGCGGCTTCGCGATCGCGGGCACCGGGTGCTCATGCGTGACCTCACGACCTCCGACGTGCGGCGCACCGATCTGCGCGTGGTGCGCTCGATCGTGACCGGGCTCGTTCCCAACGCGCCGGCGGCGTTCTCGTACCTCGGGATGCCGCGATTCCGCGAGGCGGCGCAGGAGCGCGGCTGGCGCTCGACCTGGACCGGTGGCCCGGAGGACTTCACGCTTCTCCCGGCTCCGCACATGTGAGACAGACCGTGCATCGCGCAATCCCGGAGGGCCTCGGCCTTCCCGCCCCGCTCGCCGAAGCGCAGACGTCGCGCCTGCCTGCAGGGCCGCTGCCGCCGGGGCTGCGGACGAACGCCTGGGGCCAGACGGGGGCGGTGGCGGACGACCCCCCTGTCGGTGTGCGCGAGCTCATCGACGGACTGTGGCATCCGGGGGAGTTCCATCGGAACGCGGATGGCCGGACGACGCGCATCCGCCGCCGCCCTGTGCCTTCGGCCGGGGCGTGCTACCCCGTGCAGACGCACCTGATCGACGCGTCGGGCCTGCGTTGGGCGGTCGATCACGAGAGGGGCGTCTTCCATCGCCGCGACCCCGCTGCCGATCGTGCGGACGGATGGCCATCGCCTGCTGCAGGCGACGGCATCGCGCGCGCGGTGTTCACCGTGCTGCCGGGGCGCTCCTTCGGGCGCTACCGGCATCGGGCCTGGCCGCTGTGGATCGCCGATGCCGCCTACGCGGTCGCCGCCCTCCGATTCCTGCTGGGGGAGCGAGCTGGTGCGGTGGAGGTCGGCCCCTCGACCCGGCTGCGCTCGCTGCTCGGTGT
>Ga0160464_101251_pt1 | contig 10021 bp, 9 predicted proteins | sample HID1971I_E11MG_FD_108275 | JGI IMG/M metagenome (GOLD analysis project Ga0160464, IMG submission 108275) | Enriched millipede-associated microbial communities from UW Madison campus, WI, USA - HID1971I_E11 MG | ecosystem: Host-associated > Arthropoda: Insects > Digestive system > Unclassified ... | reverse complement strand
ACCGCGGGCGCCGCCCCTCTGCTGGTCACGATGTTCCCGGTCGCCGATGCGACCATCCCCCTCACGGAGTTCCGCGCGGATCCGCGCCTGCGCTGGAACGCGGTCTAGCCTCCCCGGTTTCGACGCCCCCGGTCGCGCTTCGTGCCGCCCGCGCGGCTTCTGAGCGGCAGCAACTGCGACCGGAGCAGCGAGTCAGCGGCGGATCCGAGCGTGATCGCCCAAGAGAGACCGGCAACGGATGACGTCGTCCGCGGCCTGGGCGATCAACGCGTCGACACCGTCGAAGCGCAGAGTCGGTCGCAGGCGCGCGACGAGGGTCACGGCCAGCCGGCGACCATACAGGTCGAGATCCGCATCGTGCAGGTGCACCTCGACACGTCGCGCACGGTCGCCGTCGAACGTCGGGTTCGCACCGACGCTCACGCTCGCCGCCCAGAGCGGCGGATCGTCGTCGATCCGCGCCCAGGCCGCGTAGATCCCATCCTCAGGGAGGCCTCCCTCGTCCAGTTCCAGGTTCGCCGTCGGGAAGCCGAGCCCACGCCCCCGACCGTCACCCGGGACGACCATCCCGGCGATCGTCCCGAGCGGCGGAGCGCTCACGCGTTCTCGGGCGCGGCGATGGAGCGGTAACGGCTCTGGTGGAAGACCAGGGGCTCGACATCGTCGAACAGCGTGACGTCGGCGATCTCGTACAGGGCGATCTCGTGATCCCCGCCGTCGAACGTGCTGTGCAGGCGGCAGGTGAGCCAGAGCGCCGCATCCGCGATCAGCACGGCTCCCCCATCGGTGCGCTGCCACTCGTGCCCGCCGAACCGGTCGCCCTCACGCGCCGAGAGCGAGCGGCTGAGCGGCTCATGGTGCGAGGCGAGCACACTCATGCCGAGCTCGGGCACCGTGCGCAGCACCGGCCAGGTCTTCGACGTGCGGGCTGCGCTGATCGCGACGAGTGCGGGTTCGAGCGAGATCGAGGTGAAGGAGTTGACCGCCATCCCGACGGCTCGCTCGTCGATGTGGGCAGCGAGAGCCACGACACCGGTCGGATACACCGAGAAGGCCCGGCGGAGGGCGAGGTCGCGCGGCAGGGCGTCGGTCACGGCAGTCGTCATTTCGGCTTCCTTTCGTTAGTCAACTTTGACTAGTTTTGATAATAGGCAATTTTGATCATGCAAACAACAGGAATCTGTGAGGCCAGCCGTTAGCATGAGGGTCATGTCGACCACCCGCCTCGTCGTCCTCGGCGCCGTGAAGCAGTTCCAGCCCGTGCACGGGTACTTCCTCCGCCGCGAGCTCATGACCTGGCACGTCGACGAATGGGCGCACATCCAGCCCGGATCGATCTACAACGCCTTGCGTGCCCTCGAGGTCGACGGGTACATCGCCGAGAGCGGCACCGAGGCCGAGGGCAAGCGCCCCGCCCGCACGACGTACCGCATCACTCCGGCCGGCGAGGTGGAACTGCAGAGGATGCTGCGCGAGAACCTCTGGAACGTCGCCGCCTTCGACACCCAGGCCATCATGACCGTGGCCTCGTTCATGTTCGTGCTGAGCCGTCAGGAGGTGATCGCCGGCCTCGAGCACCGCCTCATCAAGAGCGACGCGATCATCACGCAGAACGGCTTCGACGTGCAGGACACGCTGCGCTCCGAGACGACGCCGAAGTACGTACGGGAGATCTTCGACCTCTCCACCGCCCGCCTCACGGCCGAGAAGCAGTGGCTGCTCGATCTGCTGGAGCGTCTGCGCGGCGGCGAGTACACCTTCGCCGGCGAGACGGTCGAGGGCGCCGCGCCCACGGAGTAGCACCGCAGCACGAGACCGAGGCTGTGCCCGCGAACTAGCCTCTGAACGCACCAACGCCACTATTGACTGGCCCGCGCCCGCTGGCAGATACCCAGAACCCGAAGAGTCGAGACGTCCCGTAAACGCTTCCGCTGACGATGGCTGATGAGGGGTTGGAAATCTCTCATCGCTTCGATACGGTCTGCGATAGGGGTCACGTGGCCCCACATTCAGGGGGTAGCCGTGAAGCTCAGTCGCGTCGACGTTAGGTTCTTTCGATCCTTCAACTATGACTTCGAACGCAAAGCTCGCGACGAAAATGCTCCTGCACCTTGGGAAGACCAGGAGCCCTGGTATCCGTTTGTAAGGGTGCCACTGGAACCGGACATCTCAGCGATCGTCGGAGCAAACGAATCCGGAAAGAGCCAGTTACTCAAAGCAATCCAGGCGGCACTCACTGGCAATCCGATCCGACGGGAAGACTTCTGCCGCTACAGCGAAGAGTACTCGGTTCAAGCGGATGAAATTAGGCTTCCTGAGTTTGGTGCCGTCTTTCGGCTGGAGGAAGCAGAACAGGTCACTGGCGTACCAGCACTTCGCGACGCCCGCGAGTTTGGCCTCTACCGCCCTGGATCGGATGATCCCTATCTCGTGATCGACGACGAGCGAGTGAAGTTGCCTGCTGCCCAGCTGGCCAAGCTAGCGGCTCTCCTTCCCGAGACCTTCGAGCTCAAGACTGGCGTGGCGATCCCCGATAGCGTGTCAATCGCCGAGCTCACTGGGAGGAAGCGAACGCGCTTGCACGACCGCAAGCAGCGCACGTCAGTGTTTGAGCGAATCTTTGCGCTAGCCGACCCCACCGAGGCCGCCGTCGGTCAAGTCGTCGCACCGTCACTGGCTCCCCCAGCGGACGATGCTTCGGAACAAGCAGAGCAGCGCCGACGCGATGAGTTCGAACTAGCTCGCATGCTCCTGGTCGATGCGGCGCGCATTGACCCTCGCGCTTTCGTTGAACTGAACGATGCTCTCGCGTCTGGAAGAGAGGGGCAGGTCGAAGCGATCGTCGGTGCGATGAACACCGCCATACGCGACAACTTGAACGTTCAGCGATGGTGGACCCAAGATCGAGATTTCGATCTGATCCTGGAAGCGCGTGAACACGAACTTGCGTTCACGATCCGTGACCGCACTGGCTCAACTTATTCTTTCGCAGAGCGCAGTCAAGGATTGCGTTACTTCCTCAGTTATTTCGTTCAACTTACAGCTCATCGGTTGACGCAAACACGCCCGGACATTCTTATCCTTGACGAACCCGACGCTTTTCTTTCGAGCGTTGGCCAGCAGGACCTTCTGCGAGTGCTGCACGACTATGCACTCCCGGAGGATGGGTCGCCGGGCAGTCAAGTGGTCTACGTGACACACTCACCATTCTTGATCGATAAGAATGCACCTGAGCGCATACGAGTACTCGACAAGGGCGCGGACGACGAGGGCACACGTGTGGTCAACGACGCAGCGAACAATCGTTATGAACCGCTTCGGTCCTCGCTGGGAACCTACGTGGCAGAAACGGCATTCATCGGCGGGAAAAATCTGTTCGTTGAGGGTCTCGCCGATCAAATTCTCATCGCTGGATTGTCAGCTCATTTGTCACGACGGAGTGCCGTCCGAGGCGAGTATCTCGATCTGAACGACGTCACCATCGTTGCCGCTGGGGGTTCAGACGGGATCCCGTACATGGTCTACCTTGCGCGAGGTAGGGACACCATTAAACCGCCGTGTGTCGCGCTACTAGACGGAGATGCCTCAGGTCAACAGGCGGAGACCGTACTAAAGCGCGGCGAGGCCCGAAAGAAGCGAGTAATTCGTGATGAGTACATCGTGCGATTGGATCTTTGGGCTGCTCGATCTGGACTGGAGTTCGACGCGGGGGTCGCGGTCGAGGAAATAGAGGATCTTGTGCCAGTCGCGCTCGCACATCGTGCTGCACTCGCCCACCTGACTCGCTTCCAAGCTGTTGACGCCATCGACCCAACGGCTTTTCCAGTCGAAGAACTTTCGGCGGCAGTGTCAGCCAAGACCCACCTGTGGGATGCCCTTGATACCACCTACCGCGCGGCCTTTCCCGGCGAACATATCGAGAAAGTCGGTCTTGCACGCGAACTTGTGCAGTTGCTTGACACCACACCAGACGCGCCGGGAGCGGAGGTTCTCCGCCAACGTTTTGGAGCGCTCCTCTCTCACCTTGCTGAGGCGCTAGACGCAGCGTCGAGTGAGGAGGATCAGAATCGCAGCGACGACAAAGTCAAGCGTACGGTGAAGAATTTCATTCGCACCCACACGAAGGGAGTGACAAAACGCGAGGCGAAACGACTCCTCCGAGACCTTGCAGACGCGTTTACCACTAGCACCTGGGTTGATGACGCAACCCGACGGATCGGTGATATTCGAAGAGTCCATGATCTTGAGGACAACCAAATTCCGACAGTCCAAGATTTCGACGGATTTCGTGACTCCGTCCGGTCGCTCGCACAACGAGAGCGGCAGCAGTACCAGGACGACGCAAGCAAGGATCCCGCCGCCAGCCTCCTCATTCCTGGCTCAGCCAGCGGCGCGTCGACCCCACTTCCGGGCGACGACCGTACTGAGGGTGCAGCGCCGACCGACGCCGCACCCTCGAGCTGACTCAGCGCGACGAGACGAGTGCTGTGATCGACGCGGGCGAGAGGGCCGACGTCGTCGCCCCGCGATGCTGAGCCACGACGGCTCCGGCGGCGCAAGCTCGGACCAGAGCATCCTCGATCCTCTCCCCCTGGGAGAGCGCGGCGGCCAGCGCACCGCAGAAGGCATCGCCGGCACCTGTCGTGTCCACAGGATCGATGCGGAACGCATCGATGTGCACGGGCTGCTCGTCCGTGCGGTGCAGGGTCACTCCCCCGGCTCCTTGCGTGAGCACGATGGTCTGCGCGCCGGCCGCGTGCAGACGGTCGACGCCACCGAGCTCGGTGCACTCGGTCTCGTTCACGACCAGCACATCGACATCCGCGAGCATCCCGACCGTCGAGACATGAGCGGGCGCGGCGTTGAGGATCGTCAGGGCACCGGCCGTCCGACCCGCCTGCAGTGCGGCCGCGATGCTCCCGACGGGAACTTCGAGCTGCGCGAGGACGACCGCGGCTCCGGCGACCCCGGCGACCGCGTCATCCGTGTCGAGCTCCGCGTTCGCGCCGGCCGCGACGATGATGCTGTTGTCGCCGTCGTCGAACGCCAGCACGTGGGCGACGCCGGTCGGCGCAGCGGCACTGCGGCGCACGGCCGCCACCACTCCGGCATCCGCCAACGTCTGCTGCAGCACGTTGGCCGCCTCATCCTGTCCGACGACCGCACAGAACCGTGTGGCCGCCCCGCTGCGGGCGGATGCCACGGCCTGATTCAGCCCCTTGCCTCCGGAGAAGCGGCCACCGGCCCGGCCGAGCAGGGTCTCGCCGACGAGCGGGGGGCGCGAGACCTCGACCACGAGATCGAGGTTCGCGCTCCCCACGACGGCGACACCGTCGAGGATGTCAGACACGCGACATCGTCCGTCGGTACTGCGATCCGGTGTGCGAATCGGCGAGCGCCGGCGTCGGCGTGCCGATCAGACGCTCACGCAGCGACTGCGGCTCCGACGAAGGCTCGACGATCGCGCCGCGCTCTTTGAGGATCGGCAGCACATGCTCGATGAAGTCGACCGTCGATGCCGGCGGGATGACGGGGGCGAACAGGAATCCGTCGAGGTCCGCGCCATCGGCGAGCTCGATCATCCGGTCCGCCACCTGCTCGGGCGTGCCGACGATCGGGCGGGCGCCGACGCCGTGCGCGTGCCAGTCGCCGAGCACGTCGCCGACGGTCTTGTCGGCGAAGCGGGCGACCTGCGTCTGGGAGAGCTCGGTGCTGAGCTCCGACATCGGCGTGTTCGGCGCGTACGCGGACAGGTCGAGCCCCGTGAACCAGGCGTAGGAGGCGACCGTGACATCGGGGTTCTGCGCGTCGGCGACTTCGGCGTACTTGCGCTGCGCCTCTTCTTCCGTGCTCCCGACGATCGCGGCGAACGCCGACATGATCTTCACCTCGTCTGCCGCGCGGCCGTTCTTCACGGCCTCCTCGCGGATCGCCGAGGAGTGCGCACGCAGCTGCTCGACCGAACCGCTGCCCACGAAGATCGCCTCGCCGTGCTTGCCACCGAATTCACGCCCCGCGGGCGACGCTCCGGCCTGGAACAGCACAGGGGTTCCCTGCGGCGAGCGCGAGGTGTTGCCATAGCCGTGCGAGCGGAAGTAGGGCCCGTCGTGGGCGATGCGGTGCACCTTGGAGGGGTCGGCGAACCGGCCGGACTTGTCACGCTCCAGGGCGCCCTCTTCCCACGCCTGCTCCCAGAGCTTGTAGACGACCTGCATGAAGTCGTCGGCCATGAGGTAGCGCTCGTCGTGACCGACCATCGGCACACCGAAGCCCTGCACCGCGGTGTCGGCGGTGCCGGTGGTGACCACGTTCCAGCCGATGCGACCGCCGGAGAGGATGTCGAGGGTCGCCATGCGGCGGGCGAAGGAGTAGGGCGGTTCGAGCAGGGTCGAGCCGGTGGCCACGAGCCCCAGGCGCGTCGTCTCGGGGATGAGCGCGGCGAGGATGATCGCCGGGTCGAGACGCGGCAGGTCGAGGCCTTCGACGGAGCAGATGTCGGGCCGCTCGCCGGCGACGTCGGCCCAGCCCCAGGCATCCGCGAGGAACAGGAAGTCGAACCCGGCGTCCTCGACCATGCGCGCGGTGTCGCGCCAGTAATCGAGCTTGTCGAACAGGTAGCGCCCGTTGTCGGGGTGCCGCCAGGTCGCGGTGCCGGAGTCGTTCGCCTGCGCGTTCTCGAAGAGGCCGAGACGCAGCGGCTTGACGGTGTTCTGATCGGTCATGTGCGGGTGCCTTCCTTGTGGGTGGTTCTGGTGGATCTGGAGTGATTCCGGGCACGCCGGAGGAATCCCGGGACGGGTTGGGGGGTGCCCGTCCCGGGATGCGGATGCCGCGTCAGCCCTTGGCCGTGACCTCGCCGTCGCTCCACCAGAGCACGCGCTTGCGCACCAGGGCGAGGACGATGATCAGGAGCACACCGAGCAGGCACAGCAGGGCGATGCTCGCCCAGGTGACGGCCAGGTTCGCCTGTGCAGCCGAGGTGGTGACGAGCGAACCGAGGCCGGCCTGCTGTCCCGCCGCGACGAACTCGGCGACCGCGGCGCCGACCACGGCGAGCGGCAGGGCGATGCGGAGACCGGCGAACACGTAGGGCATGCTTCCGGGGAAGCGCAGCTCGCGGAAGATCTCCCACCGCGAGGCATGCAGCGTCTTGAAGACGTCCATGGCCTTCTGGTCGACGTCGCGCAGACCCGCCAGCGAGTTGACGAGCATCGGGAAGAAGACCACGAGCCCCGTCACGATGAACTTCGGCACCATGCCGAATCCGAAGGCCACGACCAGCGCCGGGGCGATCGCCACGATCGGGGTCACCATCACGATGATCACGAGCGGCATCACGGCCCGCTCGATGATCTGGAACTCGGCCATGACCACGGCCAGCAGGAAGCCGGCGAGGATGCCGGCGGAGGCTCCGACCACCACTTCGAGCAGCGTGACGAGGAAGTTCGACCAGTACATGCCGGCGTCGTCGACGAGGCTGCCGCCGATCGCCTCCAGCGTCGGGAGCACGTACGGGTTGGTCCAGGCCACGATCTGCCAGAGCAGCGCGGCGATCACGAACGTGATCAGGGTGGGTCCCCACGATCCCCAGCGCAGCCAGGCGGGGATGCTCCGATGCGGCTGGGCCTTCAAACGGGCGGTCGCGAGGGTCGCCGTGGTGTCTCTCATCGTCAGCTCAGACATGGGCCTTCTCCGTCTGCGCGCGCAGCGCATCGCGCACGACTGCTTCCATCTCGCGGAACTCCTCCGTGGCATAGGACTGCTCGTCGCGCGGCCGCGGCAGGTTCACGTCGATCACCTGGGCGATGCGTCCCGGGTGGGCGGCCATCACCACGATGCGGTCCGAGAGCATGATCGCCTCCGGCACCGAGTGCGTGACGAACATGACGGCCTTGCGGTTGGACTGCCAGAACTCCAGCAGGGCGATGCGCTGCAGGTCGCGGTTCATCTCGTCGAGCGCCGAGAACGGCTCGTCCATCAGCATGATGGCGGGGTCGAACACGAACGCCCTGGCGATCGCGGCACGCTGCTGCATTCCGCCCGAGAGCTGGCCGGGGTACTTCTTCATCGCCTGACCGAGCCCGAAGGTCGCCAGCAGCTCCGCAGGGTCGCGCAATGTGCGACCTGAATTCGCCTTGGCGTTGATCCGCACCGGCAGCTCGACGTTCTCGCGCACCGTCTTCCACGGCAGCAGCGCGGGCGACTGCGGCACGAGGCCGATCTTCTTGTCGCGCGAGGCCGCGGTGACGCTCTCGCCGTCGATCGTGACGGTGCCCGAGTCGGCATCGAGGAGACCGGCGACCACCTTGAGCAGCGTGGACTTGCCGCAGCCGCTGGGGCCGATCACCGACACGAATTCGCCCATGCCGATCGTGAGACTCACATCGTCGAGCACCGTGACCTTCGCGCCGTCGACGCCGAAGGACTTCGAGACGTTCCTGACCTCGACGCCTGCGCCCTGTGCGACCGACATCACTTCGCCGGCCATGTGAGGGTGTCGCCGTCGTAGAGGTCGGCGACCAGGTCGGCGTCCATCATGTCGGCGATCGCGGGCAGGTTCTTGACGTCGCCGTACTTCTTCACGAGGGCGTACTCGGGCTCCCACATGGACTCGTTCTGCACGCCGGGGTTGCCGCCGGCGCTCTCACGCACCCACGCGGACTCGACCTCCCACGTGCGGGCGAGCTGGTCGCGCGGGAACGCGGCGCCCTGGTTGTTGTCTTCCGCCAGCTTCGCGAGCTTGTCGATGCAGGCATCCGATTCGTCGAGGCAGTACTGCAGCGCCTTGAGGCTCGCCCGCATGAAGTCGGCGGCGACCTCGCGGTGCTCGTCGAGGAAGCGGGAGTTGACCTCCATCACGTTGTACGTGCCCTCGACGCCGAGGTCGGCGGGAAGGAACTCGCTGAACGGCAGACCCTGCGCCTTGAGCGACTGCGGCTGGTTCGAGGCGTAGCCGACGATCGCGTCGACCTGCTCACGGACGACGACCGTGGGGTCGTAGTTGGTCATCTTCACCATCTCGACCTTCGAGACGTCGACGCCGGCCTCGTCGAGCATGGCCGAGGCGATCGGGGTCAGGTTGATGAAGTACCCGAGCGATCCGCCCTCCAGGTCCTTCAGGCTCTCCAGCTTCTCGTTGCCGAAGATCGAGAACGGCGGGGTGGTGCCGTAGGTGGCGACCGCCGTGAGGTTCTTGCTGTTCGCCGCGGCCAGCATCACATCGGATGCGGAGCCGAGCGCGGTGAACTGCGCCTGACCGGATGCCACGAGCTGCTGCCCGTTGGCGCCTGAGGCGTTGATCTCCACATCGAGGCAGAGATCGTCGAAGTAGCCCAGCTCCTCGGCGAGGAACACGTCGAGCTGTCCGGCGCTGGCGGAATAGCCGTAGCCGGAGATGTAGGTGATGGTGCCGGCATCCTGATTCCGCTTGCAGGCGTCGGTGTCGCTCGCACTCGTGGGGGCGGTATCGCCGCCTGGCGTCTGCGCGGAGCATGCTCCGAGCGTCAGCGTGGCGGCGAGAACGCACGTCAGGGTGGCAGTGATGCGGAATCGGGTTTCCGCAGAGGAAGTAGCCATGAGGGTCCCTTCTCGGCCGTTCGTCATTGATGGCTCGATGAAAGTAACATAGTCAAGATTGACTAAGCAAGATCAAACTAACTTTTGACGAACGGCGGGGGCGGGACCCGCACTCAGCGAGGCGCGTGGGCCTCCAGGAACTCGTACACGTCGGTGGTGTCGACGCCCGGGAAGGCTCCGGTCGGCAGGGTCGCCAGCAGCGTGCGCGGGGTCTTCACGTTGGGCCAGGAGTTCTCGCGCCAGCGGTCCTCCAGGTCAGCCGGAGCCCGACGACAGCACACCTCGACCGAGTGCTTCGAGACGCCGCGGTGCGAGGTGTCGCGCCCCACGAACCACTTCGTGTCGTCGAAGCGCACTCCGACGCTCACCGAGTGCAGCCCCTCGCTCGACGACTCGACCCGGGCGGTGCACCAGTAGGTGCCGTTGCCGGTGTCGGTGTACTGGT
>Ga0160464_101246_pt1 | contig 10046 bp, 8 predicted proteins | sample HID1971I_E11MG_FD_108275 | JGI IMG/M metagenome (GOLD analysis project Ga0160464, IMG submission 108275) | Enriched millipede-associated microbial communities from UW Madison campus, WI, USA - HID1971I_E11 MG | ecosystem: Host-associated > Arthropoda: Insects > Digestive system > Unclassified ... | reverse complement strand
GCCCCGCGCGTGCGTCGTCCGATCGCCGAGACGGTCGTCCTCAGCGCCTGACCTTCGTCGCGCACAGCCTCACACCCGCTGTCGACGGGGCCTCCGGATTGTCCGGGGGCCCCGTTAGCGTGTGCGGATGGACCTTCTCCGCATCACGGGTGCGCGGACGAACAACCTCCGCGACGTCTCGGTCGACGTTCCCAAGAAGCTGCTGACCGTCTTCACCGGGGTCTCGGGTTCAGGCAAGTCATCCCTCGTGCTCGACACGATCGCCGCCGAGGCGCAGCGGCTCGTCAACGACTCCTACTCGACCTTCATCCGCGCGCGACTGCCGCAGATGCCCGCGCCCGACGTGCAGGCGATGGACGGCCTGACGTTCACGGTGCTGATCGACCAGCGGCGGTTCACGGGCAACGCGCGCTCCACCGTGGCGACCGCGACCGACCTGGCCTCCCTCGTGCGCCTCGTGTTCTCGCGCGTCGGCGAGCCCTCGGCCGGATACTCCCCCGCCTACTCGTTCAACGATCCATCCGGCATGTGCCCGACCTGCGAGGGACTCGGCACGGTGTACGACATCGACATCGATGCGCTGATCGACCCCGAGAAGAACATCGACGAGGGGCCCGTGCGGTTCAGCCTGTTCCGTCCGGGCGTGTACCGCTGGAAGCGCTTCGCCTACTGCGGGCTGTTCGACCGCGAGAAGCCCCTCAAGGACTACACGGCCGAGGAGATGGACCAGTTCCTCTACGCCGACAAGCTCAAACTCGACGACCCCGATCCGCGGTTCCCGCAGAGCGCCCGGTTCGACGGAGTCATCACCCGCATGCGCGACGTCTTCCTCAAGCAGCGCCCGGTGAAGATGTCAGCCGCGGTGCGCGAAGAGCTCGACCGACTCGTGACCCACCACACGTGCCCGGACTGCCAGGGCGCGCGGGTGAACGCGGCCGCGCGGGCGAGCCTGATCGACGGACGCTCGATCGTGGACTGGATGCGCATGCCCGTGTCCGACCTGCACGCTCTGCTCGACGAGTTCGACGATCCCCGCGTCGCACCGGCCGTCGACGGTGTCCGCCACGTGCTCGATGCCCTGCTCTCGGTGGGCCTCGGCTACCTCACGCTCGACCGCGAATCGGCGACGCTGTCCGGCGGCGAGGCCCAGCGCGTCAAGATCGTGCGCCACCTCGGCAGTGCCCTGACCGACGTCACCTATGTGTTCGACGAGCCCAGCACCGGGCTGCAACCCGCCGACATCCAGCGCCTCGTGGCCCTGCTGCAGCGGCTGCGCGATGCGGGCAACACGATCCTCGTCGTCGAGCACCACCCGCAGGTGATCGCGGTCGCCGATCACGTCGTCGACCTCGGTCCGGGTGCGGGCTCCGCCGGCGGGATCGTGCAGTTCGAGGGAACACCGGCAGCGCTCCGCAGCAGCGACACCCTCACGGGGCGCGTACTCGCCGAGCCGCTGACGATCCGCCCGGCGGCGCGGAAGTCCTCGGGTCGCATCACCGTGAAGGATGCGCGCTCGCACAACCTCCGCGGGTTCGACGTCGACATCCCGCTCGGTGTGCTCACGGCCGTCACGGGGGTCGCGGGTTCGGGAAAGAGCTCGTTCGCGACCGTCGAGCTGCCGCGACAGCACCCGGAGTTCACTGTCGTCGGGCAGGATCCCCTGCGCGGCGGAGCCCGGTCGACGACGCTGAGCATCCTCCGCATCGCCGACACCGTGCGCGAGGTGTTCGCGGCCGCCTCGGGGCTCGATGCGTCGTGGTTCAGCTTCAACTCCCGCGGGGCCTGCCCCACCTGTCGCGGACGCGGCCACATCACGACCGAGCTCGCGTTCCTCGACGATGTCTCCCTCCCGTGCGACGCCTGCGGCGGACTGCGCTTCAACCCGACCGCGCTCGGGGTACAGGTCGACGGCTCCTCGATCGCCGACGTGCTGGCGTCGACTCCCGCCGAGGTCAGCGCACTCTTCTCCACGCATCGCGACGTGGTCGAGGCGCTGGACTGGGTGCAGCGCACGGGACTGAGCTACATCCCGGTCGGCCGCTCGCTCGACACCTTCTCCGGCGGCGAGAAGCAGCGGCTGCTCCTGGCACGACACCTCAGCGACCCGCAGCGCGACCGGGCCGATCGCATCATCCTCGACGAACCGACCTCCGGGCTGCACCCCACCGACGTCGACACCATCAACGTGCTCTTCGACGACCTGCTCGACGAGGGGGCGACGCTGGTGGTGGTCGAGCACAACCTGCGCGTGGTCGCCCGCGCCGACCACATCGTCGACATCGGCCCGGGCGCGGGTTCCGACGGCGGCCGCCTGATCTTCACCGGCACTCCGACGCAGATCGTGGGCGACGAGGGCTCACTCACCGGCCGGGCCCTGGCCGCAGCTTCCCACGCGCACCCCTGAGCCCGGGGCATGGGACGTGAAGAGGGGCCCGCGGATCATCCACGGGCCCCTCTGATGCGTGTGGCTCAACGCAGTCGTCAAGCCAACTCAGTCGTCAAGCCAACTCAGTCGTCAAGCAGTTCAGCCTCGATCACATCGTCTTCTTCCGCCTCGGGTTCGGGCGTCGTCGAGGTGAGCACGAGGCCCGCCCCATCGGCGGCCACATCCACCCGCACCGTGTCGCCGTCATGCACGTTGCCCGAGAGCAGCGCGGTGGCGAGCTTGTTCTGCACCTCGCTCTGGATGAGGCGGCGCAGCGGACGCGCGCCGAACATGGGGTCGTACCCGCGCTCGGCGAGCCAGGCCCGCGCATCAGGGGTGACCGCGAGGCTGAGGCGGCGGCCGCGCAGCCGGTCATGCAGCTGGTCGACCGAGAGCTCCACGATCTGGGCGAGGTCGTCTTCGCTCAGGGCCGAGAACATCACGATGTCGTCGAGGCGGTTCAGAAACTCCGGACGGAACGCCTGTCGCACGAGGGCCATCACCTGGTCGCGCTTCTCATCGGGCGCGAGCACCGGGTCGATGAGGATCGGCGAGCCCAGGTTCGACGTGAGGATCAGGATCACGTTCGAGAAGTCGACCGTACGGCCCTGCCCATCGGTCAGGCGACCGTCGTCGAGCACCTGCAGCAGCACGTCGAACACCTCGGGGTGCGCCTTCTCGACCTCGTCGAGCAGGATCACGCTGTACGGGCGACGTCGCACGGCCTCGGTCAGCTGACCGCCCTGCTCGTACCCGACGTACCCGGGAGGGGCGCCGACGAGTCGCGACACCGAGTGCTTCTCGCCGTACTCCGACATGTCGATGCGCACCATGGCGTGCTCGTCGTCGAAGAGGAACTCCGCCAGCGCCTTGGCGAGCTCGGTCTTGCCGACACCGGTCGGGCCGAGGAACAGGAACGAACCGGTCGGACGACCGGGGTCGCTGATGCCGGCACGCGAGCGGCGGACGGCATCCGACACCGCCTTGACGGCATCCTTCTGCCCGATCAGACGCTTGCCGAGCTCGTTCTCGAGGTGCAGCAGCTTCTCGCTCTCGCCCTGCAGCAGACGCCCGACGGGGATGCCGGTCCACGCGGCGATCACGGCGGCGATGTCCTCTTCGGTGACCTGCTCGTTGACCATGCGGGGTTCCGCGGGGGTCGCGGCCTCGGCCTGCTCGGCCTCGGCGATGTCGCGCTCCAGACGCTTGATGGTCTCGTACTCCAGCTTCGAGGCCTTCGTGTAGTCGGCGTTGCGCATGGCGAGGTCGCGCTGGGTGATCGCATCGTCGAGCTGCTTCTTCAGCTCACCGACCCGGTTCAGGCCCTGACGCTCGCGCGCCCAGCGGGCTTCGAGCTCGGCGAGCTGCTTCTCCATGCCCACGAGCTGCTCCCGCAGGGCACTGAGACGCTCCTTGGATGCGGCGTCCTTCTCCCGCTTGAGGGCGAGCTCTTCGAGCTTCATCCGGTCGACCTGGCGCTTGAGCTGGTCGATCTCGACCGGCGACGAGTCGATCTCCATCTTGAGCCGCGACATCGACTCGTCGATCAGGTCGATCGCCTTGTCGGGAAGCTGGCGTGCGGGAAGGTACCGGCTCGACAGCGCAGCAGCGGCGACCAGGGCACTGTCGGAGATGGTGACTCCGTGGTGCGCCTCGTAACGTCCCTTGAGTCCGCGGAGGATCGCGATCGTGTCCTCGACCGTGGGCTCGCCGACGTAGACCTGCTGGAAGCGGCGCTCGAGCGCGGCATCCTTCTCGATGAACTCGCGGTACTCGTTGAGTGTGGTCGCACCGATCAGTCGCAGCTCGCCGCGGGCCAGCATCGGCTTCAGCATGTTGGAGGCCGCGACCGACCCCTCGCCCCCACCGGCACCCATGAGCACATGCAGCTCGTCGATGAACGTGATGACCTGCCCGTCGGACTCGGTGATCTCCTTGAGAACCTGCTTCAGCCGCTCTTCGAACTGCCCGCGGTACATGGCGCCGGCCACGAGGGCGGAGATGTCGAGGGTGACCAGCTCCTTGTCCTTGAGGGATTCGGCGACGTCGCCCGCGACGATGCGCTGGGCGAGGCCTTCCACGACGGCGGTCTTGCCGACGCCGGGCTCACCGATCAGCACGGGGTTGTTCTTCGTGCGGCGGGTGAGCACCTGGCTGACACGACGGATCTCGCTGTCGCGTCCGATCACGGGATCGAGCTTCCCCTCGCGGGCGCGGTCGGTCAGGTTGATGCCGAACTGCTCGAGGGCGGACTGCTGTTCTTGATTCTGGTTACCGGTCTGCGGGGTGGTCATGCGCTCCTCCTGGAGATGCTCCTTCTGGTCGTCTCCCGCCTGCCAAGTCGGGAGACGGGAGACGGGATCAAAGTTGAGTGATGTTGACTCAAGTTTAGCACGCGCACCTGTTCGATGGCATCCCAGATCGCGCCCGCGACCGCACGTTTGGAGCCCGAGGCCGCACCGGCGTCGACACCGTCCGGCCCGAGGACGCGCACCGCGTTCTCGACGGATTCGAAGCCGCGCTCCCAGCCGACCTCGTTCACGACGAGCAGGTCGACGCCCTTGCGCTGCTGCTTGCCGCGCGCACGGGCGAGCAGTTCGGCCTCATCCTCGGGAGTCTCCGCGGCGAAGCCGACGACGAGCTGTCCCGGCCGCCGGGCCGCGGCCAGTGCCGCCACGATGTCCTCGTTCTCGATCAGCTCGATGGCCGGCACCCCGCCACCCTCCTTGGTGAGCTTGCGATCCGACACCTGCACCGGCCGGTAGTCGGCGACCGCGGCCGCCATCACGACGACATCGGCCTCGGCGGACTCCTGCTTCATCGTCTCGGCGAGCTCCGCTGCAGAGCCGGCGGGAACGATCCGAATCGACGGATGCCGCGCCTCGGCGAGCACATCACCCGAGATGTGGGCGGCCACCAGGATCACATCGGCGCCGCGGGCGGCGGCTTCGGCAGCGAGCGCCGTGCCCTGTCTGCCACTGGAGCGATTGCCGAGGAAGCGGACCGGATCGATCGGCTCACGCGTACCTCCGGCAGACACCACGACGCGCACCCCGGCGAGGTCGCCGGGGACCAGCAGGGCCTGTGCGGCGGCGAAGATCTCTTCGGGCTCCGACATCCGACCGGGGCCGCTGTCACCGCCGGCGAGCTCTCCGTCGGCCGGACCCACGAGATGCACCCCGCGCTCCCGCAGCGTGGCGATGTTCGCTTGCGTCGCGCGGTTCCGCCACATCTCCGCGTGCATCGCGGGGGCGATCAGCACCGGCGCCTCGGTGGCGAGCAGGGTCGTGCCCAGCAGGTCGTCGGCCAGGCCCGCCGCGATCTTCGCGATCGAGTTGGCGGTGGCCGGTGCCACGATCACGAGGTCGGCGGCCTGGCCGAGGGCCACGTGCCGCACCTTCGCCACGTCGTCGTGCACGCTCGTGGTGACCGGGCGCCGACTGATCGCCTCCCAGGTGGGCAGACCCACGAAGCGCAGCGCATCCTCGGTGGGCACCACGGTCACGTCGTGCCCACCCTTCGTGAGCAGGCGCACGAGGTGCACCGTCTTGTACGCGGCGATGCCGCCTGTGACTCCGACGACGATGTTCACGTCTCGATTCTGCCCCAGCATCGGCCGCCATGGGCCGACACCTCATCCTCGACCTAGACTTGGAGCCGTGTGCACGGTCGTGATCGATGTCGAGAATCAGGGATCCGCACGACTCCTCGCGGTCCGCGACGAAGACCCGCTTCGGGCCTGGGATTCTCTCGGAGGCTGGTGGCCGGAGGACTACCCCGGCGTGGTGGGCATCCGCGACCGTCGGGCCGGTGGCGCCTGGCTCGCCGCGAACCCCGCCGAACGTCGACTCGCGGTGCTGTTGAACCGCGCAGACGTGCGCGACCTCCCCGATGCGCACGCCGTGTCCCGCGGCTCCCTCGCGCTGGAGTCGGTCCTGGGCCGCTCTCCCGTCGCTCCGCTGTCGATGCACGGCTTCAACCTGCTCGAGGTGCGGCCCGAAGGCGCCAGGGTGCTGTCCTGGGACGGCGTCGACCTGCGCGAGACTCCCATCGCTCCCGGCACGCACATGATCGCGCACGACGACCTCGACGACGCGACCACGCCGCGGATCGAGGCCTGGCTGCCGGAGTTCCGCGCTCTGGGCCCGACCGCCGACAGCGAGGACTGGACGGCGGAGTGGACCGCGCTGCTCGCATCCTCGGCCGAGCTCCCGCCGGAGGACGACAGGGCGATCATCCGCGACAACCGCCCGCACGGCTACCCCACGCAGTCGCTGCTGTACTGCGTGGCCTCGGTGACGCCCGCCGGCGTCGAGGTGCGCGACGTCACGCTCCCGTCCCCGGCGCAATGGACCGAATAGCGAGGTCGCCCCCCCGGGCTCAGGCCGCCGGCACCGCCGACTCCTCGGCGCAGGAGAACCGCGCGCGGTAGGCCGTGGGGGTGAGCCCGAGCACCCTGGCGAAGTTCTGCCGGAGCACGGCCGCCGAGCCGAAGCCGCACTCGTCGGCGATGTGCTCGAGCGGAAGGTCGGTACGCTCCAGCATCCGCTGCGCGTGGATGATGCGCTGACGTGCGAGCCAGGCAGCGGGGGTGGCGCCGTACTCGGCCTTGAAGCGGCGGGCGAAGGTGCGTGGCGACATGAGGGCCCTGGCCGCGAGCTGGTCGACGCCGAGGTCATCGCGCAGGTGCTCGACCGCCCAGTCGGCGACGGCGGCGAGCGAGTCGGTGGGAACGACGGGGATCGGGCGGTCGATGAACTGCGCCTGTCCGCCGTCGCGCTGCGGTGGCACCACCATCCGACGGGCGATGCGGTTGGTGAGCTCGGCCCCCACCTCCTGTCGGAGCAGATGCAGGCAGGCGTCGATCCCTGCCGCCGTTCCCGCACTCGTGATGATCTTGCCGTCCTGCACGAACAGCACGTCGGGGTCGATGTCGATCTGCGGATACATGTCGGCCATGACGTGCGCGTACATCCAGTGCGTGGTCGCACGACGACCGTCGAGCACTCCGGCCGCGGCGAGGATGAACGACCCGCTGCAGACGCTCATCACCCAGGCGCCGCGCTCGACCGCATGCCGGGCGACATCGAGCAGGAGCGGATCGATGTCGCCCCAGCTCTCCCGAGGGAGCGGGCAGAACACCACGAGGTCGGCTTCGTAGGCGAAGGCCAGGTCGTGCTCGACGTTGACCGAGAAACCGATCTTCGACCTCACGACGCCGGCGCGGGGAGCGACGATGCGGAAGTCGAAGTTCGGCACGCCGTCGTCGGCGCGGTCGAGCCCGAAAGCCTCGCACGCGACGCCGAACTCGAAGGGCGCGAACCCGTCTTGGATGACACAGGCCACCGTTTTCATGCGCATACTCCTGATTGGCAGTTTTCGTACGTTCATAGTCTATTCTGCCACTCGTGGCGGTTCAACATCGAACGTAGCGTTTCTGCCATGATACTCGTCATCGCACTCCTCGCCCTGGCCGCGTGGGCGGTCGTCGCCACCATCGTCGAACTCCGCCGAGACGGCTACCGCCGCATCCCGACCGACCGGAAGCGCATCGACGGCCGCGACGTCAGCCAGCAGGCCGAGGCCGGGCACATGTACCGCTGATCGCAGAGAGACCCACTCGATCACCCCGATCGCGCTGAGGTGTATCGTCTGCTCATGATCCCGCTCGACAACCTCGTCGCGTTCGCCGTCGCCTCGGTCGTGATCATCGTGATCCCCGGACCGAGCGTGCTGTTCGTGATCGGGCGATCACTGTCGCTCGGACGCCGCGCAGGTGTGCTCAGCGTCGTCGGCAACGCCCTCGGCACCGTGCCGGCCGTGCTCGCCGTGGCGTTCGGAGTCGGCGCGATCGTCGCCTCGTCGGTCGTCGCCTTCACGGCGATCAAGATCATCGGCGCCGCGTATCTCGTGTGGCTCGGGGTGCAGGCGATCCGACACCGCCACGACCACGCCCCCGACACCGTCCGCTCACCGACGTCCGCGGGAAAGCTGCTGCGGCAGGGGTTCATCGTCGGAGTCACCAACCCCAAGACGATCGCCTTCTTCGTCGCCGTGCTCCCGCAGTTCGTCTCTCCGACGGCCGGCCCGGTGTGGGCGCAGCTGCTCCTGCTCGGACTCACCTTCCAGACACTCGCGCTCGTCTGCGACAGCGTGTGGGCCCTCGCCGCCGGAACAGCGCGCACCTGGTTCGCCCGTTCTCCGCGGCGCATGTCCACACTGTCCGGCACCGGCGGCGTGATGATGATCGGACTCGGCGGCACCCTCGCCCTCACCGGCGCCAAGAGCTGAGGAACGCGGGTCATCGACCCCGTGCACGACACAGTCTCCGGGGCTACGCTCGTCCTCATGAGCGAGCCTCAGCAACCTCCCGTTCCCCCCGCCGCGCATCTGCCCGCCGCACCGCAGTACCCGGCAGCCCCGCAGCAGTACCCCACCGCACCGCCGCAGTTCCCGGCAGGGGTCGGATCCCAGATCCCTCCCACGGCGCACCCGACCGCGTATCCCGCGCCCGCTTCCGGCCCGCAGGCGTACGCACCGGCCGGCTCCGTGTTCCCCGCCCACGTCGCACCCTCGTCTCCGGCCCGCACCGGCAACCCGCTCGGAGCCGCGGCGTTCGTGATCGCCGTGGCCACTCTCGCGGCGAACCTGCTCACCTCCGTCGCCCGCCCCTTCGTCTACAGCGGCGATGGCGGATTCGAGTTCATGCTCGCCCTCGACAACGGCATCGGGATCCTCAGCTTCTTCGCCTACGTCGTGGCGCTCGTGCTGGGACTGATCGCCGTGCGCCGCTCCCCGTCCCGACTGCTCACGGGTATCGCCATCGGCGTCGCCGGAGCCGGTGCCATCGGCCTCGCATTCACCGGCCTCACGATCGGCCTGTTCCAGTACCTCTGAGACGACGGCGTTTCTGAGACAGTCCTGCTCTGAGACAGTCCCCGCTCAGCTCGCGGCGAGCACCCGCTCGTAGACCTCGACCATGGCCGCCGTGCGCGACGACTGCCGGAACGCCTCAGCCACCTCGGGAAGCGGGGTCGGGGCCGTGCCGTCGGCGATGTCGGATGCAGCCTGCCGCAGGGTCTCGGCGAGCGCGACGGTCCGTCGAGCTTCGAGCTCGCGTCCGGTTGCCGCAGAACTCCCATCCGCCGCGTCCGCATCGGGAACAGCCCAGAGTCCACCACCCAGTTCCGCGGCGATGTCGGGGTCGCAGATCACCGACGGCGTTCCGAGCGTGGCCGCTTCGAACGGGGTCATCCCCTGGGTCTCGAAGCCGATCGACGTCTGCACGAGCGCATCGGCGGCCGCGATCCGCGCCAGGGTCTGCGGGTAGGTGAGCCGTCCGGCGAAGTGCACGCCATCGAGCCCGCGGACGATCTTCTCGGCGGCCGCACGCTGGGCCCCGCCGCCGATGATCTCCAGGTCGGCGTCGACACCGGAGGCGACGAAGGCCTCGAGGAACGGCAGCAGGCGCTTCTCCGGGCTCATGCGGCCGAGCCATACGAATCGCGGGCGTCCTGGCGCCCGCTCGGCGGGACCCTCAGCCAGCGTCTGCGCGCGCAGATCGTCGTCGATGCCGTTCCAGATCACGTCGACGTGCGGGAAGACGTCGTGCTGCTCGAGG
>Ga0160464_101245_pt1 | contig 10061 bp, 7 predicted proteins | sample HID1971I_E11MG_FD_108275 | JGI IMG/M metagenome (GOLD analysis project Ga0160464, IMG submission 108275) | Enriched millipede-associated microbial communities from UW Madison campus, WI, USA - HID1971I_E11 MG | ecosystem: Host-associated > Arthropoda: Insects > Digestive system > Unclassified ... | reverse complement strand
GCCTCGGGCTGCTCCGCGACCTCCTTGGCCATGAAGCTCGACCATCCGCCCTTCTCGGCGGCGGCGGCATCCCACGACACGTCGAACGGCTCGGGCTCGACGGGCGTGCCGGCGAAGTCCATGACGGTGACGGCGTCCGGGGTGATGGAGACGATCTGGTCCTGGCCGATCGCGAGCGCCTTGCGCGTGTGCTCGACGAATGCGGCGACGTCGGAGCCGAGGAAGTTCTCTCCCTCGCCGAGTCCGATCACGAGCGGGGAGTTGCGACGGGCGCCGACCACGAGTCCGGGGTGGTCCTGGTGCATCGCCAGCAGGGTGAACGCGCCCTCGAGACGGTTCACGATGCTGCGGAAGGCGAGCTGAAGGTCACCGCCGTTGCCGGCGTACTCCCGTCCGAGCAGGGCTGCGGCGACCTCGGTGTCGGTCTCGCTGCGGAACACGACGCCGTCGGCGAGGAGCTCGTCGCGCAGTGCGGCGAAGTTCTCGATGATGCCGTTGTGGATGACGGCGAGCTTGTCGTCGTCGGCGAGGTGCGGGTGCGCGTTGCCGTCGGTCGGTCCGCCGTGCGTCGCCCAACGGGTGTGCCCGATGCCGGTCGATCCGTCGGGGAGCGGCGCGTCGGCGAGCGAGTCGCGCAGCATGGCGAGCTTTCCCGCCTTCTTGCGCATGCCGAGCGAGCCGTCGCCATCGATGACGGCGACACCCGCGGAGTCGTATCCGCGGTACTCCAGGCGGGCGAGGCCTGCGAGAAGGATGTCCTGGCTGGGGCGCGGGCCCACGTATCCGACGATTCCACACATGCGATCAAGAGTAAGACGAGTTTTTTGCGAGTCGTCCGTACATTCCTACGGGCGCGCGGCAGTCCCTCCCCGCCGTCACAGTTTGCGCAGCAGCACCGTCTCGACGTCGTGGTCGGCGCCCTTGCGCAGCACCAGTCGTGCGCGGTGTCGCGTGGGCATCACGTTCTCGACGAGGTTGGGCATGTTGATCTCGTTCCAGTAGCCCAGGGCCGTGGTGATCGCCTCCTCGTCGGTGAGGTGCGCGAACACGTTGAAGTACGACGACGGGTTGCTGAACGCGGCTTGGCGGAGCGCGAGGAAGCGATCGACGTACCACTTCTCGATGTGCGAGGTGTCGGCGTCGACGAAGATCGAGAAGTCGAACAGATCGCTCACGGCGACGTCGTTCGGAGCCGGCGGGGGCTGCAGCACGTTCAATCCCTCGACGATGACGACGTCAGGGCGTCGCACCACGACGTTCGCGTCCGGCACGATGTCGTAGCGCATGTGGGAGTAGAACGGAGCGCGCACCTCGGTGGCGCCGCTCTTGACCTCGGTGAGGAACTCGATCAGCGCGCGACGGTCGTATGACTCGGGGAAGCCCTTGCGGTCCATGATGCCGCGGCGCTCGAGCTCGGCGTTGGGGTACAGGAAGCCGTCCGTGGTGACCAGCTCCACCCGAGGCGTTCCCGGCCACCGGCTCATGAGCTCGCGCAGCAGACGGGCGATGGTCGACTTCCCCACCGCCACGGAACCGGCGACGCCCACGACGAACGGCGTCGTGGTGTCATCCTCCTGGAGGAACGACGAGGTGGCGGCACCCAGCCGCTTCGTCGAGGTGGCGTAGAGGCTGAGCAGGCGACTCAACGGCAGATACACCTCGCGCACCTCGGTGAGCGAGAGGCGGTCCCCGATACCGCGCAGCTCGACGACCTCGGTCTCGGTGAGCGGCTGGTCGAGCCCGGCGGCCAGCCGCGCCCATTCCGCGCGTCCGATCTCCCGATAGGGCGACAGCGGCAGCGTGGGGTCGGCGGTGGTCACGGAGTACATCGTATCGGCGTGGTCGGGCGCGGGATGCGACGGGTGCCCCCGCTCCCCCGAAGAGAGCAGGGGCACCCGATCACGTCGGGCGTCCGTCAGGATCCGAGGGATCCTCGTCGGCGACGGGTGACCAGTACGACACCGGCCCCGAGCAGGAGCGCGGCGGAGACACCGCCGGCGATGAGCAGACCGGAGTCGGCTCCCGTGCTCGCCAGCCCCGTGCTCACCGCCCCCGACGCGCTCAGCGTCACCGAGGCCCTGGCGACCTCGACGCCGTCGACGAACACGACCACGGAGTGTGCCCCCGCCGGGACGGCCGCCGGGATCCGGGCTCGGAGCGTGAACGTGCCGTCGGCCGCTGCGGCAGTGGTTCCGAGCGCGGTCGGGGTGGAGTGCAGTTCGACGCGCACACCGTCGGATCCAGGAGCGACACCGGTGCCGCGCACCGTGATCTCGCCGCCGGGGCGGCGGTCACCGGTCACGGCGACCGCCGGAATTCCGTTCCCTGGCACGACTCCCCCGCCGGGCTGGCCTCCGCCGACGGTGACGGAAGCGGCGGTGGACGCCACCGAGCGACCGATCGCGTTGGTCGCCGTTACCGTCACGGCACGCGTGCCGGCCGGCACCCCGCGGAAGGTGTGCGTGGTGACCCCGGCCGCGGTATCCGCCGTCGCGGAGCCGAGCGTCACCGAGTATCCGGTGAGAGGCGAGCCGCCATCGGATGCGGGCGCCGTCCAGGTCACGGTGACATCGGTGCCGACAGCGATCGCCGTCGGTGCGGCCGGAGCGGTCGGTGCGGTCAGCTGCGGCTCCGGGACGATCCCGAAGAACTGGTCGAGCTTCGTGAGCGCCTCGTCGGCGAAGGCGAGGTTGGTCGCGCGACCGGCCGCGTACTGCTCGTCGGTCTGATTCGGACGCTTGGCCGGCCCCTGCAGGTCCGAGATCCACCACCACTCGGTCATGTACTCGCGGTACCCGGCCTGACCGTTGTCCTGGATCCAGTTCTTGGTGATGGGTGCAGCCTGGTCGGAGCCGTCGTACTCGAACAGGTACGGCACCTGGAGCTTGCGAGCCGACGCCTTCGATGTCGCGGTGTCACCGCCCGGGTAGTACTCCACCCGCTGCCCCGCACTGCCGTCGAGCACGTACTGGGTCTTCAGGTTCGGGAGGTGCTTCTGCACCAGATCGCCGTAGAGGTGGGCGATCGTCGAGTTGGTGTCGCGGATGTGCGCGTTGGCCCCGCTCCAGCCGTCCAGACGAAGGTCGAACACGTACACGGTCTGCACGCCGGACTCCGCCGCCTTGTGGTTCACGTCGCGGATCACCGCTCGGGTGTTGTGGCACCACGTGCCGCCGAACAGGATCGTGTGGTCGCCGTCGGATTCGAGCAGGTCGACGAGCTCCGGATACGTGATCGACTGCAACACGAAGCCGTTCGCATCCGCAGGGGTGAAGATCGTCTCGCCGTAGGCGGTGAGGTTGGTGCTGTATGCCGCACGATGGCGGGAGTTGACCGCGTTCGAGAAGAACTCGAACTGCGACTGCGTGTCCAGGTTCGCTGTCCCGTTCACGGCCACGGATTCGAACACCGCAGCCACCTGCTGACGGTACTCGTCCGTCGCGGCCGACGCGGCATCTTCGACCCCGCCGAGAGATGCGACGATACGGTCGTCCGCGCCCTGGACCGTGCGGTCGCCGTCGTACACGAAGAGGTAGGGGTCGGTGCCCCCACCGAACTCGGGCGTCGTGTCCTTGTTGAGATAGCCGTCGACGAGCCGGGTGTAGAGCGCACCGGCAGCCTCTCCCGCGACGCCGGTGAGGAACGTGCGGATGTCGACGGATTCGCCGTCGAGCAGCGGATCGAACGTGTAGATCGTGTCGACTCCGTACTGCTGCGCGACGCGATCGATCTCCGCGGCCGTCGCCGCCGTCGTCGGATCCTTCGGGCCGCCGAGGAGGAACGCGTATGTGCCGTCGTCGCTGAGGAGGCTCTCGAATCTCTCGAACGTGATGGATTCGAACACCGAATCGGTGCGCAGGCCCGCAATGGTGTCGGCGAAGTAGTCGAATGCGGGAGCCGGTGCCGCGGAGGCCGGGAGGGCGGCGAGCCCCGCGGTTCCTCCGGCGACGAGTGCGGCGATGACGGCGCCTGCGGCGAGGCGTCTCCCTCGTGCGTGTGTGGACATCGTGGTGGTTCCTGTTCTCGGTGCGTGGTCTGCGGGTCAGAGGATCGGGGTCGTGTCGTCGGATGCCGGAGCCGGGACTCCTGCTGCCCCGCGACGGCGCAGCCACCACCAGGTGAGCAGTCCTCCGGCGAGGACGACGATTCCCCCGAGCGCCAGGGGTGCGGCGAGGGGCACGCCTGCCTCGGTGGGTCCATCCGCCCGGACGGCTTCGCTCTCATCCGGCTCCTCAGCGCTGATCTCCACGCCCTCGATCGGCTCGGACACCACCGAATCGCCCACCGCGTTCGTGGCGATCAGCGCGAGGTCATACGTGCCCGCGCCGAGGTCGAGGTCGTACTCGGTGGCGTCGGCCGCGAGCGCGATCGGTGTGCCGTCATTGATGATCAGCTTGTACCCCGTGAGTGCGGCACCCCCATCTGCGGGAGCCGTCCAGGTCAGGGAGAGGGTGCGGCCGTCGACCGTGTGGGAGAGACCGGCGGGCGCCGCGGGGACGGTCGCCGACACGGTGGTCGCCTCCTCCGGCACAGTGGTCGTGGTCGTGTTCGTCGTCCCCGTCGCGGACTTGTCGTTCGTCACGGACGGCTTCACGGGCGCCGGAGCAGGGGCCGGGGCGGGGGCCGGCGCAGGTGCAGGTGCAGGCGCGGGTTGGGGCGCGGATCCGCCACCGACCGCTGCCGGTGGCGCCTCGACGGTCGAATCGTACGGATAGCCGCCGAGCTTCTCGCAGGCTCCGAGGTCGAAGTTGATCGAGCACAGGTCGCAGACGTCGCCTGCAGCGTGCGCGGCGGTGGGCACCGCGATCGGCGCGAGCAGGATCGCGGCGGACACCGCGAGTGCAGACAGCAGTCGGGGGCGGGTGGGGGTTTTCATCGTGAGACCTTCTCGTGAGTCGAACGGGGCGCGGGCAGCTCGCACTGACCGATGGGGAGGTCGGCGGGGATGCCGAGGCCGGAGACGGTGGGTGTCGGTGCGGTCTGCGTGCGACGGAGCTCGCGCCGCGATGCGGGCTCCGTCGGCGTCGCCACCGGGGGACGCTCGCCACGGAAGACCGCGTCGTCGAGCACTCCCAGTCGCCGCGCGACGATCGTCGCCGCCGTCGCGGCCGCCGTGACGTTCGCCATCGTGGATGCGGTTCCGGCGACGGCGCTGATCGGGATGAGCACGACGAGGACCTCGACGGGGAGCCCCGATGCGCTGAGCACGGCGGTGGCGGTGATGATGGCGGTGCCGGGGACCCCGGCAGTGCCGAGCGAGACCAGCAGGCAGAGCCCGGCGAGGGCGAGGTAGTCCCAGACGGTGTATTGGATGCCGAGGACGTTGATCGAGAACACCGCGACGATGATGGGCCAGATCCCCGCACATCCCGGCATCCCGATGGTGGTGCCGATCGGGGCGGTGAACGCGGCGATGTCCTCCGGAACCCCCACCTTGCGGGTGAGTGTGGGAATCGTCAGCGGCAGGGTGCCGACGCTGGACTGCGTCGTGAAGGCGGTGTACTGCGCCGGGGTGAGCAGGCGGAACCAGCGGATCGGGTTGACGTCGGCGAACACCCGGAGCAGGACGCCGTTGACGACGTACGCATCCACGAAGGCGACACCCAGCGCCAGCACCAGCACCAGCACGAGCGCGACGACGGTCTCGATGCGTGTGACGGCGGTGGCCGTGGTGGTCGCGACGAGGGCGAGGACGGCGTAGGGCGTGAGCTCGATGATGAACCCCACCGCGGTCATGACCACCTTCCTCGCGCCGTCGACCACGCTCTTGAACGAGCGCAGGTTCGCGTCGTCCCCGCGGTTCGCCACCAGGTAGGCGACGGCGAAGAGCAGGGCGAACAGGATGATCCCCGTGATGTTGTTGCTGACGAAGTCTCCCGCGAGGTTGGAGGGGAACAGACCGAGCAGCACCTGGTCCAGTGGCTTGATCAGCCCGGTCAGGGTGTCACCGCTGCCCTCGCTGAGCTCGAGTTGCACTCCCTGCCCGAGGCCGATGCTCAGGGCGACGGCGAGCGTGAGCACGATCGCGATCGCGTTGGTCAGCAGCAGCCAGAAGGCGCTCGAGAGTCCGATCGTGCGCAGCTTCAGCGCCGAACCCAGCGAGGTGACGCTGGAGAGGATCGAGATGAAGATGAGCGGACCGACGATCGCGGTGATCACCTGCACGTAGAGGTCGCCCAGCACGGCCACGTACGCGAGGCCATCGCGGAATCCGATCCCGACGCCGATCCCGACGGCGAGCGCGATGAGCACGAGCGAGGTGAAGCCGACACCGCGTCGACGGAGCAGGATGATGCCGACGAACGCGGCCAGGGTCACGGCGAGCGCGGCGATGGGCAGAAGGACGGCGCTATCGGGCATGGGGCCGACGTTATCGATCTGCTGTGAGCCGCGTTCGGGCTGGTCGATCTGTTGCCATGCAGGTCGTTCCGTTGCCCCGCATGACGAACGGAGTCACCGTGCTGTGACGTCGAGCGGCGGTGCGGTAGCGCGACGAACGTCCGTCGCGGGCGAGTAGTCTCTTCCCGTGCGCCTGGGAGTCCTCGACATCGGATCCAACACCGTCCACATGCTGGCGGCCGACGTCCGCCCCGGTGGACGGCCGCTCGCGACGACGAGCGACAGGACGGTGCTGCGCCTCATGCGCTACCTCGCCCCCGACGGCTCGATCTCGGAGGAAGGCGTCGTGGCGCTCGAGGCCGCAGTCGTCCGGGCGCGGCGCGTGGCGGAGAGCGAGCACGTCGACGCACTGCTCGCCACGGCGACGAGTGCTGTGCGCGATGCGCGCAACGGCGCCGAGGTCATCGCCCGCGTCGAAGCTGCCCTCGGCCAGCCCCTGCAGGTGCTCGACGGCGAGACCGAGGCGGAGTTGACCTTCCTGGCGGTGCGACGCTGGTTCGGCTGGTCGGCCGGACAGATCCTGCTCCTCGACATCGGCGGCGGTTCGCTCGAGATCGCTGCGGGCGCGGAGGAGCTGCCCGACGCCGCGGCATCCGTCCCCCTCGGGGCCGGGCGCATGACCGTGCAGTTCCTGCCCAACGATCCTCCGGGTGAGGCCGATGTGGAGCGGCTGCGCGCCCATGCGGCAGCGACCCTGTCAGGCGTGCTCCCGCGGTTCGTCGCCCTCCCCAGACCCGACCACGTGGTCGGGTCGTCGAAGGCCATCCGCTCCCTGGCTCGGCTGGTCGGCTACCCGGTGCCGGGGTGGTCGGGAAGCGAACGGATGCTGCTCCCCCGCTCCTCGCTCGGGTCGTGGATCCCTCGCCTCGCACGCCTTCCCGCCTCCGCACGGCAGGAGCTGCCCGGCATCACGCCGGACCGGACGTTCCAGATCGTGGCCGCCGCCGTCTCGCTGCACTCGGCGATGACGGCTCTCGGGGTGGACGAGCTCGAGGTTTCTCCGTGGGCCCTGCGCGAGGGCGTGCTGCTGCGTTACATCGAACAGCTGAGCTGGAGCGACTCCCGACGCTGAGCGGCGCGTGACGCCGGACGAACAGGCACTGTTGCCGTCCCGGTCCGCGCCGGTATCCTCTGACGAAGCGAGCACTTCCCCGCCCGCGGGTAGGCAGGCGGGGAAGGCAGGAGCCCGGTGCGCACCGCACTCATCGTCGGTGCCGCCCCATGGTCATCGGCGTCGGGGGGTGCTGAGTGAATCCAGGAGTTGTGAGGGCGATCGGCTCGGCAGACCTGGCCTCGCACGGCGTGCGCGCCGTCGACCGGGGCACGGCTCTCCGAGCGACGGAGCGGACGCCTGGACCCGTGATCCTGCTGTCGATGCGGGGGGAGGCGACCGAACTGGCGATCGATACCGTCGCCGCCCATCCCGACCACGCCGTCTTCGCCTTCGTCGAAACCGCCGGGCTCGCGGCGAAGGAGCGGAACGGTCCGTGGATGCCGATCGCGAGCGGGCTCGTCGTCGCCCCGCCGGGAATCGTGCACAGTGTGCGCTGCGCGGGCTCCTGGCACATCACCGCCGCATATGTTCCCCGCGCCGCGCTCGGATCATTCGTCGCCGCACTGCCGGACACGGTTCGGATCCTCGCAGAGCGGCGTCCCCTGGATCGGGCGATGCAGGCTTTCGTCGAGCAGGTCCTGGCCGTCGACGACGACGCCACCGCGATCGAACGATATGCGATGGAGCACCTGATCGTGGAGATGAGCGGGGCCATCCTGCTCGACCGCGTCGACACGGCATCCGGGCAGCGTTCCCCGCATGCCGCGCTGCGCGACCGGGCGGTGGCCGTGATCGCCCAGCAGTGCGGTGACCCGGCGCTGAATCCTACGCTGGTCGCCCGCGAGGTGCAGTCTTCCCTGCGCCAGCTCCAGTTGGTCTTCGCCGAAGCCGGGAACAGCGTGGCGGGCGAGATCCGGCACCGACGAGCGCGCCTTGCCAAGTCCCTCCTCACCGACAGCCGGTTCGATGTGCTGAGCATCGAGCAGATCTCGCAGCGGTCGGGTTTTCATTCGCCGATCAGCCTGCGTCGTGCACTCGAGGAGGACTACGGCACCACTCCCCGGGCACTGCGCGCCCACCGCGGCGTCGAGAAACGGCCCGACGAACGCGAAACGGCCGACCGCTGAGTTCAGCGGTCGGCCGTTTCGGAATATTCGGGTCAGAGCGACAGGCGCTCCTGGACCACCTCTGCGAGGCGTCCGGCATAGGCGTGCACCGATTCCGCGTCGGCAGCCTCCACCATCACGCGCACGAGCGGCTCGGTGCCGGACTTGCGCAGCAGCACCCGTCCGGAGTCGCCGAGTTCCGTCTCGATATCGCGCACGGCCTGCTGCACGACCTCGTCGTCGGAGACGCGATCCTTGTCGACGTCGCGCACGTTGATGAGAACCTGCGGGTAGACGGTCATCACCGAGGCGAGCTCGGCGATCGACTTGTTCTGCCGCGCCATCTCGGCCACCAGGTGGAGGCCGGTGAGGATGCCGTCACCCGTGGTGGCGTACTCGCTCATGATGACGTGACCGGACTGCTCGCCGCCGAGCGCATATCCGCCCTCGTTCATGTCCTCGAGCACGTAGCGGTCTCCGACAGCGGTCTGTCGGACGGTGATGCCGTGCTCGCGCATCGCGACGTGCAGACCGAGGTTGCTCATCACCGTCGCGACGAGCGTGTCATCGGTGAGGTGCCCGCGCTCCTTCATCGACAGCGCGAGGATGGCCATGATCTGGTCGCCGTCGATGTGCTTGCCCTCGGCGTCCACGGCGAGACAGCGGTCGGCGTCACCGTCATGGGCGATTCCGATATCGGCTCCCAGACGCACGACCGCCTCCGCGAGGTTGTCGAGGTGGGTCGAGCCGACTCCGTCGTTGATGTTCCAGCCGTCGGGGTCGGCGCCGATGACGGTGACCTCCGCCCCGGCGTCACGGAACGTCTCCGGTGAGACACCGGATGCCGCTCCATGGGCGCAGTCGAGCACCACGTGGATGCCGTTCAGACGATTCGGGAGCGATCCGAGAAGGTGCACGACGTAGCGGTCCTCCGCGTCGGAGAACCGGTCGATGCGACCGACGCCGGCACCCGTCGGGCGCAGCTTGTCGCCGGCCATGGCCTCTTCGATGCGCAGCTCGACCACGTCGGGGAGCTTTCGACCCCCGCGTGCGAAGATCTTGATCCCGTTGTCGGGCGCGGCGTTGTGGGACGCCGAGATCATCACACCGAAATCGGCGTCACGGTCGGCGACGAGGAATGCGAGAGCGGGCGTCGGGATGACCCCCGCCTCGAGCACGTCGACTCCAGAGGAGGCGAGACCGGCGGCGACGGCCGCGGCGATGAAGTGTCCGGAGACCCTGGGGTCCCGGGCGACCACTGCGGTGAGTCGCTTGCCTTCGGCCTTGCGAGCCTCCGCAGTACGGCCCTGGCCCAGGACGACAGCAGTCGCCTGGGCCAGGGTGAGCGCCAGGTCGGCGGTGAGGACGCCATTGGCGAGCCCTCGCACACCGTCCGTGCCAAAGATCGGCATCGGAGCAGTTGACCTTAACGCTTCGAGTACTGAGGCGCCTTACGGGCCTTCTTGAGTCCAGCCTTCTTGCGCTCCTTGACGCGAGCGTCG
>Ga0160464_101241_pt1 | contig 10101 bp, 10 predicted proteins | sample HID1971I_E11MG_FD_108275 | JGI IMG/M metagenome (GOLD analysis project Ga0160464, IMG submission 108275) | Enriched millipede-associated microbial communities from UW Madison campus, WI, USA - HID1971I_E11 MG | ecosystem: Host-associated > Arthropoda: Insects > Digestive system > Unclassified ... | reverse complement strand
GAGCTGTTCAGGCACAATACCACGAATGTCATAAGCCTTGAATACGGATTGGGGAAGCGCTGGGGTCATAGGTTGTCCTGGTGAATGCGGTTGCAGCCGTTGCTTCATGCACGCGACGGGCAAAAGCCACGAATTTCGGTAGAATGTGGATTGTATTATACGTTTCTTGAAAGATGGATCGTTGACAACGTGTCCACTGATCCAATGTTATGGCTGACGTGAAAACGAGGCAGAGGTAGGCCAGTAGCGGCGACATTGCGGAAAACCATGCATGCAGATTAAGGCCGAATCAAGAGTCTGCCTTAATCAATATGAACAAAAACTGTTGGATACTTGCGAACAAATGCCAAGTTTCGCGCTAATGCTCTTGAAGAGCTGCAGCCCACAGTGCTTTGGTCATTCTGGTATTGATTTGGAGAGAGTCCTGCTGTGAAGTTCGTCCGAAAGAGCTTGGGGTTAACACATTGATCAAACCGGTTCTGCAATTGTCCCCATGGGAAGGAGCAGGATACATCAAGCAAAGTCCTGCAAATACCTCATCACCTTCTGCGCAATCACCCCCGATACGCGCTCATTGGCTTCTTGCGTCAGGCCGGCAATATGGGGGGTCAATATCAGGTTTGGCATATCCGGCAGGCGGTTTTCTGCCTTCACCGGTTCATCCTCAAAGACATCCAGTGCTGCGCCGCGCAGTTTGCCGGCCTGCAGGGCGGCTACCAACGCCTGTTCATCTACAATTCCGCCGCGTGAGGTATTGATCAGGATGGCTTGAGCTTTCATCCTGGCAATGCGGCCGGCATTGATCAGATGGCGGGTATCCTTTGTCAAAGGGGTGTGCAGGCTCACAACGTCACTGTGTTGCAGCAGTTCGTCCAATGACATTTGCATTGCGCCGGTTTCGGCCCAGATGGGGCTGTCTGAGCTGAGCATGGGGTCGTACGCCGCAATTTTCATCCCCAGTGCGCTTGCCAGCCCGGCCGTGAGCCTGCCTATGCCGCCAAAGCCCACCAGACCCAGTGTACGTCCAGCGACCTCCAGGCCATTCCCGAGCTGGGGGCGTGGCCATTGCCCTGCTGTCACCTGGGTACTGGCCAGATAAGCGCCTCGCAGCAGCACGAATGCAGTTGCAATTACATATTCGGCAACCGCCTGTGCGTTGGCGCCGACGGCCGGATAAACGGTGATGCCTTTATCTGCGCACAGGTCCATGTCGATATTGTCCAGACCTACACCTAGTCGGCCTACCACACGCAGGTTGGGAGCGTGCGTCAGTAATTCTGCGTTAACCTGGGTGCGATTGCGTACGATCAGGGCATTGGCATTGGCCAGCCCTTCAAACAATGCTTCCTGGTTATCGACAAGCGCCGGTCGATAGTCCACCTGCGCTATCTGGCGCAGGCGATCCACTGCCGGTTCATCCATAAATTCAGAGATGACAATTGTGTTGGTCATGTTAAATATCAGATTCCAGATGTGATTTAGTTGACTTTGATGTTGGCATCTTTAATGGTTTTGGCCAGTTTTTCGATTTGATCATGTAGATAGGTTTTGAACTGGTCTGGCCCCATCGGGTCGGGGATGAATCCGAGCTTGATCAACTGCTCTCCCATGGCTTTTTCTCCAACAACTGCGGTGACCTTATCGCTGATTTCCTTGACCAGCGCAGGGTCGGTACCCTTGGGCGCCATCAGGCCTGTGAAGTTGTCGACCATCAGCCCGGGCAAACCGGCTTCTGCTGTTGTAGGCACGTCCGGCACGGCGGCTGCTCGTTTTTCAGATGTGATGGCCAGCGCCCGCAACTTGCCTTGTTGTACGTAAGCCAGCGATTCAGGGTAATTAGAGAACACCACGTCAATCTGGCCACCGATCAGGTCCACCATGGACGGCGCTCCCCCTTTATATGGGACATGTGTCATTTTTGTTTTGGTCAGATCCTGGAACAGCGCCATGGCAATGTGCGGTGGCGTACCGGTACCGCTGCTGCCAACGTTCAGGGTTTTCTTCTTGGCTGTATCTATCAGGTCCTGCAGGGTTTTGATGGGGCTGTTCTGCGGCACGACGACCATGATGGCGGATGAGGCGATTTTGGCGACGGGAACAAAATCTTTTTCGATGTCGTAGCCGGCCTTGGATCCGAACAGCGTTTTATTGACTGCATGGGTCATGGTAATGGCCAGCCAGGTGTTGCCATCCGGTTTGGCGCGGGCCGCTTCCGCAGGTCCCAGGTTGCCATTGGCGCCGGCCTTGTTGTTGACTACGATATTCCAGCCGGTTTTATCGCCTACGCCCTTGGCAACCATGCGGGCGGCCACGTCGGTCAGCCCGCCGGGTGCGAAGGGAACAATATAGGTAATATATTGATTGGGCTTGAATTCAGCCTGCGCCGTGGGGGCCACAATCGTGGTGCCTGCACAGAACAATGACAACAGTCCGAATTTGATTATGCTGCGTTTTGTTGCGGTGTGACGATGTTTCATGGGGTGTCTCCTCCACGATTGTGAGTGGCGGCCGGCCTGGTTTTTTATACCGGCCACCAGAGGTCAGGCGCTCTCGAATAGTCGTGTCAGGACAAATTCTCGGTGGCCCAGTGCTTCGGCAGATGTCCAGCGACCGTTGGCGGTTGCCAGCATGCATTCGAGCAGTTTGTCTCCTGCCTGGTCCAGATTGATTTCACGCTGCAGCAGGCCGGACGTGTCCACATCAACGTGTTCCGACATGGTTCTAACCGTACGTGGATTGGCGCAAATCTTGATCACCGGCAGGATCGGGTTGCCGATCACATTGCCCTGGCCGGTGGGGAAAAAGTGTACGGCATAGCCAGAGGCCGCGCAAAGCGTGACCATTTCAGCGGCGGCCGAAGACGAATCCATGAACCACAGCCCTTTGCCTGTGGGCGCTTCGGCCTTATCCAGCACGCCATCGACCATGCATTTTTTGCCGATCTTCTGGATATTGCCCAGCGCTTTTTCTTCAATTGTCGTCAGGCCACCGGCAATATTGCCTTTGGTCGGCTGCGACTCGGACAGGTCAGAGGTTTTCCAGCGATTGATCATGTCCTGATAGCGATTGAACATGAACATGAAGTCTTCGCGCACTTTGTCGTTGGCGCAGCGGGCGGCCACGATCTGTTCGCCGCCGGTCAGTTCCGAGGTTTCGCCAAACACAAGTGTATTGCCCGTGGCATACAGTTTGTCAAAGGCATCGCCCACGGTTGGGTTGGCGCCGCAGCCCGATGTGGTATCGGATTCGCCACATTTTGTGGAGACCCACAGTTCGGAAATGGGGCATTCAACACGTTCCAGCGCGGTGGCGTAATGCACGAATTCCTTGGCCTTTTTAGAGGCGCGCATAATGGTGTCGTGATCGCCGTGCAGTTCGATGGAAAAGCCCGCTACCGGTTTGCCGGTCTGAGCGATGGCGTCGACCACTTTTTTGGTCCAGCCTTCTTCAATGCCGATCACAACCACGGCGGCGACGTTGGGGTTGCATCCCGTACCGATCAGTGTGCGAAAGTGCAGGTCAAGGTCGGCGCCAAATTGCAGGCGTCCGTATGGGTGTGGAATGCCGATAGTGCCCTTGATGTTGTTGGCAACAGCTTCAACTGCTGCGTTTGAAATATCGTCTACAGGCAGAATCACAACGTGATTGCGTATGCCGACGCGCCCGTTGTCTCTTCTGTAGCCGCGGAATGTGGTGTTCGAATCAATAATGGCCATGAGGAAAATCCTTGCTCTGAATGTCTGTCGATAGCGGTTGTGGCAGTGCGTTCGCAGTGCTTACCAGCGCTTGGTTTTGATGTTGTGCACGTGGGCGTGGTCGCCCGCGCTGATGGGCGCGACCACTTTGCCGATATCGACACTGTATTTGAAGACGGTGTCGCCATCTTTCATGTCCACCAGAGCTACCTTGTGGCCAATGGGAATGTCCTGGGTGGCTTTGACAGTAATGATTTTGTCTTCTTCCATATTCCAGCAGGACAGTTCCATTCCGGCCGTAATGCCTTCGACGACGGCAACGGCAACGGTGTCCTTTGAATCATGCAGTACGGCATGGATCATCGTTTTCTCCTTTGATTGAAAATTTGGATGTGTTTCATTGCATAGCAGATTTAATGCATGATAATTGCAATATTCATCCAAGTCAACTATATCATATATATGAATTACGTGAAAAATCATTACAAGCGAATTCTGCTGGCGCTGGGGGCGCAAGCCGTGGCATCATTGGTGCAAGTCATTTAAAATCTGCCACCTATGAACAACAAAGATTTCTTTTTACCGGGCACGCCCCTTTATTTTGCAGTCAAGCAGTCGCTGCTGGCGGCGCTCGCAAGTGGCGAGTGGGTTCGCGGTCAGGCCATCCCGCCAGAGAATCAACTGGCCGAAAAATTCGGAGTATCTATTGGTACGTTGCGCAAGGCGGTCGATGAACTGGTCAGCGAACATATTCTGATTCGCCATCAGGGACGCGGCACGTTCGTTGCCACGCACGAGAGCGATCAGCATTTTTTCAAGTTTTTCCGGATCCAGCGCCGGGATGGCTTCAAGACATATCCAACGACGCGTCTGCTGAAATTTCGTCGCAGGAAAGCGACGCGCGAGGCCAGCGAGCGCTTGCAATTGCCCAAAGATGCCAACGTGTTCCATTTTTTTAATCTGCTTAGTCTGAACAGTGATCTGGTCATGGTTGACGAAATCCAGGTGCCGGAAATTCTTTTTGCAACATTGAATGAGCAGAGCCTGGACGAGCGTTCAAGTACGCTCTATAACTTTTATCAGAATAATTTCGGCATCAATATTGTCGATACCCGCGAGAAGCTAAGCGTTTGCCAGGCCGACAGTGCGGTGGCGGACTGGCTGAATGTGGCGCAAGCTTCGCCCTTGTTGTTGATTGACCGCACCGCGTATACCTATCAGGATCGCCCGGTGGAGTGGCGCCAGACGCGCGTCAATACCGCCAAATACGAGTACATTGCGAAAGATTAGCGAGGCTCCGGGTTGTTGTTGTTGGAGGTGGTGGGGCTGGCTTGAGGTCTCGAGCATCGTGCCTTCGTGAGTGAAGACTGACCAGACATCGAATTGGTGTTATGGTCTGACTTCCCATCTTCAGGATCGTGTTGTCCCTAATTGGGATACCGAATAATAAGCGTGCGCTTGCATTCAGGTTCAGGCAACACGTCGGGTGCAATGATAAGTGAAATTTGTTCAAGGCATTTGCGATTGTTTCAGCCGTGTGTTGAACCAGTTAAAACCATTGCAATTTGAATCGCGCATGCGAGGGGTTGTCTGGTCAGGCAATACGCCCGCTCACAGTGCATAGTGAGCTGTTATCGTAAGCACTCATTTCAAAACATAACGTGCGGTGTATATATTGGGCTTTCTTCGTTCTTTTTTTACAAAAAATACAAAATAGGTGTTTCAAGACCGTGGCAATAAGCGAGGTTTTATATAGAATACGCTCCGTACGAATGATATTCACCTATCCATCGTACTTTTGCGCCCTGGCTCACAAGAGCCAGGGCTTTTTTGTCGTGATGCACGTGCGGGTGCTCGCGGCCTCCCAAGCGCTGCGCCATTGAGCGCAGGTGCGGATATGTGAAAAGTCACAAGCCGATAAACGGTGTCTGAATAAACGCATTTATTCTGCTCTGCTCCCACTTGCTTGAGACTGAGCAACCCCTCTTGTCTTCGGATGTCCGATCAATAATCAATAATCCTAGGTACGCACGCTGGCGCGTGCAGGAAGCTAGGATGAGCTGACCGTCGCTTGCGTTCGTGCCTCTAGCTGTTTTGCCAGCGCCTTGCGGTCCACTTTCCCGATTGCATTTTCCGGAAGAGCATCAAGAACAAAAATAGCGGCAGGTTGATAGATTCTGGCCAAGTGTGTTCTGAGCAAAGCATGCACCTCGTCGATATTGATATCGTTATTTCTTGAAGTTATAAAGGCCACAGGTACTTCGCCCAGGTCTTCATCAGGTTGGCCGATCACGCAGCAATTGGCCACGTCTGCATGCATGGCAATCACATGCTCTATTTGTGAGGGCGAAATATTTTCACCGCCACGAATTATGACATCCTTGATGCGGCCAGTAATGTACAGAAAACCTTCTTCGTCGGCGTAGCCGATATCGCCGGTGCGCAGCGACCCGACCTGCGGATCCAATTGGCCAGGTGCTGACACGCCCACATAACCCAGCATCAGGCTATTGCCGTCTATACAGATCTCGCCATTGGTATGGACAGCTGTAATGCGTTCACCATTTGTCGAAAGCAGGAAGATATCCTGGCCGCTTAGCGGCTTGCCGATAGAGCCGATCTTTCGTTGTGCCGGCGGGTTCATGGTAGAGGTGCAGGTGGCCTCGGACAAGCCATAGGAAATCACCAGCGGCTGCCCGAGATAGTTTTCGATTTTCTTGTGTAACTCAGTTGTGATAGGAGCGGAGCCGCAGCGGGCCAGCCGCAAGTTTCGCACAGCGTCAGCAGGCAATGGATACGCCAGCATGCGGGAATACATGGTGGGCACGCCGGTAATGATGGTTGGCGCAACGGTTGCCATCAGTTGCGGCATGGCCTGCGCAGAAAAACGTGGTGCAAAATAAATGCAGGCGCCAACGGCCAGCGGGCTGAATAACTGATTGTTCAAGCCATTGGTGTGGTAAATCGGCATGACATGCAGCAGTATGTCGTCTGTCGTCAGTTCTGTCATGGCGATCACGCCACGGGCGTTGTTCAGTACACCGCGATGGCTTTCCAATACGCCTTTTGGTTTGCCGGTACTGCCCGAGGTAAAGAGCATGAGCGCCGGGCTCAATGGAGACACGTTGCTTGGCCAGTAAGACTGTGCATCGGCCAGGCTCAATGGGTTCATGACGCGAATATCATCTGTGCCTGCATCGCGCGCCGGATCGTCCGATAGCAGCCAGGTGAGTCCGCCGCTTCGCAGGCGCAGCGTCCGTTCTGTCTGGCTCAACCCGGGCTCCAGCGGGCAGGGGCAGGCTCCGGCAACCATCACTGCCAGCAGCGTTATCACGGCGTCCAGCCCGCGTTCCATATTAATGGCAACGCGCATCTGTTCATCCACACCGGCGGCGCGCAGGCGTCCGGCCAGTTGCGATACCAGGGTGTAAAGCTGGCCGTAGCGGATTTGTGTACTGGCGTCCTGAAGGGCAATGCGGTTTTCAATCGAGGTGGTGCGCCAGATTGATTGCCAGTCATTCAGAATGGTTGAGGTTGGCACCATCAGTTGTCTCCTAGCGCAGCGTGACCGCGGCGTCGTTTTCGAATTGCCCGTCCGGGTCCAGCGACTGCAAGGCCGCGATTTCCGAGTCTGTGGGGGCTACGGTGGGTTTGGCATCGCTGTGATCAAAAGTAAAACCAGTTCGGCTAACCACTTCGTCTATGGATGATTCCGGATGAAATGATTGCAATGCCAGTCGATTGTCTTTTTTTATGAAGACGGCAATGGGTGTAACCACGCCATGAAAACCGCCCCAGGATGTGCGAAAGTCCAGTTTTTCCACAAAAGTGCGTCTCGAGTGTTCGGTGCGCCAGGTGCAGGCGCGCCTGGCTGTAGGCAGCATGACGGCGCCGCCACCGCCGCCGGGTAAGCGCACCTTGGGCGAATGCCAGTCGCCGATGACCGAATTGTTGGCGTTGCCTTCGCCATCGATCTGGGCAGCGCCAAGATAAGTCAGGTCCATTTTGCCGCGGGTACACAGGTCATAGAAATCTTCATTGGCAAAGATGGAGGCCGATTGCTGTGCCAGCACCGGGTCGGAACTGGACAAGGGGATCATCGAAGGGGTCGGGTCCACGCCGCCAGCTACGTTGATGTAAATGAAATCCCATTCATAGGCTTTTTTTGCCATCAGGCAGGCCAGCATGGGCATGGTGGAGTTGACGCCGCTGAACGTGATTTCGTTGGGGCGGATAAAGCGGGCCAGATTGGTAACGATGTAGGAGAAAGGCGACCAGTTGTTCTGCATTATGCGTGTTCCTGTAATTCGGGTGCGGCATCCATGTGCTGGTCGAAAGCGGTCTGGTCCGGATCCAGATAGGCCTGCACTGCCTGATAATCTATTACGTAATCGGGCCAGCACGAACCAGGCCAGGCGCCGTTTGGAACAATGCTGAAGGCTTCGACCATGAAATACGGAATGAGGGTGGTTTCCGGGTTGTCTGTAAAGACGGTGTCTTCCACCATTTTCTCAGCGACGACCAGCACGCTTTTGGCCGAACGCGACATGATACGGTCCCAGTGATAGGTGCCCAACACGCGCACATTGCCCTTGCGGTCCACTTCATTGGCGTGTATTACGGCGTAATCCGGCTGTATTGCGGGAATCACCCACACCTCTTTTCCGGAACAATAGGGATCAGCAATTTTCACCCAGTTGTTCAGTTGGGCCAGTTCGCTGCCGTCGATGCCGCCACATGGTTGAAACGGGATGCCGAAGGCGGCCGCGCGCAAGCCCGCTGTCAGCGTCGCACAGGCGTGCTCTTCGAGCGCCAGTCGCTGCTGCTCGACGGCCTTGCGGTAATACTGCGCCAGACCGAAGTTACCCTCCATGGCCACAATGCCGGCGCGCGCTTTGGTGGCGTTCCCGGTGCGGCACAAAATATCGATGTCATAGCCAGGAGATTGTTTGATAATCTCCAGGTCCTGCTTGTTTTGCCGAATAAGTTCACGCACAAACGAAAAGGGGCCGCGATGTAGAAAGCTGCCGCCCAGCGCCAGCGAAGCACCATTGGGCACGCGGCTGACCAAGTCCTGCAGCGATACGCATTTATCAGTCTGGTTAAATCCTGATGTCATGATGATCTCCAGATTATTGATTGGGTTTCAGGTAGGACCGGATCCTGTCCTTAAGTCCGGGTGCCGCGGCAGAGCGCACCAGGGCGGCCAGGTTCTGGTCCGATTCCGCATTGGCGTACAGGACCTTGTACATGTTGCGCCGGGTGATATCGGACAAAATGGCGTTATTGGCCTGAGCCTGTTCAATCACGTCCTGCCACTCGGGCTGATCCTGCAATGCCTGCATGAAGCCGATGCTCAGGGCTTCGTTGGCATCGAAGGTGCGTGTACTTGACAGGATATCCAGCGCGTTCTGGGTACCGACAATATTTTGAAAGCGGCGGGTACCCAGAATAAGGCCGAACTTGATGCCGGGAAAGCGAAAGGTGGTGCCGTTGGCGGCAACGCGACGTTTGCATGACGCGATAATATCTGCGCCGGCGCCAAAATTGCGTCCGTGGCATAAGGCCAGTGTCATGGCCGGCGAGGTTGCCAGCAGGTCCAGCATGATTTCGATCTGCACGATTCGTTGCAGCAGATCGCCCTCGCTTGCCGTTTCCAGGTCGGTAAAGTCGAACCCGGCGCAGAAATTCTTGCCATTACCCTTGAATATCAGAAGTGAAATATTTTCCTCATGGGCCTGTTGTATGCCGTCTGTGAGCGCCTGCACCAGGGCGGGCGACAGGGCGTTCATTTTCTCGGGCCGGTTCAGGGTGAAAGTCCACGACTGTTCGCAGCGTTCAATAATCAATGGTTCGCTCACGTGTCTTCTCGCTGCGTTGTAATGGTCGACAAAATTTCATTGTTGTGTTCGCCCAGCGCCGGCGGCCCGACGCTGATCCGGCTTGTCTGCCCGTCAAAGCGGATCGGCGAGGCAAAGGTTCTGGCGGTCAGCCCGTTGGGCAGGGAAATGTTTTGCACCCAGTCCATATGCGCCACCTGTTCGTCCGCCAGTACATCCGAATATTGATTGATCGGCGCGCAGGGCACGCCGGCCGCACGGAACTGTTCGAGCCAGTATTGCGCATCTTCAGATGCAAAAATGGATTCCATGATTTCCAGCAGGGCCTGCTGGTGTTGCGCACGTAGCGACGTGCTGGTGAATCTTGCATCGTCAAACAGTTCAGGGCGTCCGACTACCTGGCATACCGATTTCCACAGGGAGTTGTTGCCGGCGGCCATGCCGAAGTATCCCTGCTTGCAGCGAAAGACCTGATAGGGGGCGTTGCGTGGATGTGCAGAGCCCAGCTTGCGCGGATTGTTGCCGCTGCCGAAGTATTCGGATGTCTGCAACGCCGCGATGCCCAG
>Ga0160464_101238_pt1 | contig 10135 bp, 10 predicted proteins | sample HID1971I_E11MG_FD_108275 | JGI IMG/M metagenome (GOLD analysis project Ga0160464, IMG submission 108275) | Enriched millipede-associated microbial communities from UW Madison campus, WI, USA - HID1971I_E11 MG | ecosystem: Host-associated > Arthropoda: Insects > Digestive system > Unclassified ... | reverse complement strand
CGTCGCAACGACGACAACCCGAACGTCACCGACCGTTTCGAGCTGTTCCTTGGTGGCAGTGAACTCGCAAACGCATACTCAGAGCTTAACGACGCGGAAGATCAGGCCGAGCGCTTCATGGCCCAGGTGGCCGACAAGGACGCCGGCGATGACGAAGCCATGCACTACGACGCCGACTTTGTACGTGCCCTGGAATACGGCATGCCGCCCACCGCCGGTGAAGGCATCGGTATCGACCGGCTGGTGATGTTGTTGACCAACTCGCCGTCGATCCGCGACGTGATCCTGTTCCCGCACATGCGGCCACAAGCGTAACCGTAGCGAAAACCGAAGCCGCCTTTTATAAGGCGGCTTTTTTATGTGGCGTATTCAAGCGTCAAGCGAACAGCGCCAGGTTTTGATCTATTCAAGGATGTGTTTGGTGAACCGCGTAATGGCTCAAGAAGGTGCCGCCGGCATAGCTGCTGCCGTGGCTGAAAGCGTTCAATATCAAGGCCGCAAGGCCAGCCGCCGGGGCAGTGAGCAACGCCGCCAGGACATTCTCGATGCGGCCATGCGCATCGTGGTGCGCGAAGGCGTACGCGCCGTGCGCCATCGGGCCGTGGCCGCCGAGGCCGGCGTGCCGCTGTCGGCCACTACCTACTATTTCAAGGATATCGACGACCTGCTTACCGACACCTTCGCCCAGTACGTCGAACGCAGTGCCGCGTTCATGGGCAAGCTGTGGGTGCGCAACGAGGGCTTGCTGCGCGAGATGGTTGCCTATGGCGATGGCAGCCCACAGTCGCGTTCGCAACTGGCCGATGACATCGCCCGGCTGACCGCCGACTACGTGCTGCGCCAACTGACCAACCGTCGCGAATACCTGATGGCCGAACAGGCCTTTCGCCAAGAGGCGCTGTTGAACCCGCGCCTGGCCGAGCTGGTGCGTTCCCACCAGCAGATCCTGTTGCAGGGCACCGGGCAGTTTTTCCAGGTATTGGGCTCCCGTGAGCCGCAACAGGATGCCAAAGTGTTGACGGCTATTATCAGTCGGATGGAATATCAGGGCCTGCTTGGCGGCCCAGAGCCGCTGACCGGCGAAGAGATGCTTGAAATCCTCAAGCGTTACATGCATTTGGTGCTGGCTTCGGTCTGACACCGGGGGATGTCCAATGAAAGTCTGGCGCGTCGCGGTAATCGCCTTGTTGGTCCTGTTGCTCAGCGGTTGCCTGGTGACTTTCAAGGAACCATTGCCGACGGCTGAAGCCGCGCCAGAGGCTCTGCTAGGCAAGTGGGCCAGTAGGAATGCCTGGGGCGAGCCGCTCAACCTGCAGATCACCCGTGCCGGCGAGCATCGTTATAAAGCGGTGAGCTACCCTAAAGCCAAGCCGGGCCAGCGCGATGAGTATCTGTTTAGCGTCTCGCGCCACGGCAGCCGCTGGTATCTGTCGGCGCCGCTGCCTGCAAGACTGGGCGGGCATTTCATCCTGGCGGGCTTTGAGTTTGATGAAAAGCACGAACTGGTGGTCTACAACCTCGACCTCGAACAGATCCGCCAAGCCATTGGCCAGCAGGCCTTGCACGGCGGCACTGTAGACACCGTCGAAGGCGCCGGTGTGCTGGTGGACAGCCCCATGGACCAGGTGTTTGCCTACCTGGATGACCCGGCCAATGCCGATGTGTTCGTTGAAGCCGTGCGCTACCGGCGCGTGGGTAAATAACGTTTAAAGAGGAAGCACCGGGTGGACGAATACCAGCAGACGATACGCACCTTGTCCGATCGCATTGTGCTGGCGCAAACACCGATCCGTGTCCTCGATGCGGTGAAATGGGACGAGAATATCCGCCAGGGATTTCTCAAGGCCAAGGGCAAGGCCATGCCTGCCGTAGACCGCGATTACTACCTGAACCGGCCTCTGTCGTTCGACTCCAGTGCGGTCAAGCTGGAGTTCCAGAACATCGAGCGCGACATCACCCGTCGCCTTGGGCAGTTCAGCCCGGTGGGGCAGATCATGCGTCGCATGTGCCGCGAATACCGCATGGTGGTGCGCATGCTCGAAGCACGCGGCACCGAGGATTTCGGCCTGATCTCCCAGGAGCTGTATGGCGCCGCTTCCGATGCCTTCCACGCTGGCGACCCGACCCTGGCGGACCTGGGCCTGATGCTGTCCGACTACCTGAACAATATCGATGGCCGTGGCGACCTCAAGGACGAAGCCAAGACCCTCACGGCCAAGGATGCGGTCAGCCTGCTGCAAACGCGCTTGAACAAGGTATTTGGTGAAGCGGAGGAAACCATCCGGGTGTTCGAGTCCGACGGGATCGTCGCCGATGCGGCAGCCGGCGCCGACTACATCAAGATCCGCGCCGACGCGATGTTCAACGACCGTGACGTGCGCGCCCTGGAGGTGCATGAAGGGCTGGTGCATGTGGGCACCACCCTCAATGGCCAGAACCAGCCGATCTGCACGTTCCTGTCAAAGGGCCCGCCGTCGTCCACCGTGACCCAGGAAGGCCTGGCGATCCTGATGGAAATCATCACCTTCGCCTCTTACCCCAGCCGCCTGCGCAAGTTGACCAACCGCACCCGCGCCATCCACATGGTGGAGGAGGGCGCCGACTTCTTGCAGGTGTTCGAGTTCTTCCGCGAGCAAGGCTTTGAAATGGCCGAGAGCTATGGCAACGCCAGCCGGGTATTCCGTGGCTCGGTGCCGACCGGACTGCCGTTTACCAAGGATTTGTCCTACCTCAAGGGCTTTATCATGGTCTACAACTACATCCAGCTTGCTGTGCGTAAAGGTAAGCTGGAGCAAGTGCCGTTGTTGTTCTGCGGCAAGACCACCCTGGAAGACATGCGGACCCTGCGCCAACTGGTCGATGAAGGCCTGGTGATACCGCCCAAATACCTGCCGGAGCAGTTCCGCGACATGAACGCGCTGGCGGCGTGGATGTGCTTCTCCAACTTCCTCAACCATTTGAGCCTGGACCGGATCGAGGCGGATTACTCCAATATCCTTTAGGGGGTCTCCAAGGGACTTCATATTTGTTAGCGAGGTTTCAACGGATGAGAATCCTCGGCATTCTATGCCTGCTACTTACACTCAATGGCTGCAGCTCCTTGCTGTTCTACCCTGAACCCGGCCTGCCGTTTACGCCGGAAAAAGCCCGCCTGCAATACCGCGACGTCACCCTCACCACCGCCGACGGCATCAAGCTCCACGCCTGGTGGCTGCCGGCCAAACCCGGTGTGCCGCTCAAGGGCACGGTGCTGCACCTGCACGGCAACGGCGGCAACCTGTCCTGGCACCTGGGTGGCAGTTGGTGGTTGCCCGAGCAGGGCTATCAAGTGCTGCTGCTGGACTATCGCGGCTATGGACTCTCGCAAGGCAAGCCGTCGTTGCCGGCGATCTATCAGGATATCGACGCCGCGTTCAGCTGGATCGACAAGGCGCCCCAAACCCAGGGCCAACCGTTGATTGTGTTGGGCCAAAGCCTGGGCGGCGCACTAGCCGTGCATTACCTGGCAGCCCATCCGGAGCGTCAACGCCAACTCAAGGCCTTGGTGCTGGACGGTGTGCCGGCCAGTTATCGTGACGTAGGACAATTCGCCCTGAGCACTTCATGGTTAACCTGGCCATTCCAGGTACCCTTGTCTTGGTTGGTGCCCGACGCCGACAGTGCGATCAACACCATGCCCCAGTTGACCGGCGTGCCAAAACTGCTGTTTCACAGCCTGGATGACCCGATCGTGCCGGTGTCCAATGGGCTGCGCCTATATCAAGCGGCCCCACCGCCAAGGGTGCTGCAACTGACCCGGGGCGGCCATGTGCAGACTTTTGCCGACAAGACCTGGCAAACCGTGATGCTGCGTTACCTGGACGATCCACAGCATTTCAATGGCCTGCGTCGCCTGGGCGAAATCCCGAATTATCCAACCTCTAAAGTTGATCCATCAGAGAGCCCGCAATGAGTGAAGAACGCAACATGATCCCGCTGATCCTCACCGGTATCGGCACCATCATCGGCACCGTAGGCTGCCTGTGGTACTACGGCTATCTGCATTTCGCCAAGCCGGAGGATGCGTTGCTGCTCAGTGACTTCACCATGCTCAAGACCTTGCCGGGTGAGGATTACAAAATATCCCTGACGCCCGCCGCGCAAGTGGCGCAGTGCGTGGACGGTGTGTTGGTGATGTTTGATACCGAACAGAAAGGCTTGAGCGGCGTACTGGTGAACAACAAGAAGCAGGCCGTTCGTTGCATGGGGCAGGAAACCCCACAGTTGCAACAGTGAAGCGCCGCACCGCTGTTGTGGGCAAACTCCGTTATACAGGCCGATTAGTCATTTAAGGCTGCTGCGATACGTTGCAGGCTGGAACCACTTTGGCGCACTTGCCACAGATTGTGTACTGATTGGCTTGACCGATCAGTTCACGTATTCATTAATCTGGAGCAGGCAATTATGGGTGGTGTCAGTGGTGTACAGGGCGCAGGCAATGTTGGCAATCAGGGCAATGTCGGAGAGGCGCAGCAAACCCCTGCCCAGCAAATTCAAGACATTAAAGAGCGAATTGCCAAGTTTGAGGAAGGCGCCCAAGGCGGGCAGGGGGGCGGCGGCAGCCAGGGGGCCGGAGGTGCCCAAGGAGCTGGCGGTGCCCAAGGATCCGGGGGCGGTGAAAGCCTTGAAGACCTGCTCGAAAAGCTGAAGCAATTGCTTGCGCAATTAGGTCAAGGCGGTCCGGATGGCGCGCAGGGTGAGGGTCAGATTCAGGCGGGCGCGGCCGAAAGCCAGGGCCCGATCAACTTTTGATTCACGGTGATTCGATAACCCGCCAGTATGGGCGGGTTTTTAATGCGTGCAGGGATGAAGCGTGCCGTTCCAGTCGCTGTTGGCTGGAGGTCGCATCTGACGAAATTATCTGGAACTGTTTTGTGTAAATAGCCACAGAGGGCATATAACTTTTACACGGAGCGGGGCCGGGAAGCAGTGATAAATATTGATGCAATACACAACATGGTCGCCATGGCCAGGGCACATCAGGCGTTGGAGCGGCAAAACGCGCAAGAGCAGGCGCGTAACAACTGGACGGACGATTTGGCCGATACCTCCCGTAGCGGAGCAATGATAACGCCGCCAGATGAAGATACAGATCGCACGATCAAGTATTCCTGAGCAAAAAAAACCCACCATAAGGTGGGTTTTTTTATCCAGCATCTAATGATCAATAAGCAACGGAAGACCGTGGCTTGACCGGCTGGTTATCGTTAGAGATGGTAACTTCAACGCGACGGTTCATGGCACGGCCAGACACGCTGCCGTTGTCGGCAACCGGGTATTCCTTGCCGTAGCCCTGGGTCACGATGCGCGAGATGTCCACGCCTTGTTGAGCCAGTGCACGTTGTACGGAAGCGGCACGACGCTCGGACAGGCTCTGGTTGTACGAGTCCGAACCGGTGCTGTCGGTGTAGCCTTCAACGATGACTTTACGGTCCGGATTATCGCGCAGGAACTGAGCCAGCTTGGTGATGTTCACCAGGCCGCTGGATTTCAGGTCGGACTTGTTGGTAGCGAACAGCACGTCACCGAAAGTCACCAGGGTGCCACGGTCGGTCTGCTTGGCATTCAAGCTATTTTGCAGTTGCTTGATCTGCGCGTCACGGGCGTCGAGCAGGGCGCGGGCACGTTCGTCGCCGGCGTTTTTCAGCTTGGCTTCGTTTTCGCGCAGGGCGATGGTGTCCTTGGCGACTTCAACGCGCTGGTTGGTCAGGTAGGCGAGTTGGTCGACCTTCTTCTCGTCTTCCTTGTCGCGGTACGCCTTGTCAGCCTTGTCCAGCCATTCGCTGGCGTCTTTGGTTTCCAGTGCTGCCAGCTCGGTGGCTTGCGGGTTGGTTTGCAGGGCAGAGAAGGTAGCAGGAGCATTTTCCAGGTTCGCGTTCGGCGGGGTGGAGCAGGCCGCCAAAGGAACACTCATCGCCAGCAGGGCAGGGATCATCAGTTGTTTACGCATAGTCGTGTCGTCCTTTCAATTCGATATCAGGTGCGATGCAGTCAAGGGGCTGCGGCTTACTTCTGCTGGATAGCAGCCGGGCGCATGCCTTCCTTACGCAGCTCTTCAACAGCCTTCTGGGAGTCCTTCACAGCCTGTTCAGCCTTGGCAGCCTGGGCTTTACGCTCAGCGACGCGAGCGTCCCACTCGGCCTGCTCAGCCAACATACGAGCCTTGTCGTAGTTCTTGTCGTGCATGGCCAGTTCAGCTTCCTTGAGCTTGTCCTGGGCCGCCTTCATTTCCACGGCAGCGTACTCGGTGCCGCCGGCGCTCACGGCGCTGTTGACAGCCGATTGAGTCACGGCGTACTGCTCGGTTGGAGGGTTGCCGGCGCAGCCCGCCAGAACGAAGCTGGTGCCGATTGCCAGCGCGGCCAATTTGAGCCCGCGCAGGTGGTTAAACGAGGATTTGGCAGTGCTGGTGTTCATCGTCTTCAACTCCATTGGATAACTCCTGAAAAACATCAAAATCCATCGTGGCGTATCGATTGCGGCCCCGGCGATAAAGCACATGACGCCAGTTTCAAACGACCGTTCCAAGTGATGGCTTACTGGCTGTGACCGGCGGCTTTTTTCAAAAGTTCAGAGAAGATGGCGATTTGCCTAAAAAAATATCTGACTGATCGGTCAGCGTTTAAACATGGAACTTTCAGTGCTCGCAGAGGTAGACCGAGCCTCTAAGAGGCCCGGAATACTTGATTCAGATGGGCATTGCGGGTGTATATCAGTGCTTTTGTTCGTCGGCACTGGCTGACAGATCATGCAGATAACGGCGCGACAGGCTAAGAAAACGTGGAGTGGGCCCGACGTCTTCATACAGCGGGTCACCTTCCTCGTCGGTGGCAATCACCTGCTGGCCCTTGATATAGGGGAAGCTGGCTTCCAGCTCTTCCAGGGCGGCACCGATCAGCTCTCCGAGCAATTCCTCGGTGTGGCGCTTGGGGTACATCTCGGCAAGGGCAGCCAAGCGTGCCGCGGATTCAACGTCCAGATGAATCGCGTATTCAGTCTGGGTCAGGCGACCCTTGGCGGTTTCTTCCCAGTGCTGGGGCAGTTCTCGAATCTTCATGGCAACCTCAATAAGCCTGCGATGGCAGGCGGTGATGAGTGACCAGCCGCCTGCTTGGATAACGTGGCGGCTCACTCTTGAGACTAGCTGTCAGCCACAAGGTTTAAAGTCGTTTGCGTTCGGTCTTGTCAGATACCGACGCGGGCGGCACTCTGGAACACCTGCGCGTCCCGGATTTCTGGCTGGAGATTGGCTGATGAGTGATATCGATGCACGCTTGCGTGAGGATGTTCACCTGCTGGGTGAGCTGTTGGGCAACACCATTCGAGAGCAGTACGGCGATGATTTCCTCGATAAGATCGAGCAGATCCGCAAAGGCGCCAAGGCCGACCGTCGCGGCGCTGGCGATGAACTGAGCACCCGTCTGAACCAGTTGCAGGAAGACGAATTGCTGCCCGTGGCCCGGGCCTTCAATCAGTTCCTCAACCTGGCCAACATTGCCGAGCAATATCAGTTGATTCATCGGCGCGATGAGTCGCAACCCGCGCCGTTCGAATCCCGAGTCTTGCCGGAGTTGCTGGCCCGTCTGCAAGGCGAGGGGCACAGCAATGAATCCCTGGCCCGCCAGTTGGCACGGTTGGAGATTGAGCTGGTGCTCACCGCCCACCCCACTGAAGTGGCTCGCCGCACCCTGATCCAGAAATACGATGCAATCGCCGCGCAACTGGCCTTGCAGGATCACCGCGACCTCACCAGTGCCGAGCGCGAGCAGATCCGCACACGCCTGCAACGACTGATCGCCGAAGCCTGGCATACCGAGGAAATCCGCCGCGTCCGGCCCACCCCGGTTGACGAAGCCAAATGGGGCTTCGCGGTCATCGAGCATTCGCTGTGGCACGCCATCCCCAATTACCTGCGCAAGGCTGACCAGGCCCTGTTTGCCGCTACCGGGCTGCGCCTGCCCCTGGAGGCAGCGCCGATTCGCTTTGCATCGTGGATGGGCGGCGACCGTGACGGCAACCCGAATGTCACCGCGCCGGTCACCCACGAAGTGCTGTTGTTGGCACGCTGGATGGCGGCTGACTTGTATTTGCGCGACATCGACCACCTGGCCTCCGAGTTGTCGATGCAACAAGCCAGCCCGGCGTTGCAGGCCAAGGTTGGCGACAGCGTCGAGCCCTATCGAGCCTTGCTTAAGCAACTGCGTGAGCGCCTGCGTGCGACGCGCCAGTGGGCCCACACGTCGTTGACCGCCACCACAGCGGCGCCTGCCGAGGTGTTGCAGGACAACCGCGACCTACTGGACCCGCTGGAGTTGTGCTACCAGTCGCTGCATGAATGCGGCATGGGCGTGATTGCCGATGGCCCGCTGCTCGACTGCCTGCGACGCGCCGTGACCTTCGGCCTGTTCCTGGTGCGCCTGGATGTGCGCCAGGATTCCAGCCGCCATTGCGCGGCCATGACCGAAATCACCGACTACCTGGGCCTGGGCCGTTATGAGGACTGGGAAGAAGACGCGCGCATCAGCTTCCTCACCCAGGAGCTAGCCAATCGTCGGCCTCTGCTGCCGGGCTATTTCAAGCCGTCGGCGGACACCGCCGAAGTGTTGAATACCTGCAAGGAAATCGCCGCCGCACCGGCGGCATCATTGGGTTCGTACGTTATCTCCATGGCGGGCGCCGCGTCGGATGTGCTGGCGGTGCAGTTGCTGCTCAAAGAGTCGGGCGTACAACGGCCGATGCGCGTGGTGCCGCTGTTCGAGACCCTGGCCGACCTGGATAACGCCGGGCCGGTGATGGAGCGGCTATTGCAACTGCCGGGCTATCGCGCACGGTTGCAGGGCCCGCAGGAAGTAATGATCGGCTACTCGGACTCGGCCAAGGACGCCGGTACCACCGCTGCGGCCTGGGCGCAGTACCGGGCGCAGGAGCGGTTGGTGGATATTTGCCGCGAGCAGCAGGTGGAGCTGCTGCTGTTCCACGGTCGCGGCGGCACGGTCGGCCGTGGCGGCGGCCCGGCTCACGCGGCGATCTTGTCGCAGCCACCGGGCTCGGTGGCGGGGCGGTTCCGTACGACTGAACAAGGCGAGATGATTCGCTTCAAATTCGGCCTGCCGGATATTGCCGAGCAAAACCTCAACCTCTACCTGGCTGCCGTGCTGGAAGCGACGTTGTTGCCACCGCCGCCACCGGAACCAGCCTGGCGTCATCTGATGGATGAGTTAGCGGCCGATGGTGTCAGCGCTTACCGTGCCGTCGTACGGGAAAACCCGCAATTCGTCGAATACTTTCGCCAGTCCACCCCGGAGCAGGAACTGGGCCGGTTGCCCCTGGGCAGTCGTCCGGCCAAGCGTCGGGCCGGCGGTATTGAAAGCCTGCGTGCCATTCCGTGGATTTTCGGCTGGACCCAGACGCGCCTTATGCTGCCCGCCTGGCTCGGTTGGGAAGCGGCATTGAGCAAGGCGCTGGAGCGCGGTGAAGGCCCGTTGCTGGGGCAGATGCGTGAACAGTGGCCGTTCTTCCGCACGCGCATCGACATGCTGGAAATGGTGTTGGCCAAGGCGGATGCCGATATCGCCCGTCTCTATGATGAGCGCCTGGTGCAGGCGGACCTGCTGCCATTGGGCGCGCATTTACGCGACCTATTGTCGCAGGCATGTGGCGTGGTGCTTGGCCTGACCGGGCAGTCTCAGCTGCTGGCCCATAGCCCCGACACTCTGGAGTTCATCCGCCTTCGCAACACCTACCTCGACCCTTTGCACTTGTTGCAGGCCGAGTTGCTGGCACGTTCGCGTCAACAGGAGGCGGCGCAAGACAGCCCTCTGGAACAGGCGCTGCTGGTGTCCGTCGCCGGTATTGCCGCCGGTTTGCGCAACACCGGTTGAGGTTTCTTGCGAGTTCTCAACGGCTTGCGAATAAACCCCCATGACCGCCCTGAAAAGGGCGGTCATCGTTTGAGAGGGCGGGTTGCGCTCAGGCACACCCCGTCGCTGACGCATGTCGGGCGCGGGTTTCTCCTACTTTTGGCGGCTTGTATGGTAAGGGCCCGCTGTGTATCTTGATCAGCCTTTGGCCGTTTGATCGGCCTGGAACCACATTT
>Ga0160464_101234_pt1 | contig 10181 bp, 6 predicted proteins | sample HID1971I_E11MG_FD_108275 | JGI IMG/M metagenome (GOLD analysis project Ga0160464, IMG submission 108275) | Enriched millipede-associated microbial communities from UW Madison campus, WI, USA - HID1971I_E11 MG | ecosystem: Host-associated > Arthropoda: Insects > Digestive system > Unclassified ... | reverse complement strand
CCTCGATCTTGGTGCGCAGGATCTGCGGCACGAACGGCTTGAGCATATAATCGATGGCCCCCACTGAATAACCCGTATAAAAATGCTCCGACTCCTTGCTCGTCGCCGAGATGAAGATGATCGGGATCTCCTTGGTCTTCTCGCGCGACTTGATCAGACGCGCCGTCTCGAAGCCGTCCATCCCGGGCATCTGCACATCCATGACGATCACGGCATAGTCGTCCTTGAGCAGACTGCGAAGCGCCTCTTCCCCCGAGAGACACTTCACCAAATTGTATTCGCGATTGCCCAGCACCGCTTCCAGGGCCAACAGGTTATCCGGGTTATCGTCCACCAGCAGAATATTGATTGGAAATTGTCCCGTTTCCATGGCTCACCTTCCGTTTTTTGCCTTGTAACCATCTTTATGATCTCTCTTGATTATCTAATCTTCCGATACAGCCGGTGTTGACCGTCCAGCTCCTCGTAATCCTCCGCATGCGAGGTGAAGTTGATCGACTCCTTGGTGCCCAGGTTGAGTACGCCGAATATGCTCAGACTGTCGTACAGCAGCCGGTGCACATGATCCTGCAGCTGCTTGTTAAAATAGATCATCACATTGCGGCACAGGATGAGATTGAATTCATTAAATGAACCGTCCGTCACCAGGTTATGCTGACCGAACACCATGTTTTTTTTCAGGAAGGAGTGGAAGATCACCGAGTCGTAGCGAGCCGTATAATAATCCGAAAATGCCTCGCTCCCGCCCGCCTCCATGTAGTTGCGCGTATAGAGCTGCATCCGCTCCAGCGGAAACACGCCCTCGCGGGCAACATCCAGCACCTCGGCATTGGTGTCGGTCGCATAGATGCGCGTTTTGTCGTAGAGCCCGGCCTCATAGAGCAGGATGGCCATCGAATAGACTTCCTCGCCCGTCGAACAGCCGGCATGCCAGACGCGGATGAATGGATAGGTGCGAAGGATCGGCACGACCTGGGTACGGAACACCCGGAACACCTCGGGGTCCCGGAACATCTCGGTCACATGAATCGTCATATCGGCCAACAGCCGATCCATACAGGCGCGATCATGGATGACGCGATCCGCTAGTCCGGTGATCGTCGCCAGCCGCTCCGCATGGACACGATGCCAGATTCGTCTCCGGATCGAGGAGTAGGCATAATTGCGGAAGTCATGTCCGTACAGTCTGAATATCGCCTCCAGCAGCATCTCGATCTCGACGCGTTCGCGTTCTTCGGCTTCCATCGCTTTGCCCCCGTTTATTTGTACAACCAGACTCTCATCAGAGAGAGCAGCTGCTCGGTATTGACCGGCTTGGCGATATAATCCGACGCGCCGGCCTCAATGCACTTGTCGCGATCATCCTTCATCGCCTTGGCCGTGATCGCGATAATCGGCAGCTTCTCGTACTTGGTCATGCTGCGGATCTCGCGCATCGTCTCATAGCCGTCCATCTCCGGCATCATGATGTCCATCAGCACCAGGTCAAAGCCGCCCGGCTTCTCTAGCTGCTGCAGCGCCTCCACGCCGTTCTCGGCAAACGTGATGTTCATCTTGTAGTTCTCCAGCACGCTCGAGAGCGCGAACACGTTGCGCACATCGTCATCGACGATAAGAATGTTGCGGCCCTCGAAGATCGACTCCATATTGTGCAGCTTGCGCAGCATGTTGCGCTTATCCTCCGGCATATCCGCTTCGACGCGATGGAGGAAGAGCGTCGTCTCGTCGAGCAGCCGCTCCGGCGACTTGACGTCCTTGACGATGATCGTCCCCGCATACCGCTTCAGCCGCAGCTCCTCCTTCTTGTCGAGCTCGCGTCCCGTATAGACGATTACCGGCAGATCGCCGAGCGTCTCCTCCTTGCGGATCGCATCGAGCAGCTCGAAGCCGGAGATGTCCGGCAGTCCGAGGTCGAGCACCATACAGTCATAGTGGGCGCTGCGCAGCTCGGAGAGCGCCTCGCGTCCGGTCGGCACAGCGGTGATTAGCACGTCATCATGGCCGATCAGCTCGACGATGCTGTTGCGCTGCGTCGGGTCGTCTTCGACGACGAGCAGCCGCTTCAGATCGCGCTCGAGGAACCCTTCGATCTGCGAGAACACCTGCTCGAGATTGTCCTTGCTCGCCGGCTTCTTCAGATAAGCGATCGCGCCCATCGCTAGGCCATGCTGGATATCGTCGACGACCGAGATGACGTGTACCGGGATATGCCGCGTCTCCGCGTGATGCTTGAGCTGATTGAGCACGGCCCAGCCGTCCAGCACCGGCAGCTGGATATCCAGCAGGATCGCATCCGGGCTATAGGTGCGGGCATAGGACAGCCCTTTGTCGCCTTGCATGGCGACGATCCCCTTGAAGCCGCGGCTGCGCGCGATATCGAGCAGGACGCGGGCAAAATGCACATCGTCCTCGATAATCAGCACGACCTTGTCGCCCTCCTGAAGCTGCTCGGCGTCGTCCTCGATCTTGGCGGTCGGCTTCGGCGGCAGCGCGACGCTCTCGCGCTCTCGGGTCGGCGCTGCCTGAACGGTCGAATCTTCGAGCGTATCGGCCAGTGCCGACGCCGCCAGGACGTTGTCATGTAGCCCGCTTGCGCCAGACTCCGCAGCCACCAGGAACTCCGGCAGGTACAGCGTAAAGGTGCTGCCCTCGCCTTCCTTGCTGCAGAGAGTGATCGTCCCGCCCAGCAAGCCTGCCAGCTCGCGGCTGATCGCCAGCCCGAGGCCAGTACCGCCATAGATGCGGCTCGTCGTGCCGTCGACCTGCTGGAATGCCTCGAAGATGAGCTGTTGTTTGTCTTCGGGGATGCCGATGCCCGTATCCTTCACCTCAAAGGCGATCATCTGCTCCTCGCTGCGTTCGGTCTCCCCCGGTTTTGCCGGGCGGACCGTCAGCGTCACCGCGCCCTGCTGGGTGAACTTGAAGGCGTTGGAGAGCAGGTTTTTGAGGATCTGCTTGACGCGATGGCTGTCGGTATAGATCTGCTCGGGCAGCTCCGGAGACAGCTCCGTCTCGAAGCGCAGCCCTTTTTGCAGGCTGACCGGCGTGAAGCTGCGGCGCAGATACAGATCAAGCTCTGAGATCGGCAGATGCTCGATGACGACGTCCATCTTGCCAGCGCTGATCTTGGATAGATCGAGGATCTCGTCGATCAGCTTCAGCAGATCATTGCCCGAGGCATAGATCGTGCCGGCGAACTCCAGCTGCTTGGGCGTCAGATTGCCCTCTTTGTTGTCCATGAGCATCTGGGAGAGGATGAGCAGACTGTTCAACGGCGTCCGCAGCTCATGGGACATATTGGTGAGGAACTCCGACTTGTACTTGGAGGAGAGCGCCAGTTGGACCGTCTGCTTCTCCAGCGCCTGGCGCGTCTTCTCGACCTGCTCATGCTTCTCCTCGGTGCGCTTCATCTGCAGCTCCAGCAGATGCGTCTTCTGCAGCAGTTCTTCATTGCTCTGCTCCAGCTCCTCCTGCTGGCTCTGCAGCAGCTCCTCGGACTTCTTGAGCTGCCGCGTCTGCTCCTCGAGCCGCTCGTTGGAGCTGCGGAGCTCCTCCTGCTGACTGAGCAGCTCCTCGGACTGGGCCTGCAGCTCCTCGCCCAGCGTCTGCGACTCGCGCAGCAGCTCCTCGACCCGCATGCGGCCGAACAGATTGTTCAGGATGATGCCCAGACTCTCGACCGTCTCCTCCAGCAGCTGCTTCTCCACCGGGGTGAACGACCTCAGCGAGGCCAGCTCCAGCACAGCGAGCAGCTCGCCCTGATATTGCACCGGATAGAGCGTCAGGTATCTCGGCTGCGTCTCACCGGTGCCTGAGCCGATCTTGACATAGTCGGCAGGCAGCTCCTGCAGCTCGATGATCCGCCCATCTGCGGCGCATTGGCCGACCAGGCCCTGACCGATCACGAACGTCGCGCGCAGCGCCTCCTCGTCATGGAAGGCATAGCTGCCCTGCAAGCGCAGCGTCTGCTTGGCGCCCTGACCTTCGCGGATATAGAGCGCGCCATAGGTCGCTCCTGTCAGCGGAGCGAGCTCCTGCACGAAATTGCGGCTCATCTTGCCCAGATCGGTCTGGCTCTGGATTGCCATCACGGTCTGTGTCAGATGGGTTTTAACCCAGGCGTCCTCCTCCATCTGCTTGTTGTAGCGCAGCTCGTATTCGCTTTTTTGCTCCAGACTTTCGGCCAGCGTATTGAACACCCGGCCGACATCGCCGAACTCGTCATTCGCCAGATGCTCCACACGCGAGGTGGGGTCGACCGTCCCTTGCGCGAACCCGCGGATCATCGCCGAGAGACTGCCCAGGCCCCGGCCGACATTGCGCATGTTCCAGAGCATCGCCAGGATGCCGAGCAGCAAGCCAAATGAAGCGACCGCGATGATAATCATGAGCGCTCGCTCATTGGTTGCGATCGCCGACGCGAAGCCGCTCTCCACGAATTGACTGTGATAGACGGCCAGCTCATTCGTTTTGGCGATCAGCTCGTTCTCATACCGTTCCCCGTCGGCCCGTTGCAGCGCCAGCGCTTCTGCAGCGCTGCCGCCCTGGAGGCGGCTGAGCAGCTCTGTCGTGAAGCGCATATATTGGGCATGCGCGCTCTCCACCTGGGTGAGGAGCTGCAGCTCATTGGCCGAGACGTCCCCTGTTCCCCGGGCCATCGCCTTCAGCTCGGCGAAGGCGCCGGTCGCAGCGTCAGACAGCTCTGCCACGACAGGCATGGCGAGGCTGACATTTTCGGTTGTCGGGTTGAGCAGCAGGTTGGAGATTTCCTTGGCCAGCTCATTGGCTTGCCCCCGTGCCTCGTAGGCCAGCTCCATCTTCACATACCGCTCGTTGTACATTTCCTTCATCTGGGTGCTCAGTCCGACAGTATTGCTAATGCCGACGCCGGCCATCACCAGCAGCAGCGCGATCATAATCGCGGAGCTGATGATCAATTTCGTTTTGATCTTCATGCCCATGCTCCTCGCTTCTCTATCTATTACGATACTCGCTGCAGCCGATGAACACCGGGCATCTAGACGAACCTCCCGAACACGCAAATAGAAGACAAGCCTTCATAGAAGACTTGCCTTGCCATCTGGTCAGCGGTGTCGCGACTGGCCTCAATGTACGGTTGCTATGACGAGCACTTTGCCCCGGTCAAGCTCCGATTCATATTGTTCGGCTTCCGCCTTCGACATCCCGACGGATTCCATCTTGGCCCGCAGCTCGTCGCCACGGCTTCTGAACAGATTGGCCATGGAGTTGAATACGCCTTCCTCCGACATACCGATCTTGTTCGTGTTCGTGGCTTCCTTCAGCGAGTCGGTCTGATCGCTGTCGTGAGCGAGCACGTAGATATCCTCCTGGCTGTAGCCCCGAGCATTCAGCTCGCGCACTGCATTGATCGCAGCCATTCCGTTATCGACAATCTGTACATTCGGTCTCATGATTCTTCTCCTCCATCCATCCGATATTATTTTGTTGTTATGCCTTGACCAGCATAGCTCTCATTACCACTGGCCCAGCGGATTGAAACAATCGAAGCCAGGTATTTTTTGGAGGATGCGGGGACCTATGCGTCGATCAAGACGACGCCCAGAACACCTCCATGGTAGACAGGGCGCTGCCCTCTGCATCCGTGAACAGCTTGAGCGCGAAAGGCCCCCGGACATATACCAGCCCGTCGTCGGCGACGAGATCCGGCTCGCCCAGCAGCTCGCGCAGCTGTGCCAGCTCAAGCAGCGTTTCCGTATCCCCAATCCGGACCGAGCCGGCCGATGCCGGCACGACGACATAATCGACCAAGCCCTCATACAGCCCGACCGTCATCCCAGGATAATGATACTCCTCCGTCCCGAGCAGCTCGTCCGTCGTCCGTTCCGTCGGCTCGCCGAGCACGGCCAGCACCTCCGACAGATCGACGTCCATCGCCACCCCGTTGATCGTCTCGAATGCGAATTCGGGTGCGGGCGCCCCACTATCGGCGACTTCAGACAGGGTCGTCTCCGCTGCCGAGACTCCCGGCTCGGGCTCCGTGTAACCGGACGCTTCCGGAGCAGCGGCTGTCTCCTCGGGAGCGGGCGACTCGTCCGCAGCGACATCGCCAGATTCGCCGGCCGGTTGGGCCTCTAACGAATAATCGTATAGGAATACCGGCGCTTGCGCCGCCGGAGAGATCGTCGACAGGCCAAGGATCATTACCGCTGCAAAGGTCCATTTGAGCATACACGTCACCCTTTCCGTCTCGCTGTCGCATTCGTTGGTTTCCATTATTACCCTCGCCCGGAAACCGCGAAACAACACAGCAAAACGGCAAGCCCTCAGGTGCTCGCCGTTCTCTCGCGGGGGTGTCCCCCGCTGCGCTAACTAGCTGTCTCTTGCTCGCCGACGATCTCTTCGTACAGCGCCTTGTACTGAGCTGCCGACTGCGACCAGCTGTAATCGGCCTTCATCGCCTGCTCGACCAACTGCTGCCAGACCGGCGTGTCGTAGAAAGATAAGGCATAACGGATCGTATGCAGCATATCATGAGCATTGTAGTTTGTGAAGGAGAAGCCGTTGCCTGTGCCTTCGAACTCATTGTACGCCTGGACCGTGTCGACGAGCCCGCCGGTCTCGCGGACGATCGGGATGCTGCCGTAGCGCAGAGCCAGCAGTTGGCTCAGACCGCACGGCTCGAAGCGCGACGGCATCAGGAACAGGTCGGAGGAGGCGTAGATCTGACGGGCCAGCCGCTCGTCGAAGCGGACCTGCACGGCCAGCTTATCCGGGTGGTGATGCGCCTTGTCCAGCAGCAGTCCCTCATAGTGCGGGTCGCCGCTGCCGAGGATCGCCAGTTGGACATTATCCTCCTGCAGCATCTGATCGAGTACATGCGCCAGCAGATCGAGCCCCTTCTGGTCGGTGAGCCTCGTCACCATGCCGATGAGCGGCACCTGCTTGTCCTGCGCCAGGCCGAGCACGCGCTGCAGCTCCGTTTTGTTCGCCCGCTTCTTGTCGATATCCGAGCTGTATCTCTGGAAGATATGCGGGTCGGTCGCCGGATCGTAGGACTGCTCGTCGATGCCATTGACGATCCCGCTCAGCCGGTCGCCGAGCCAGCGCAGCGCGCCATCGAGCCCTTCGCCGTAGTACGGCGTGCGGATCTCGTCGGCATACGTCTGGCTCACCGTCGTCACCCGGTCGGAGTAGACGACGCCGCCCTTCATGAAGCTGACGCCGCCCTGGTACTCCAGACGCTCGGGGTGGAACGCCTCATGATCGAGCCCAAGCAGGTCGCCCAGCGTCTCGTACGGGAAGACGCCCTGGAACTGCAGATTATGGATCGTGTAGACGGTGCGGATGTCGCGGTAGTATGGATCGTGACGGTAATGCTTGTCCAGCAGCGGCGCCACCATCCCTGTATGCCAGTCATGACTATGGATGATGTCCGGCTGGAAGGCGACATGCGGCAGCGCCTCGAGGATCGCCCGATCCAGGAAGGCGAACCGTTCGCCGTCGTCATAGTGACCATAGGCGGTATCGCGGGCGCCGAAGTAATATTCGTTGTCGAGGAAATAGAACTGCACGCCCTCGTGCATCAGCTCGAACAGTCCGCAGTAGACGTTTCGCCAGCCGACGGGCACCTCGATCGCCTTGATGAAGCGCATCGCCAAACGATGCGGCTCGGCAATGGTTTTGTACTTGGGCATCATCACTCTTACGTCGACGCCGCTCGCGAGCAGCGCCTTCGGCAGTGCCGATACAACGTCGGCCAGACCGCCCGTCTTCATGAACGGACTTCCTTCGGCAGCGGCAAATAATACTTTCATCGGTTCTGTGACCCCTCTCCCGTGGTTAAGGCGCTGACCGTCGACTTGCGGCGGGTCGGCTCCTTTTTGAGCCAAAGCACGCTGAGCGGCGGCAAGGTCAGCTCCAGACTATGCTTGCAGCCATGCCAGGGCTGCTTGTCCGTGCGATGCGGCGTCTCGGCCGTCTGGCCGTCGCCGCCATAGACGGCATCGCTCGTGTTGAGCAGCTCGCGATAGACGCCTGCGGTCGGCACGCCGATCCGGTAGCCGGCTCGCTCGACAGGGGCAAAGTTGCAGACGACGACGATCTGCTCTCCGCGGCGCTTGCCCTTGCGCAGGTAGACGATGATGTTCTGGATATGATCCTCGTGGTCGATCCATTCGAAGCCCGAGTAGTCATGGTCGAGCTGCCAGAGCGACTTTTCCTGCCGGTAGAGATGATTGAGCGTCCGCGTGTAATCCAGCATCCGGCGATGCATATCGTAGTCGAGCAGCAGCCAGTCGAGCTGGTCCTGGTCCTTCCACTCGATGAACTGGCCGAATTCGGCGCCCATGAAGATCAGCTTTTTGCCGGGGAAGCTGAACCAGTAGGCTAACAACGTCCGCAGACCGGCAAATTTTTGCTCGTAGCTGCCCGGCATTTTGTTCAGCAGCGATTTTTTGCCATGCACAACTTCGTCATGCGAGAGCGGCAGTACATAGTTGTCTGTGAAGGCATAGGCGATCGGGAAGGTGAGCAGCGATTGCTTGGCCGCGCGGTGGATCGGATCGAGCTCGAAGTAAGACAAAGTATCGTTCATCCAGCCCATATTCCACTTGTAGTTGAACCCGAGTCCGCCCTGATCGGTCGGCGCGGTCACGAGCGGCCAGGCGCTCGATTCCTCCGCCATCATGAGCGCATGCGGGAAGCTGGCGAAGACGACCTGATTCAGTTGCTGCAGGAATGCGATCGCTTCGAGATCCTCGCGGCCGCCCGCTGCGTTGGGACGCCATTCGGTCTTCTCGAAGTCGCGCAGCAGCATGCTCGTCACGGCGTCGACCCGCAGGCCGTCGACATGGTACATCTCCATCCAGAACAGCGCGTTGGAGATCAGGAAGGAGCGCACCTCGGGCTTGCTGTAGTCGAAGCCAAGCGTCCCCCAGCCGGGCTTCTCGGCGATCAGCGGGTCCTCGTGCTCGTACAGCGGCTGCCCGTCGAACTGGCGCAAACCGTGCGCATCCTTGGCGAAGTGGGCCGGCACCCAGTCAAGGATGACGCCGATGCCCCGAAGATGGCATTCGTCGATCAGATGCATCAGCTCATGCGGCGCGCCAAAGCGGCTCGTAGCCGCAAAGAAGCCGGTCACCTGGTAGCCCCAGGACAGATCGTACGGATGCTCGGTCAGCGGCATCAGCTCGATATGCGTATATCCCATATCGACGACATAATCGAGCAATAGCGAAGCAAGCTCCCGGTAGGTCAGCAGCTCGCCTTCGGCATTGTATTTCCAGGTGCCCAGGTGGACTTCGTAAATATTCATCGGCTGATCGTAAGGAGGCTTGCGCTTGCGCACCCATGACCGGTCCCGCCACTGATAGCCGTCGATCGCCCGCACGACGGAAGCCGTGTTCGGTCGGACTTCGCATTCGAAGGCATAGGGATCGGACTTGAGCAGCCGCTGTCCATCGGCTCCGATCACTTCATATTTGTATAGCGTGCCCTCGCCGATGCCCGCGATATACCCGGTCCATAGTCCGGAGTTGTCGATGCGCGAGAGCGGATGCTCTGCGCCCTGCCAGCCATTGCTGTCCATCGCCACGCCGACGGAGCGAGCATGCGGGGCCCAGACCGTGAAGCGTACGCTCTCGCCGCCTTGAGGATCCCGATGCGGATGCGCCCCGAGCAGACGATAGCTTGCATAGTTTGTGCCTTCATGGAAGAGATAGATCTCTTCTGCGCCTATAGTCGTTGTCAGCACCTCTTCACCACCAATATTAGCCAGAATGAAAATAATAGAATCCTTACCCGAATGATGCGGGATCGACGCAGCCTGCAGCTCATAAAACGCCGATGTCATGAATTGTTCATGTATAACTTCGCCGCCCGACTCGATTAATCCTCTGACGGGAGGCAGCAGTTTCAAAACCGGATGGGGGCGTTATATATAGACTACCATCATTTTGGAACGGCTTCACTCTCGATCCAAGGTTTGCATTATTGTGGAAATTACAGGAATACAACATTACGGGAGGGACTTAACGTATGAAATCCAATGCATGTGTAGCAATGATCCTGGCCGGAGGAGAAGGCAAGCGGCTCGCGCCTCTGACAGCAAAGCTGGCCAAACCCGCTGTCCCTTTCGGAGGTAAATACCGCATGATCGATTTCCCACTAAGCAACTGCAAAAACTCTGGTATCGACACCAT
>Ga0160464_101232_pt1 | contig 10204 bp, 6 predicted proteins | sample HID1971I_E11MG_FD_108275 | JGI IMG/M metagenome (GOLD analysis project Ga0160464, IMG submission 108275) | Enriched millipede-associated microbial communities from UW Madison campus, WI, USA - HID1971I_E11 MG | ecosystem: Host-associated > Arthropoda: Insects > Digestive system > Unclassified ... | reverse complement strand
TGAGTGCATAACATTACAACTGCTCCCACAAATTCTCAAAGAACCGTTTCCCAAAGTATTCAAATGTCAGAAATCATAAATAGAATGATGTTACAAACTTTCGAAAGATCCTTTCTACTCAGCGTTCATAAATGAAGCTAGAAATAAAGAATGTTTTATAAATCTAATTAATAGATGGTCTTTATAACAATTTGATAAGTTTATATATCTGGTAGAGCCTTTTTAGGTCGGTAAACGATAATGTTAAAAATTGCTAAATTTTAAATCAAGGAGTAATAAAACCGTAATATTGTAGTTTACGTTACTTATATAAAAACACAAATGAAGATAAGAAATATAGGGATTTTTGGATTGCTGTTATTCTTACAAATAACAGCTTTCGGTCAAAGTAAGAAGGTAACCCTTCCGCCTAACTGGTACAATCTTGATCTTCTAGCTGATGGTTATTTTGGCATTAGTACAGAGAAGGCATATAAAGAATTGTTGAATGGCAAAGAACCTAAGCAAAAGGTTATTGTAGCAGTTATCGATGGGGGAGTACAGGCCACTCATGAGGATTTGAAAGATGTGATGTGGGTGAATAAAGGCGAGATACCTGGAAATGGCATCGATGATGATAATAATGGCTATATTGATGATATACACGGCTGGAACTTTATTGGGTCAAAGAAAGGCAACCTCGAATATGATAATCTTGAGCTTATCAGGATATATCGTAAATATCATGATAAATATCAGTCGACGATCAGATCTACTGTATTGGATAGTACAGAAAAAGCAGAATACGCACTTTATACCAGGGCTACTGCTGATTTTGGACGGAAATATGATGATGCCCACCAGACCTTCAGGGTGCTGACGATTATTAAGAAAGTTTTTGATTCTGTAGCCACGGTCAATAAAGTAGCCTTACCTACTCTGGAATTAGTAGAAGCTTATAAAGCAGATAATGAAGAAGAGGAACAGGTGAAAAAGATCATCCGCTCAGGTACGAGAGAAAATGGCAGTTTTGAGAAATTCTATAAAGAAATTAAAGATGGCTATAAGCAATACGATGCGATGTTGCAATACAATTTAAATCCTAAATATGATGCGCGTGCGGAATTAGTAGGGGATAATTACGAGGATTCTTCTGAGCGTCTGTACGGCAATAGCGACGTGGAGGGCCCAAATGGTGATCATGGATCCCATGTTTCAGGGATAATTGGTGCTAGCCGTACAAATTCTATTGGGATCAATGGTATTTCCAACTCGGTGCTTATTATGGGGATTAGGGTAGTGCCAGAAGGAGATGAACGGGATAAAGATGTAGCCAATGGGATCCGTTATGCAGTAGATAATGGAGCTAAGGTCATCAATATGAGTTTTGGCAAGGGTTATAAATGGGATAAAAAGGTGGTAGATGACGCTGTTAAATATGCTGAGCAAAAAGGAGTATTGTTGGTTCATGCTGCTGGTAATGACAATCAGGATGTAGATGTGAAGGACAATTTTCCTAATAAGTTTTATGAAAGTCCCGAATCACTGGCTTATGAAAAAAGTAAAAGAGACAAAACACTTAAAGATTTAATAGATGCTGCTAAGCCGGTAACTAACCCATCGATGGGACCGATGGGCAGACCTGGATATGTGCGTCCGGTACTTCCGAAACCTATTGATACGGCAAAGTTTAAGTTTCCGCATGCAAGCAATTGGATAGAAGTTGGTGCGAGCGCCTATGCTGACGATTCGGATTTAAAGGCTTCTTTTTCCAACTATGGTAAGTATTCCGTAGATGTATTTGCCCCGGGCTTTATGATTAAATCTGCAGTTCCGGATTCTAAATATGAAGAATTTGATGGTACCAGTATGGCTGCACCAGTGGTTTCTGGACTTGCAGCGATGATCTTGTCGTATTATCCTGCGCTTACTCCACAGCAGGTACGTGAGATCATTATGAAATCGGTGGTTAAAGTAAGTCGTAAAGTGAAATTCAGCAATGAAAGGGGTGAGTCGTCACGTGTTAATTTTTCGGAGTTGTGTGTAAGTGGTGGAATTGTGAATGCATATAATGCAATGAAGCTGGCAGAAAGTTACGCGACTAAATAGCAGTTGGCTGCATAATCTAATTCTTATTTCACTTCATAGGTATATACTTTCCTCCCTAAATTTCCGAAGGCATCAATGCCTTCGATTACAACCCTATAAGTTCCGGGCTCATTGGCATTGTGATATTCGAAACTGGCATTCCCATCTTTATCTGTGATGATATTTGGTTTCCAGTATATCGTGCTTCTGTAGTCGTTAGGACTGGAATTGATATTGGGTTCATATTTAGGTGAATAAAATTCTCTTGCTGTATGGTATCCTAAAGGATTGTGCGCCAATAAACCCGGCGTGACAACATGTGAGTTCCTCTCTTTTGGTTTTTTTAGAGTGATGACTGCAACAGCACCGTCGGCCTTATAGACAAACGTAAGGCCGATACTTCTGAGAAATTCTATGGATTTAATATCGTCTATCGTTATGTTTTCCATGTAACCCCAATCTACTTTTATCCCATCAAGATATACCGTCAAGGGGGTGAAAAAGCTTCTTCTAGTTGTGCCTGGAACGTTCCCACGTACAGTAACACCAGGAAGTTTACCTATTAAACAATGGACAATGGATATACATTTTTCGAGATCAGAGCCTAGTAATATGTTATCAGCCATACCGGGGCCATTTATATTATCTGATTCTGTAACCTGCGTTTTTTTTGCGACGATATTGACCGTTTCAAGACTAATTGAATTGTTTATCATACCACGTCTTAGCTCTTCAAAGTAATTGTCGCTATTTTTCAGGTATTGAGCTAAAGACTCGTTCACATTAACGTCAATATTTCCAGCATTTTTATTTTTGCCAATGGCTTCCATAGATGGTTCATCCATTTTAATATCAACTTTTTTATTGTCTTTATTATTCCTGGCCTGTACTGCAAATTTAACGCTATCACCAAAGAACATTTCCTTGAAAGCAAATCGTCCATTATTGTCTGTTAAGGTATCAATAGAAAAAATGTTTCCAGATGAAGAAAACAAAGATACTTTGCCATTTTCCACTGGTTTCCCATTATAGGAAGTTACAGTACCACTTATTACGATGAGTTTTTCTGGCTGGAAAACGATGGGTGTATTTTTATTTTTAAGGAAGTCTTTCCAAATAAAGCGTCTCCAACCTTGGGTTTGCATCAGCAAGTCTAGGCGATCTCTCGTTTGTCGGTCATTGCGTAGAAAATAATAATTAGGATTTTCTACATATCCGGTTAGATCTGATGTGAGTAAGAGATCAGTGAAAATATTGCTCTCATTAAGCTCGTCGGGCTCGGCTTTAGATATGTTATTTACGGCAACAGAGAAGCTGCCTGGAGTATACTTTCCGGTATGAGAGACTTTAAAACGAGTTGTTGTCCTAGCAATTCTTTTACTGACACTTGCCAGGTTTTCCATCTCAAGATTTAGCTTATCCAGGTGACTATTATTGAAAAAGATCCTTTCGCAATTTGGGCTGTTGTCTGGACCGAACAGGGTAATTTTTATAATACCTGAAGCCATTTTTTCCTTTGGTAGATTTAGAGAAATTATTTGTTTGTCTGATTTTGCTTTGGTCGCGTAAATGACCTTGTTGTTGTGCTGGGCAATCAGTTTTATGTCTCCTTTACCTAATAGTCCTTCACTAATAATAACCTTTATGGAGACTGACGAACTGTCGGAATTATTTATAGACAACGCATAGCCTTGTGGCAAGGCCCTCGGTAGAGATATGTCCTTTTTCGAGCCATCGGCGAACGTTACTGTACCGGTATAGGTGTGACCATTGAGTGGATTAAAATTAAAACTGGCCATGCCATAATGTTCGGTTACTACATTTGCAACTTCGGTTGCTGCCTGGTCTTTAATAGATAGTTCAATCTTTTTGCCACGTCCGTCCGAGCCGACTGCTTTTACCGCAATTTTGCAGGGTATATTTTCGATTAGATTTCCCCCTTCAGGGAAGAATTGAATATCTACTTCACTTGATGTTAGTTTTATCGGAATTACTTTGGAAAAGTTTTCTTTATCTGATATGGAAAGATAAGTAACAATTCTTCCTGAATGGGATGTAGACGGATCTTTACGGACAAATTCAATATTTATTTCACCTTGTTCATTCGTAAAGCCTTTGTTATTAATAGACTTTTCATTGTCTAAAAATATCTCATATTTCACTTCACGGCTTTTATAAGGTGTACCATTTTTTTGAGTAAATTTGATAGTTGAATTTATTTTATTGTCATTGGTATAGATATACCTGGTATTCGTAAGTACTTTAGTCAGTGAAGTATTACCGATTTTTATTGTTTTGTCGTAAAAATACTCCGGCCCTGCGTTCCTCATCCATTGTGTATATGCCCTGATCCTATAATTGCCTTCGTCCAATGAATCTTTTAAATTAAAGTCGCCCCATCCCATACCAAATGAAAGTGGTATTCTCAGCTTTTTTGTTACGGAGTCTTTATAATTAATCAGTTCTACATACAGCGTATTGCTGATTTGTGAAGGCTGTGCTGTGACGGTGTTAAGAACATATGCCTTGAACCAAATGTCTTCTCCAATTGCATAATATGATTTATCTAGGTGGAGGTGTACTTTTTCCTGTTGGTTGTTTTTATTGTATTCTTCTAGCTCGGATAATATCTGTTCGAACGGATCAATCTGGGCGATAAAACCGGAGACCAACACAAAGCATAAAAAGAAGACAATAAGTTTAATTTTTTGAGTCTTTTTCATAGAATGCTTATTTGATTAGATTTAGACTTTCATCAAGACTTGTTAAACTACAAAAATTAATTTGAAAACAATATGCTATAATGATTGGATAATATCTGATAAAATTTAGGAGAGTAGGTTCTATATATTTATCCTGGCATTACTATAAAAGAATAGAAATGATAACTATACAATGTTTATTATGGGTATGAAAATGAAAATTGCGTTGTTGATTTGTTTGTCACTGGGAGTTATTCATACCATCCGTGCCCAGAATCAATCTTCTAAAGGGCCTAATGTTATTTTAATTTTGGCGGATGATATGGGGCTCTCAGATTTCTCATCGGTTAATGGTGGATTGAGCAGGACGCCGGTACTTGATGGTCTGAGAAAAGAAAGTGCGTGGTTCAACCATGCTTACTCTGGTTCTGCAGTATGTGCGCCCGCAAGGGCATCTTTGCTAACCGGTAAATATCCGCATCGTACCGGAGTAGTCAGTTTAAATATGGAAACTGAGCCGGAATTGACCAGTTTAAAAAAGAATGAGGTGACGATTGCAGATTTATTTCTGCAGAATGGATACCAAACCGGTTTGGTCGGTAAATGGCATTTGGGTAACAGAACAGATTATCACCCTATGAAGCGGGGTTTTCAGGAATTCGCTGGCTTTATGGAAGGTGAGACCTATTATGATTTTAAATTGGATATCAATGGGACTTTTAAAGCATTTAAAGGTCCTTATATGACTGATGTACTGACTGATTATGCGCTTAAATTTATTGAGAATCATAAAAGTGAACCTTTCTTTATGCATCTGGCTTATAAGGCGCCACACAGACCTTTGAGCGCTCCGGAGGATATAATCGATTACTACCGTAAAAAAGGTTTTGATGAAAAGACCTCCAAGGTGTATGCGATGATCGAGGTGATGGACAAAGGAATAGGTGAGGTAATTAAAAAATTAGATGATCTAGGCATCCGTGAGAATACGCTAATTATTTTTACCAGCGACAATGGTCCGGATCCGTTGGCGGGCAACCGTTTCAATCTCAATCTGAAAGGCCGGAAATATGATGTTACAGAAGGAGGCATAAGAGTTCCCTTATTGTTTAACTGGAAAGGTAAATTGACACCTGGAAATGTAGATGACCTGGCTCACTTTACAGATATGGTGCCGACGCTAACCAATATTTGCAAGCTTAGGGTGTCCAAAGATGTATCTTCTTCCTGGGATGGCAGAAGCTTGTATCCATTATTGACTGCAAAGCAAAATGCCAGCTTGCCGTCATTGAGATACTGGCAATGGAATCGTGGACTTCCCTTGTATACACACAATGCGGCTGTCCGTGAGGGTGACTGGAAGTTGGTTAGACCGGCTGTGAGTAAGGATAAGGTAACCGGGGAGTCTGACCTGAAGCCCTTATTGTTCAATATAAAGAATGATCCCGGCGAGACCCAGGATATTTCTGCTGCCAATACGGAAGTGTACCAGCGGATGAAAAGTTTGCTGGATGCCTGGAGTAAAAAAATGGAAGCTGAGCGTTTGAGAAATGCGGACCGATAACGATAGATTCTGAGAATTAACCTAAACTTTATAATGTAATATCTTCTCCTAAGGAAAAGTGAAACAGGTTATCGGAATGTGAGATGGGTTTGAATTCATTGTGATCTTCTTATGGAAAGTGGTGGTATCTCTTAGGTCATATTCAGTCTTTTCCCAATGCGATATAAAGATATCCGATACCAGATAGGCAGCTTCTTACATATATTTCATTATTTGTTTCTAAAGAAAAGTAAAATATCCTATATTTGCAGCTCTTAAAAAAATAAGACCACCCGGCGGGGTAGCTCAGATGGTTAGAGCGCAGGATTCATAACCCTGAGGTCGGCAGTTCGATCCTGCTCCCCGCTACAGACAAAAGCTCACTGAGAAGTGGGCTTTTTTATTTTTAGTTAATTTGCTTCCTAACTTCACAAAATAATTGCTTTCGGGAGGAAGTTTTTAATGAAAATCCCCAAATATATAATGCGTACCTTTGCAGCTTAATTAAAAGATAAATATGAGTGATAGTTATGAATCGGTTTACGGGGATAAGAATACAGGAAAGCATATATTGCTTCAGGAGGCTTTAACTGCACTTAATGTGACCTATGATAGATGGCTGAGTGCCCGGATCAATGTACATACAGGAAATTCCCCCGATGTGTTGGCCAATCATTTCAGAACTTTTTACAACGAGGATGGAATTCAGTTTTATGTAAAAGAAGGACTTCCCGTTGATATCAGGAATGCCTGTATCTTTGCCTTTAATAATATTTTTCACACCAACTAGTTAACTAGGTTTTTCGACATTATCCCGCTATTTTTCTGATTGAACAGCAGGAATGGCATGTATCTGCAGATCGTGCGCTATGTTTGCGGCAACAAGATCTTCGCAGATATGGCCTTGTATGCTCTGAATCCGTCATCAGTAAATCTTAATTTTTAAAGAGTTGGAAATATAGAATAAATTACTTTTCTTTAGAAACGAAAGTAAAATTAGTCTAACAATTCAAGATATAAGGATTAAGCGATGTCAGAAAAGAAAAAGTTTACATTGGAATATGAATTGAGATCCTCTCCGCGTATTTTGTTTAGCTTTATCAGTGAGCCTAATGGCTTGTCACAGTGGTTTGCTGATGATGTGATCTTTAAAGATCAGGTTTATACATTTACATGGGACGATGAGGTGCAAAAGGCTAAGCTTTTGAGCATTAAAGAAAATAGGTTGGTGAAATTCAAATGGCTTGAAGATGAGCCCCATTGCTATTTCGAGATGGAAATAGTACAGGATGAGCTGACCAATGATGTCGCCTTGTCGATTACTGATTTTGCAACAGATGAAACGCTTGCGGAAAGGACCTTGATTTGGGACAATCAAATAAATTACCTGCATAGTGTAATTGGGGCCTGATTATTTCCATTGCTTTGCTTAAATTTGTACATTGAAAAAGATTCATTTACTTCTAATCAAAGCCTTTATAAAGCCATTTTTCGTCACATTTTTTATTGTGATGTTTATCCTTTTGATGCTTTTTCTATTTAAATATGTAGATGATTTAATAGGAAAGGGCTTTGAATGGTATGTCATCCTTGAACTGATGTACTATGCTTCTGCCGCAAATGTATCTATGGCTTTGCCGCTTTCTATCCTTTTATCGTCTATCATGACTTTTGGGACTTTGGGGGAGAACTACGAGCTCGTGGCAATAAAATCTGCTGGAGTCTCCTTGCAAAAGGCGATGATGCCCTTATTTGTGCTGATCATAGGCATCGCTTTTGCCTCCTTTCTTTTTTCTGATTATATGCTGCCCAAAGCCAACCTCAAATTTGGCTCATTATTGTGGGACGTAAGAAGTAAGAAACTATCGTTTTTGATTAAAGAAGGTGTATTTAACAACAGTATTCCCGGGTATTCTATCCGCGTGGATAAGAAGACCGAAGACGGAAATCTGAAAAACGTAATGATTTATGATCATACGGCAAACAATGGTATTGCTAAGATCATTATCGCCAAGGAAGGTGAGATGAAGAAGACGCCAGACGAAAGATACCTGATCCTTAACCTGAAAAATGGCGTTAGATATGAGGAAACACAGGGTAGAAATATGAGCTACAACCCCCGCCAGGAAATGTACCGTATGAGGTTTCAGGAGACTTCCCAGAAATTTGATTTTTCTAGCTTTAAAATGAGCCGGACTGACGAAAATAGCTTCAGGTCGAATACACAAATGCTGAACCTGAAAGGGCTCAAGCATAAAGGCGACTCCTTAAAAAAAGATCTGGACAGCGTGAACAGGTATGCCAAAATGAATCTGGAAAGCTATTATAAGCAAAACAATTATACCAAAGGATACAGTAAACAAACAGTTGCTCCTAAAGTGATAAAAGGAGAAATATTAAATACGATCAAACCAGATCAGCGGCTTTCGGCTCTTTATAGTGCTATTGAGCAAGCCAACTCCATCAAACAAAGTACATCTACCAGGGTCGCCGACTACGAAGACCGCACTAAAGCCATATTAAAGATTGCTGCAGAGTACCAACGGAAATTTACATTGGCTGCATCCTGTATCCTGTTGTTTTTTATCGGGGCTCCACTCGGTGCCATTATCCGGAAAGGCGGACTCGGGCTCCCTGTCGTGATGGCCATTATTTTTTTCCTGATCTACCACATCATCTCTACCGTATCCGAGAAATCGGCTATTCAGGGTTCTCTTACGCCCGTCGCAGGTATGTGGATGGCCATAATCGTCTTGTCGCCTTTGGCCGCATTTCTGACCTATAAAGCCACCGTAGATTCGGCCTTGTTTGATACGGCGTATTATAAACAAGTCATCTTAAGGCTATTTAAAAGAAAGAAGAACACGGCCGAGCTTAATTCTTAAGGTTATTACTTATTAATGATATTTTTCCCACCTATTTGCTTTAGAAGGTTGTAACTTTGTTGTATTAAATTAAACAGGCTCAAAACACGCTTTGGTGAAGGTTTGAGTGATTCATAAAATGGAAATACAATTAAACACGATAGAAGAGGCGGTTGCTGATATAAAGGCCGGGAAAGTTATTATTGTTGTTGACGACGAAGACCGAGAGAATGAAGGTGATTTTCTGACCGCTGCTGCGAATGCAACACCGGAAGTGATCAACTTTATGGCTACTTACGGCCGGGGGTTGATCTGTGCACCTTTGACAGAAGAGCGCTGCGAGGAATTGGGGTTGGAATCTATGGTCGGCAAGAATACGGCGGCTTATGAAACTAATTTTACCGTTTCTGTAGATTTGCAAGGCTATGGCTGCACTACAGGGATTTCTGCTTCTGACCGCTCTAAAACCATTCTAGCGCTGATCAATCCGCATATAGACCCTGCAGAATTGGGCAGGCCCGGACATATTTTTCCTTTAAGGGCTAAGGATGGTGGTGTATTGAGACGTTGCGGTCATACAGAAGCGGCTGTTGACTTGGCCAGAATGGCCGGTATGGAACCCGCAGGTGTATTGGTAGAGATCTTGAAAGACGACGGTGAAATGGCGCGCCTTCCTGATTTAATGAAGATTGCCGCACAGCACAACCTGAAAATAATATCTATCAAAGACCTGATTGCCTATCGTTTAAGCAAAGAAAGCCTAATCAAGCCTGAAGTGACGGTCAATCTTCCTACGCAATGGGGTAATTTTAAAATGACTGCGTATACGCAACTGGACAATGATGCCACACACCTGGCCATTAGCAAAGGCGAGTGGACAGAAGATGAGCCTGTATTGGCCAGGGTGCACAGTTCTTGCATTACAGGAGATATCTTTGGATCATGCCGTTGCGATTGTGGGCCTCAGCTTCACAAGGCACTGGAGATGATTGAAAAAGAAGGCAAAGGCGTTGTTGTCTATATGAACC
>Ga0160464_101230_pt1 | contig 10221 bp, 11 predicted proteins | sample HID1971I_E11MG_FD_108275 | JGI IMG/M metagenome (GOLD analysis project Ga0160464, IMG submission 108275) | Enriched millipede-associated microbial communities from UW Madison campus, WI, USA - HID1971I_E11 MG | ecosystem: Host-associated > Arthropoda: Insects > Digestive system > Unclassified ... | reverse complement strand
TCGATCACGGGCTGGGGTTTGAAGATGCCGCCGTCGTAGGCCAGGGCGGCGAGGGCCGCGGCGTCGATGGTGAGACCGAAGTGGTCGCGCGCGATGCGCACGAGTTCGGGGTTCACCTCGAAGGTGCCCTGGAGCTTCAGCTCGAAGTCGGAGTGGTGTCGGCGGATCGCCAGCGGGCGCAACAGCACGGGAGCGGCGAAACCTGCTCCCCCGATGCGCCATCGGGCGACGCCGACGGCGAGGTGCACGGCTTCGATGCCACGGACCGTGCGCAGCTCGGTGTTCTTCGCCGTGATCCGCTCCGCCGCGAGTCGTGCCGTGCGCAGCCCGACCTCATCGCGGAAGAGGTTCGAGAGAAGGGTGGACTTGCCGGTGATGAACTGCGGCAGACTCCCCGGGTGCGCCTTGGAGATGTCGATGCCGGACTCCGGGCTGTCACGGAAGCTGACCAGCGGCGACGCGCCGCCGAGATCGGCCGCCTCCGCCCTCAGACGCGTGCGCTCGGACTCTGCCGCGTGCGCGATCTCGAAGCCCGTGGTGCTCACGTGCAGGTCGCCGATCGGCACAGCAGGGTTCACCGCTGTGTCGTCCGCAGACTTGTTCTCACGTCGCCACACAATGACACCCTAGGCGCGAGACTCGCCGAGGCGGGGTATCCCAGGCGGGTTTCCGCCGAATTTCCGCCGCGCGATGAGCGACGCGCACTCCTCCTGCCCGACGTGGGTACCGGTCGTGTTCTCCACGTGGCGCGGCGGGCGTGGGGCTCGGAGCGGGGGCAGGCGGTCAGGATGGGGGCATGACCTTCCGCTACGACTTCGCGCCGACGCCGTTCGGCGATGCTCTCGCGGTGTTCTCCGACGAGGGCATCGTTCGATTCGACCTCTCCGAATCCGAAGACCCGCACGTCCCCTGGCTGCTCGAAGGCGTCTCCCGCCAGCTGGGGGCAGTACCCGAGCCCGAACCCGGCGCCGCCGACGAACTCGCGCATCTTCTCGGCGAATACTTCGACGGCGAGCCGGTGCGCTTCGAAGAGCGCGTCCGGCTCGACTGGCGACTCGTCGACGGGTTCGCCTTGACCGCACTGCAGACGATCTGCGGCATCGAGTGGGGAGAGACGATGAGCTACGGGGAGGTCGCGGTCCTCGCCGGGCATCCCGGTGCTGCGCGCGCCGTCGGCACGGCGTGCCGCATCACTCCCTTCTCGATCATCGTGCCGGTGCACCGCGTCGTGCGATCAGACGGAAGCGCAGGGCAGTACGGAGCGCATCCCGAGCGCAAGCGGTTCCTGCTCGACCTCGAAGCGGGCTGAGCGGTCGGCGGACGACGTCGTGGGCCCGGCGAGTAGGCCGCCGGGCCCACGCACGACACGACGACGCCAGTGATATCGTGACGCTACGTAACGGGGAACTGCGTCGTCAGCCCGGAAGTAGGTAGTCGTGTCCTCACCCGTCACCCGCGAATCCGAGGCGGATCTCGTCGCCCATGCCGTGCGCGAGCTCGCCAGGCGCACGCGCTTCCCTGTCGCTTTCGGCGGCCTCATCGAAGAGGGCGTGGTGAGCGTCACCAGCATCGTCGGTGCACGCACGCGATCGCTGGACGGACTACGGGTACGACCGGAACGCGGACTCGGCGGTCGGGCCATGATGGAGCTCCGTCCCCGGATGACGAGCGACTACGGGTCATCCCAGCAGATCACCCACGACTACGACGTGTTCGTGCTGGGGGAGGGGCTGCGAACACTTCTCGCCCTCCCGATCGTCGTTCAGGGGCGCTCGCGCGGAGTGCTCTATGCCGGTGGGTGGGATGAGGAGCGGGTGGGAGGGGTGACCACCGCTCCCGCCATGCAGGTCGCGCAGTCCGTCGCTGATGAGCTGCGCATCCGCGACGAGGTGCAGCGGCGGCTGCAGGAGACGAAGCCCGGCGACGACGTCGTGGCACCGGCCCAGCGCGAGGAGCTGCGTCAGAGCTTCGCGGAGCTCCGGAGCATCGCCGCATCCGTGGACGACGTCCAGATCCGCGCCAGGATTGCGCACGTCGAGCGGCGCCTGATGACCCTCGCGGGCGAAACGGGTGCCACCACCGCCTCCGGTCCCATCCCCACGATCCGTCTCTCACCGCGGGAGACCGATGTGCTCGCGTGCGCTGCGCTCGGTTCGACCAATGCCGAGATCGCCGCGCAGCTCGGACTGCGCGAAGGCACGGTCAAGGCGTACCTCGGAACCGCGATGTCGAAGCTCGACGCCTCCACCCGCCACGCCGCTGTCGCCAGAGCACGACGAGCCGGTCTTCTTCCCTGACCGGGAGAACCGAATTGTTACGTCGCAGGAATCGAATTAATGCGACTCACCATTCCGACTTGTCGCATTTCCTCGGAAGAGAGTAAAGTCCCCCGTATGGCGAGACGAATTGTGCATCAGCTGGTCGACGACATCGACGGAAGCGTCCTGGAAGTCGGAGAAGGCGAGACCGTACATTTCTCGCTCAATGGCACGGCATATGAGATCGACCTGAATACGGCGCATGCCGACGAATTGCGCAACGCCCTCGAGCCATACGTGGCTGCGGGGCGCAGGGCCGGTTCTTCGAGCTCACCGCGCTCTTCCGCAAGCCGAAAGCGGCCTGCGAGGAACCCGGAAGTCGCAGCGATCCGCGCGTGGGCGAATGAGAATGGGCACAAGCTCTCCGAACGTGGCCGCATTCCTGCGCAGGTCGTGGACGCATACAACGCCGCACACTGACCGCGGCCTGAGATCTCGATTCGAGACCTTCGTCCTGCAGGAGACTAGTCCTGCAACCACGGCTCGTCGCGGAGTGTGATCTCGTCGGTCATATCCGTGAGGAACCGGATCACGACGTCCCTTTCCGCGGGTGTCAAACGGGCCGCTGAGTAGAAACGCTTCGCCTGTTGACGACCGACTGTCTCCATGGCGGCGTGCCGAGTTTCGGCGGTGATGGTGATCTGCAGCGCCCTGCGGTCGGTCGGGTGAGGAGCACGAGTGATGTGCCCTCCCTTCTCCAAGCGATCGAGGAGCTTGGTGGTCGCCGCGGTCGAGACACCGAGGTGGTGCGCGATCCCTCCGGGCGTCGCGACCAGGTTCCGGTTCGCACACACGATCAGGTAGTGCAGCGCGCGCATGTCCGTCTCGTTCAGACGCATATAGCGACGTGACGCCTGGGAGAGCGTCTGCTCGGCCTCGCGCAACCCCGCGAGGGACTCCATGACCCGCGCGATCTGCTTCAGCTCCTCCGGCGGCACTCCCGTTCGGTCGATCAGGACACTGCGGGGATCACTCGCGTCGACATCGTAGATCGCCGCGTGGGTGAGGCCGTCCGGAGCATCTCCAGAGTGGCGAGATCCTTCGTCTACGACGGAGAGCGATTCCTGCGCGCCCGCGTGCGGGGTGGTGCCGGGCTCCGTGTCCATGCGATCATGTTACACACCAACAGTTTCATGCTAAGTTGACTACTCACCAAGTTAGCTAATTCTGAAAGGCTCAAGGTCAGGGAGATGCCATGGATGACGTGACCCTCCTCGCCGAAGACGGGACCGCCGTCGGCACCCTCCCGAAGAGCGAAGTCCACACGACCGACACTCCCCTGCACCTCGCCTTCTCCTGTTACGTCCTCGACCGCGACGGCCGTCTGCTCCTGACCCGTCGAGCGCTCGGGAAGAAGACCTGGCCGGGCGTCTGGACGAACAGCTTCTGCGGTCATCCGCGGCCCGATGAGGCCATGGCCGACGCGGTGCGTCGCCACGGCGTCGGCGAACTCGGAATACAGCTCGACGATGTTCACCTGGCTCTCCCCGATTACCGGTATCGCGCGGTGGACGCAAGCGGTATCGTCGAGAACGAGATCTGCCCCGTGCATGTCGCGATCTTCGACGGCGACCCCATCGCCAATCCCGACGAGGTGTCCGAATGGACGTGGATCGACGTCGGTTCACTGGTCGAGGCCGTGACGCATGCGCCCTTCGCCTTCAGCCCCTGGCTCGTCGAGCAGCTGCCGCTGCTGCGGCGACTCGGCGAGGTGTGACCGATGAGTTCGACGACGACGGAGGAATCGCTCGGAACGCGGATCGAAGAGGCCCTGCGACACCGGTTCTCCGAGCGCAGCGCCGCTGCCGAACAGTACGGCAGCGAGTTCGTCGGGCTGTGGCAGGCCGCCGAGGAGCACGCGCTCGGTGGCAAGCTCATCCGGCCCCGTCTGCTCCTGGATCTGGCCCACGCGCTGGCGCCGGGGACTCTGACGGCCGACGAGACGCACGTCGCCATCGATGTCGCCGCCCACGTCGAGCTTCTCCACTTCGCCTTCCTTCTGCACGACGATGTCATCGACGGTGATCTGATGCGGCGACGTCGCCCCAATCTGATCGGGGCGCTCGTCGCCGGACGTCCGGAAGAGCCGACCGAACCCGCCATGCACTGGGCCCGCTCGAGTGCGATTCTCCTCGGAGACCTGCTCCTGTCTTCCGCCGTGCTGGGATTCGCCCGTGCACACGTCACGGACGACGCGCGAGAACGGCTCCTCGGCCTGCTCGAGCAGACCATCTTCGAGACGGTGGCCGGCGAGCACGCCGATGTCGCGCTCAGCGACGGCATCATCGCCCCCGATCTGCGGACGATTCTCTCCACGAGCGCATACAAGACCTCGACCTACTCGTTCGTGCTCCCGCTGCGCGCCGCCGCAGTACTCGCCGGATCCTCTGCTGCCGTCGAAGAACACCTCGCCGTGATCGGACGACACCTCGGCCTCGCCTATCAGCTGCAGGACGACCTGCTCTCGGTCTTCGGCGACCCCGATGAGCACGGCAAAGATCCGTTCTCGGATCTGCGCGAGGGCAAGGAGACCGCGATCATCGCCTATGCCCGCATGACCAGCCAGTGGGAAGGGATCGAGCTGCACTTCGGCAGGCCCGACCTCAGCCCGACAGACGGAGCGGACGCCCGAGACCGCCTCCGGGAATGCGGCTCGGAGGCCTTCGTCCGAGGTCTCGTGCAGGAGCACCTCGAAGCGGCGGACACCGCCCTCAGGCACGCCGAAGCCGAAGACATGCTCCCGGCTGCGGCCGCGCAGGCCATCCGCGCGCTCGCCTCCCGTGTCGGAAGTCGCAACCGATGACCGCGAACTCGGCTGATCGCTCGGACGATACCGCCCTGCGGCGCTTCAACCGCACGGCAGAGATCGCGACGACAGATGTCATCCGCACATACTCGACGTCGTTCGGACTCGCCACCCGCCTTCTCGGAAAGCGCCACCGCCAGCACGTCCGCAACATCTACGCGATGGTGCGCATCGCCGATGAGATCGTCGACGGCGTAGCTGCCGAAGCAGGGCTGGATGTCACCGCGCAATCGGCCGCGCTCGACTCCTACGTCGCCGCGACGCATCGCTCCATGCGCAGCGGGTACAGCAGCGACCTGATCCTGCACGCCTTCGCACGGACCGCACGGGAGTGCGGGATCGGCGAGGAGCTCACGCAGCCGTTCTTCGATTCGATGCGTGCAGACATCGACGAAGACGCCGGCTTCGCCGCTTACGACGTCGATGCCCACGCGGCGTACGTCTACGGCTCCGCCGAGGTCGTGGGCCTCATGTGCCTGCAGGTCTTCCTGCGCGACGCCGACCGCACGCCCGACGAGCTCGAGACGCTGCGGCACGGAGCCCGACAGCTCGGAGCCGCCTTCCAGAACGTGAACTTCCTGCGCGACCTCGCCGACGACACCGATCGCCTGCACCGTGGCTACCTCGGCGGGACCGCGCGTCTGACGGATGCCGACCGCGATGCATGGGTCGGCACCGTGTTCCGACAGCTGGATGATGCGCGTGAGGCGATCCCGCTGCTGCCGAAGGACGCCCGTGCAGCGGTGCGCAGCGCCCTGGCCCTGTTCGCGGCCCTGACCCGTCGCGTGTCCAGGACCCCGGCCGATGTCCTCTACCGTCGGCGGGTGCGGGTTCCCGATCCGATCAAGGCCGCCCTCGCCGCTCGCTCCGTCCTCGTCACCTCGATGGAACGCGACCGATGAGCCGGGTGGTGATCATCGGCGCGGGAGTCGCCGGCCTCGCGACCGCGGGCCTGCTCGCTCGGGACGGACACGAGGTCGTCGTACTCGAGAAGAACGACCGCGTCGGCGGACGTGCCGGGACGATCGAACGCGAGGGCTTCCGCTTCGACTCCGGCCCCTCGTGGTACCTGATGCCCGAGGTGTTCGACCACTTCTTCGCGATGATGGGCACCACCACCGCCGAACAGCTCGACCTCGTCAGACTCGACCCGGGATACCGGGTGTTCCGCGCCCCCGATACCGACAACGCCCCGTCCGCTCCCGTGACGGTACCCGCGGGACGCGATCAGGTCACCCGCCTCTTCGAAGAGCTGGAGCCCGGATCGACGGCGGCGCTCGACTCCTACCTCGACTCCGCGCAGCATGCCGGAGCGATGGCGCAGAAGTACTTCCTCTACAACCCGTTCACCCGCATGCGGTCGCTTCTCGCCCCGGAAGTCCTTCGGGCGCTGCCTCGGCTGTCCGCCCTGCTCGGCACCAGGCTGCAGTCCTTCGCCGCCCGGCGCTTCTCGCACCCGGTCGTGCGCCAGATCCTCGGTTACCCGGCGGTCTTCCTCGGCACCGACCCCCGGAACGCGCCGGCGATGTACCACCTCATGAGCGCGCTCGACCTCGACCAGGGCGTCAGCTACCCGCAGGGCGGCTTCTGGCGCGTGATCGAACGTATCGAAGCGCTCGCGCTCGACGCGGGAGCACGGATCGTGACCGGGGCGCAGGTCACCGGGATACGCACGCAGGACGGCGCCGACGGCACGCACGTCACCGGTGTGGGCTGGGTCGACGGCGCGGGCTCCTCGCACGTCGAGAGCGCCGACCTCGTGGTGTCCGCGGCCGACCTGCACCACACCGAGACCGTACTGCTTCCGCCTTCGCTGCAGACCTACCCCGAAGCGTGGTGGGCGCGGCGCACCAGCGGACCGGGCGGGGTCCTCGTGATGCTCGGTGTTCGCGGCGCACTCCCGGAGCTTCCCCACCACTCCCTGTTCTTCACCGATGACTGGGATGCGAACTTCGACGCGATCTTCGGCGCGACCCCGACCGTGCCCGACCCGGCGTCGATCTACGTGTGCCGACCGAGCGCGACGGATCCCGACGTGGCCCCCGTCGACCACGAGAACCTGTTCGTGCTGATCCCCGTGCCTGCGGACGTCGAGCTCGGACACGGCGGACCTGACGGAACGGGGTCACCCGCGATCGAACGTGCCGCCGACGCGGCGATCGATCAGGTCGCGACCTGGGCCGGCATCCCCGATCTCCGCGAACGCATCGTCGTGCGCGAGACGACAGGCCCTGCGGACTTCCGCGACGACTACCACTCCTGGCGTGGAGGCATGCTGGGACCGGCGCACATCCTCTCGCAGAGCGCGATGTTCCGGGCGCAGAACACTTCCAAGCGCGTGCAGGGCCTGTTCTATGCCGGAGCCACCACCGCGCCGGGTGTTGGCGTTCCGATGTGTCTGATCAGTGCGGAGATCGTCCTCAAGCGCATCCGCGACGATCACTCCCCCGGCCCCCTCCCGGTTCCCGAGCCTTCGCCTGTCGGGACGGAGGCGTCCTGATGGGCGTGGTGTACCTGGCGGCCCTCCTCCTGTCGCTGGGGTGCATGCTGCTGCTGGATTGGCGGTTCCGACTCTTCTTCTGGCGCGATGCGTTGTCGGCCATGGTCGTGACGGTCGTCGGCCTCGTCTTCTTCTTGGTCTGGGATGTGGCCGGCATCGCCAACGGGATCTTCTTCCGAGGAGATGGCGCGATCGCGACGGGCGTAGTCCTCGCTCCCGAGCTGCCCATCGAGGAGCCGGTCTTCCTGCTGTTCCTCGTGGTGTGCACCATGGTGATCTACACCGGCGCGGCACGGGTGCTCTCCCGGCTCGGAGAGCAGCGGCGCGCGAAAGGTGATGGATCATGACCTACCTCCAGCTCTCCTCCTGGTTCGTGGCCGTCGCGGCGCTCGGGGGTGCCGGGCTCGCGCTCGCCTCCCGCCGGCAAGGCCCGCGCCCTCTCGCCGTGCTGCTGACGGTGATCGTGCTGTTCGTGCTCACCGCGGCCTTCGACACCGCGATGATCGCCAGCGGCCTGTTCCACTACGCACAGGATCCACTGCTCGGCGTGCACATCGGACTGGCACCGATCGAGGATTTCGCCTACCCGCTTGCCGGTGCTCTGCTCCTTCCCGCGGTGTGGACGGCGATGCGCGCCCGACGGCGAGCCCCGGATCGTCGATCGGTCGATGAGGAGGAGCGACGATGAGCACCGCCGCCGCCCCGTCGAACAGCATCGGACGCGACATCGCCCAGATCGTGCTGTCGTCGCGTCCGATCAGCTGGATCAACACGGCCTTCCCGTTCGCGGCCGCCTATCTCCTCAGCACGCGGGAGATAGACCTCACTCTCGTGATCGGCACCCTGTACTTCCTCATCCCCTACAACCTCGCGATGTACGGGATCAACGACGTGTTCGACTACGCCTCGGATCTGGCCAATCCTCGCAAGGGCGGGATCGAGGGGGCGCTCCTCGCCCCTCGGATCCATGGGGCGACGCTCTGGGCGGCGGCGGTGGCGAACCTCCCCTTCCTCGTCTATCTCGTGGCCGTCGGGAACCCCTCGTCGTGGCTCTGGCTGGCGGTGAGCGTGTTCGCGGTGATCGCCTACTCCGCCCCGGTCCTCCGGTTCAAAGAGCGCCCGTTCCTCGATTCCGTCACATCGAGCACGCACTTCGTGAGCCCGGCGATCGTCGGTCTCACGCTGGCCGGGTCACCCGCGACCGTCGGCACGGTGATCACGCTCGGCGCTTTCTTCCTCTGGGGCATGGCCGCCCACGCCTTCGGTGCCGTGCAGGACATCGGCCCGGACCGCGAAGCCGGGATCTCGTCGATCGCCACCGTCATCGGAGCACGGGCGACCGTCCGCCTGTCGCTCTCGCTGTGGGTGATCGCGGGAGCGGCGATGCTGCTGACCCCCTGGCCCGGCCCGCTCGCGGCGGCACTGGCTCTGCCCTATGTCGTGAACGCGGCACCGTGGTGGAACGTGACCGACGAGACCTCCGCCTCCACGAACCGTGCCTGGCGGCGATTCATCGCCCTGAACTACTTCGCCGGCTTCCTCGCGACGATGATCCTCATCCTCGCCTGGATCTCCTGATCCGCCTCTCCCGAAGCACTCCCCGAAAGGAACCCGATGTCCCGCCCCGATGCCACGCCGACCCCGCCCACGAGGGAGCGTTCTCGACGACACTCCTGGGTGCGCGTCTTCCTCCCCGTGGCGCTGATCCTCGTCTGGCTGGTGGGCGCCTCGCTCGGCGGACCGCTGTTCGGCAAGGTCGACGAGGTGTCCTCCAATGAGCAGACCACCTACCTCCCCGAGTCGGCGGATGCCACCCAGGTGCAGAAGCTGCTCGGCGAGTTCAACGACAGCGACTCGATCCCGGCGATCGCCGTGTTCACTTCCGACGACACCCTCACCGCTGCAGAGCTGGACGCGATCTCCGAGGCCGTCGCGGATGCGCCGAAGATCGAGGGCGTCGGCGACGATGTCTCCCCCGCACTCCCCTCCGACGACGGGCGCGCGGTGCAGGCCTTCATCCCGATCGACTCCGATGCCGAGCTGGCGGATGCGACGACCGCTCTCGGTGACGAGTTGCGCGCCGCCGTGCCCGACGGGGTCACCGTCTACATCACGGGACCCGCCGGGTTCAGCGCCGACCTGGTCGCGGGGTTCGCCGGTATCGACGGGCTGCTGCTGGGCGTCGCGCTTCTCGCTGTGCTGGTCATCCTGGTGCTGGTCTACCGATCGTTCCTGCTCCCTCTCGTCGTCCTGTCGACCAGCCTGTTCGCCCTCTGCGTCGCACTGCTCGTGGTCTGGTGGCTCGCGAAGTTCGAGGTCCTGCTGCTCAGCGGTCAGACACAGGGAATCCTCTTCATCCTCGTGATCGGCGCCGCCACCGACTACGCCCTGCTGTTCGTGGCGCGCTTCCGCGAGGAACTCCGCGTCGCGCAGGACAAGGGAACTGCGGTCATGAAGGCGTGGAAGGGCTCCGTCGAGCCGATCGTCGCGTCGGGCGGCACGGTGATCGCAGGGCTCCTGTGCCTGCTGCTGAGCGATCTGAAGTCGAACAGCACGCTGGGGCCGGTCGCGGCGATCGGGATCGTGTTCGCGATGCT
>Ga0160464_101229_pt1 | contig 10230 bp, 7 predicted proteins | sample HID1971I_E11MG_FD_108275 | JGI IMG/M metagenome (GOLD analysis project Ga0160464, IMG submission 108275) | Enriched millipede-associated microbial communities from UW Madison campus, WI, USA - HID1971I_E11 MG | ecosystem: Host-associated > Arthropoda: Insects > Digestive system > Unclassified ... | reverse complement strand
TCTTATAAAGAAATAATTTTTATCGATTCCAGCAACAATCCTTCACCAAACTTGCAAAGATTCGCGATCTTATCGCGTTCGATTCTCAACAAAAACCACAAAAACTGCCCTGTTATTGGGCAGATTGCCACTTCCCTTACAGCCTGTAAGGGCATGCCGAAGCTATCCAAGTCCCCATAAAACAAGGCATTCATAGCTCCGTCGAGCGCTCGGACCACAGGTGCGGCGCGGCGCCGCTCGCACCACGAACTGACAGCACAATTTGTGCGCTGGGTGCAAATTTAAGCGCCGATTTCACGGGTCAGAAACGTCCTGCGACAGTGTCCGTGTGACAACATGTCGCACACTGTGCGCACCTTAAGTTGCTCCTCGTCACGGCGCTTTCACAAATCCCTACAAACAAAAACGCTCCGGCCTTCACAAGAAGGACGGAGCGTCTTAATGGAGCGAAGGCTCAGGCTTTGGGATGACGATTGCGATAGATGCACAGTGGCACCAGGATCACTGTCAGCACGAACGCCACCAGCGCCCATTGGGCCAGGGACAGGCCGAGTATCGGCGGGTAAGGCGTGCTGCAGAAGCCGTCGACCTGGAAACCCAGGGGAAACACTTTGGCCAGGGGCAGGTCATCGACGATCGGTTGCAACACATCAACGCCGCAACTGACCTGTGGAAAGAACTGGGTGTACACATGGTGGCCGGCAGCAGCCACGCCACCCAAGGCGCTGAGTACGACCAGCCCTTCGAAGACTGTGACCGCCCCTTTGGTGCGCATTGCCGCCCCGATGAACGCGAAGAGGGCGATCAGCAGCAAGGCGTAGCGTTGCAGGATGCACAGCGGGCACGGTGCTTCGCCCAGCACCACTTGCATGTACAGCGCCCCGCCAATCAGCGCCAGGCAGATGATGCCCAGCAACACCAGAAAGCGCCGCTCCCTGCCCAAACGCATATCGTCAATCATCCCCGTTTTCCCTTTGCCTGATTATGGTTGTGCCTGATGGCAACAAGTTTACACACAGGCAGTGGTTTAAACAGAGAGGGGTTAACAGCAGATTAATCAGGAAAAATAGAGCACTTAATGTGGGAGGGGGATTGCTCCCGATATAGGTGTATCAGTCAGCATAGAGGTAGCTGGCCCACCGCCATCGGGAGCAAGCCCCTCCCACATTGGGATAGTGCCGCTACAAAAAGATTATTCCAGCGCCGCAGCCGGGCCGAAGAACTCATAGCGCGCCTGCTTCTCCGGTACGCCCAGCGCCTTCAGGTGCCGCTTGATCGCCGCCATAAACCCCTTGGGCCCCAGGAAGTACGCATCGACATCCCGCTCCTCAGGCAACCAGGCCTCCAACTGCTCCTGGTTCAGCATTCCAACCTTGTCCGCCGCCGGGCTGATACCGTCATCCTCGGCATAACAGTAGAAACGCTTGAGCTGCGGATGCTGGGCCGCCAGGCTGTCTACCCAGTCACGAAATGCATGCACCCCGCCATTACGGGCGCAGTGGATAAAATGCACCGGGCGCTGGGTCGCCAGGGCCGCTTCGAGCATCGGCAGGGTTGGAGTGATACCCACCCCGCCGCTGATCAGCACCAGCGGTTTATCACTGGCGGCCAGGGTGAACTCGCCCGACGGTGGAAACAGGTCAATGGTGGCACCGATGTGCATCTGGTCATGGAGGTAGTTGGACACCCGCCCACCGGCTTCGCGCTTGACGCTGATGCGGTACATGCCGTTATCGGTGAGGGCCGACAGGGAATAATTACGGCGTACTTCTTCGCCATCGAGCACCAGTTTCAGACCGATGTACTGGCCAGGTGTGGCAGCCAGGATCGGGCCGTTATCCACCGGGGCGAAATAGAACGAGGTGATCTCGTCGCTCTCCTCCACGCGCTTGACCAAAAGGAACGGCCGCGCACCGCGCCAGCCGCCGGGCGCCTGGGCTTTTTCATCATAGATGGCCGCCTCGGCGCCGATCAGGATGTCCGCCAACTGGCCATAGGCCGCACCCCAGGCACTCATTACCTCTGGGGTGGCAATCTCGCTGCCCAGCACTTCGGATATAGCTCGCAGCAGGCAGGCACCGACGATGGGGTAATGCTCGGGCAGGATCTGCAAAGCCACGTGCTTGTTGATGATCTTGGCCACCAGGTCGCCCAATTGGTCCAACTGGTCAATATGGCGCGCGTACATCAGCACCCCATTGGCCAGGGCGCGGGGCTGGTCGCCGCTGGCCTGGTGAGCCTGGTTGAACAGCGGGCGCACTTCGGGGTACTCGGAGAGCATCATGCGGTAGAAATGGGTGATCAGCGCTTCGCCGCCACTTTCCAGCAGGGGCACGGTGGATTTGACGATTGCACGGTCTTGGGCACTAAGCATGGGAGACTCCTAGGTCTTTTTACTCATTACCCTTTGGTAGTCAGTATTCGTGCCAACTAATAAATCCTTTATTTTCAATAGATTAAATATAATCTAGTCAAAACGACTTCCTACGCTTTATAGTCATAAGGACTACAAGGAGTCATTATGACTGCACAACCGTTGCTCACCACCCTGCTGCCGCTGGTTGCCGATCTCTCTCGGGAATTGCCCGAAGGCGAGCGTTACCGACGCCTGCTACAAGCCATGCGCGCCCTGCTGCCCTGTGACGCCGCCGCGTTGCTGCGCCTGGACGGTGAGTGGCTGGTGCCGCTGGCCGTGGATGGCTTGAGCCCCGACACCCTGGGCCGACGCTTCAAGATCAGCGAACACCCACGCTTCGAGATACTGCTGAGCAGCCCCGGCCCTACCCGTTTCGACAGCGACAGCCAATTGCCTGACCCCTATGACGGCTTGGTCGCCGGTTTGCACGGGCACCTGGAAGTCCACGACTGCATGGGCTGCCCGCTGTTTATCGGCGATCAGCCCTGGGGCCTGCTGACCCTGGATGCCCTCGACACCGAACGCTTTGAACGGGTCGAACTGGACGCTTTGCAAGCCTTCGCCAGCCTTGCCGCGGCCACGGTCAATGTGGCGCAGCGCATCGAACGCCTGGCGTTGCGGGCTGAAGACGAGCACCAACGCGCCGAGATCTATCGCCAGGCCAGCGGCCAGCAGCACAAGGAAATGATCGGCCAGAGCAAGACACATAAACGACTGGTTGAGGAAATCAAGCTGGTGGGTGGCAGCGACCTGACCGTGCTGATCACCGGCGAAACCGGGGTCGGCAAGGAGCTGGTGGCCCAGGCGATTCACGCGGCGTCGTCCCGTGCGGATAAACCGCTGATCAGCCTCAACTGCGCCGCCCTGCCCGAAACCCTGGTGGAAAGCGAGCTGTTCGGCCATGTGCGCGGCGCCTTTACCGGGGCGCTGAATGAGCGGCGGGGCAAGTTCGAACTGGCCAATGGCGGCACCCTGTTCCTCGATGAGGTGGGTGAGTTGTCGTTGACCGTACAGGCCAAGCTGCTGCGTGTGCTGCAAAGCGGCCAGTTGCAGCGCCTGGGCTCGGACAAGGAGCACCAGGTGGATGTGCGCCTGATCGCCGCGACCAACCGCGACCTCGCCGAAGAGGTGCGCAATGGCCGCTACCGTGCCGACTTCTATCACCGTTTAAGCGTGTACCCGCTGCAAGTGCCCGCACTGCGCGAGCGCGGGCGTGACGTGCTGCTATTGGCAGGTTTCTTCCTCGAACAAAACCGTTCGCGCATGGGCCTGGGCAGCTTGCGCCTGACCGCCGACGCCCAAGCGGCGCTGCTGGCCTATGACTGGCCGGGCAATGTGCGCGAACTGGAACATCTGATCGGCCGCAGCGCGTTGAAAGCCCTGGGTAACTGCCGCGAGCGGCCGAAGATTCTCAGCCTGAGTGCCCAGGACCTGGACTTGCCCGCCGTCACTGCAGCGGTGACTGAAGCACCGGTCGAAGCGGCGCCCATCGCCACTGGCGACCTGCGCCAGGCCACCGAGCACTACCAGCGCCAGGTCATCAGCGCCTGCCTGGAACGTCACCAGCACAACTGGGCCGGCGCCGCCCGGGAACTGGGCCTGGACCGCGCCAACCTTGGGCGCATGGCCAAGCGCCTGGGCCTCAAATAGACCAGGCGACTCAGTAAAGTGTGGGAGGGGGCTTGCCCCTCCCACATTAGATTTGTTTCGCATGAAAAGTCGGAGCTACCGGCTTGGGTTTACGAAACACCAACACATTCCCCAACATCACCAACACCAGCCCTGCCAAAGCCGGCGCTGTCCACTGGTAGCCCTCGGCAAACGCCGACACATTCAACGCCACCACTGGGAACAACACGGTGCAATACGCGGCTTTCTCCGGGCCCATGCGGCCAACCAGGGTGAGGTAAGCAGTAAAGCCGATGACCGAACCTGGGATCACCAGGTACCACAGGGCGCCGATATACCGTGCACTCCAGTCCATTTCGAAAGGAATACCGCGTACCGCGCAATAGGTGGCCAACATCGCCGCGCCATAGGCCATGCCCCAGGCGTTGGTGGTCAACGGCTTGAGCCCGGCCTTCTGTTGCAGGCTCGAGAGCATATTGCCCGCCGAGAAACACAGTGTCCCCAGCAGCGCCAAGCCCAGACCCAGCAAGGTCTGCGGGCTGGCGGTATGCCCGGCCAATTCCGGCCAGAACAGAAAGCCCAGGCCCAGCAACCCAAGCGCGCCGCCCATCAACACGTTACGTGCAACCCGCTGGCCGAAAAACACCCGGGCATTCAGAGCGTTCCACAAGGTCGCCGTGGAAAACACCACCGCCACCAAGCCGCTGGGTATCCACTGACTGGCAGTCAGAAAGCACATGAAGTTGACGCAGAACAGGCACAGCCCTTGGGCCAGGCAGATCAGGTGCCCGCGCCTGTTCATCACCTGCAACTTGCCGCTGAGCAGCAACAGCCCGAACAGCACCAGCGCAGCCAAGCCGAAGCGATAAACGATCGACACAGGAATGGCGACCACGCCCAGCTGCCATTTGAGCGCGATCCAGGTGGTGCCCCAGATCAGCACGGTCAGTAAATACAGGAAGAGGTTCATAGCGGGCTCCATCGATTGAGCCACAGTGTCGCCCCCGCTCCTTGAAAGGCTCTTGCACATTCTTGCGCTTTTATCGAGCGGTGGGCTCACAGCGCCAGCCGTGGAGCGTAGGATGCAAGGTGTCGGAGAACACACCATGCCAGAGCTGGAATCCCTGCAAGTCTTTCAATCCCTCAACCGTTCGCCCCATGCGCGCCTCGAGGCCTGCGCCGAACTGGGCGATGGCTTGGCTGCAGCCGTGTGGAGCAACCACCATGACGCCCAGGATTACCAGGCGCCCAGCCATCACACCTTGTCGTGCTACATCGGCGGCGGCACCGGCACGTTTCGCCGTGAGCGGCCGGGCACCATGGGCGGCCCCGACAAGCTGTGCATCCTGCCGGCCGAGCATCAGTCGGCCTGGGTGATCAATGGCGAGATTCGCCTGGCCCATGTGTATTTCAGCCCGGAACAATTCGCCCTCGGCTGCATCACCCTGCTCGACCGCGAGCCGCGTGCACTGCAATTGCGTGAGGGCACCTTCCTTGAAGATGCCCGCCAGGCCCGGCGTTTTCACCAATTGGTCGGCCTCAACTGGCACGAGCCCGGCGAGCGCCTGCTGACCAGCAGCCTGGCCCATGAAATGCTCAGCCATACCCTGCTCAGCCAGGTCGGCGCCCGCGACGGCTTGCGCCTCAAAGGCGGGCTGGCGGCGCACCAGCGGCGGCTATTGGTGGAGTACATCGACCACCACATCGAAGCCCCCATCAGCCTCGGCCAACTGGCCGCGATGTGCGCCTTGTCGGAATACCATTTCGCCCGGATGTTCCGGCAAAGCTTCGGCCTGCCGCCCCATCAATACCTGCTGTCACGGCGCCTGGTGCGGGCGCAGACCTTGCTGCGCAGCAGCGCGTTGCCGATGGGCGAGGTTGCCCTGCTGTGCGGTTTTTCCAGCGCCAGCCATTTCAACCAACGTTTTCGCCAAGCCATGGGCGCCACCCCGAGTGAATACCGCCAGGCTTTCTGCGCCTAGACCATCAAGCCCAGCGTCTTGGCCTTGGCCACCGCCTGGGTGCGTCGCTCCACCCCGAGTTTGCTGTGGATACGCCGTGCGTGGGTCTTGACGGTGTGCAGGGAGATATACAGGCGCTCGGCGATTTCCAGGTTGGAATTACCGAGGGCGATCAACTCCAGCACTTGCAGCTCGCGCTGGCTCAGTGGGTTCTCCACGGCACCGACAGGCGCTGCCTGTGGCTCCAGGCCCAGTTCACTCAATAGCCCGGGGGCGCGCAAACGCAACTCGCGAATGGCCTGCTGCACCTGGCAACGCCCCGCCAGCGCCAACCCGGCCTGCAACGCCCGACGAGCCAAGGCGGGGTCACCGAGCTGCCAGGTCACTTCTCCCAGCACCAGGTGCAGTTCGGTTTCCAGGCAGAGCATGCCGCGCTGCCGGGAGGTGTCGAGCAAGGCATTGAGCCGCGTAATGGGTTGTTCGGCACAGCCCAGCTTGACCTCGGCCAGCACCAGCAAATATTCCAGGCGCGGGATCAGCTCCAAGGTAGCCGGTGGCGCCTGCTTGGCGCAGGGCCCACGAAAATGACGCAACACCCGGCGCACCGCTTGCACCGTCAATTCAGCACGTCCCTGCTGCAACCAGAAGTGCCCGCTGACCAACAGCAGCACCGCTCGATACACCGTGTCCGGCACATGGCGCTGCTGCATCAGGCGCTCGGCGTCACGCAGTTGGATAAAGGCTTGGGCGTAGTCGCCACGATTGGCGGCCAACAGCGCCAGGCCGAGAAAGCCATAAAGCACGCGTTTGTCCTGGCTCTGCAGGCACATCGTCAAGCCCGCTTCAAAACACTCGGCCGCCAAGCTGTCTTGGCCCTGCCGCAAGGCCAAGTGCCCGCGACGCAGCACAATACGCCCCACCAACGGCCCAGCCTTGAGACGTTGGCGAGCCAACATCGCCTGCACCGTCTCCAACAGGCTTTGTGCCCGGTAGGGTGCGCCGCGCTGCTCCAGCAATTGAGCATGATCCAACTCCAGCAGGGCCTCCAGCACCAGCGAATCATGGGCACGGGCCAGGCACAGGGCTTCGCGGTTCAAGGCTTGGGCGACATCCAGCTCACCGCGCAACAAGGCTTGCTGGGTCAGGCCCGACAGGCACATCAGGCGCGACGTCCAGGCACTCTCAGGCAAGGCTTGCAACGCTTCGAGGAAATGCTCGCGGGAGCGTCCGGCATCGCCGCTCAAATGCAGCAGCCAGCCCCATTGGGCCTGCCAGCGCGCCAGCAGATAGCGTTGCCCAGCGGCCGTCGGCTGGGGAGCAAACCGAGCCAGTTGGTCGATACACAACGCCGCTTGCTCGAAGCGCCCGGCAAACAGCAAGGCCGCCGTGACCAACCCCACTAATTGCGCAGACCCAAGCATCAACTCATCGCCGTGCTGCTCATGCAGGCGCAACAGGAGCACCGCGTTTTGCTGGCGAAACAAATCTTCGAAACTGAAATGCTGCAATAGGCTTACCGCCAGTTCGTATTCCTCTGCCAGCAGCGCCTGCTCGAAGGCCGCCTGCCAGTCGGTTTCGGCGCAAAACCACTGGCACGCACGTCGGTGCCATGAACGCTTGGTCGGCCAGGGGGCTTCGCGCGTCAATCGCGCCAGCGGGGCAAAGACTTGCAGCCATTCACTGGTGTCTTCCCAAGGTTGGATAAACGCGCCGAGCGCCTGCAAAGCGTGCAAATACTGAGCGCCGTCGTCAATGCCGAATAGATGCTCACACAAGCTTTGATTGAAGCGTGGCAGATGGGCCAGCACGCGCCAGGCATCCACCAATGGCGTCGGCAAGGTGTTGAAGAGTTCATGCTGCAGGTAATCGAGCAAGGTTTTGTCGGGATGGCCGTCGCCCAGCAAGGCAATACGTACCCCGGCACACCAACCGGCGCTGAATTGCATAATGCTGTCGACGCTCTGCCCTGGTGCGAGCAGCATCTGGATCTCCGCAGCGCTGAATGACAACTCACTGCACTCCAGCAATTCATCGTCGAGCAACAGGCGTGGCCAGTTGCACAACGGACGTCGCCGCGCACCCAGCCACCAGGTCAGGTGTGGGCTGCTGGCGGTGAGCAAACGGTCAAGCAAGGCGTCCAGCTCGGGCGCCGGCAGACGACAGAAATCATCGAGAAACAGCCACGTGGGGTTTGGCCAACGGCTGAGGTCGAGCAGCAATGTGGCTTCGTCGATAAACCGCAGACCCAGGTATTGCGCCAGCCGTGCGCAGAAATCCAGAGGGGTGAGCGCCGCACCGTTGAGTGGCATCCAGTAGACCTGGCACTCCTTGGGCGCCTGCAATGCACACTCGGCGAGCAGCGCACTCTTGCCACTGCCCCCAGGCGCGCACAGCAACTTCACCCGCGCCGGTGCCGCGAGCAGCGGCCCAGCCAGGCGCGGGCGCAACAGGTGGTGAGCGGACAGCCTTGGCATGAGTCCAGGACGGTCCAGGCAGCGGGTCATGGCGGTCATTGCTGCATCCTGCTTTTTTATTGTTATGCAACCGTAGACCCGTGGTTGGTGGTTGTTGAAGAAGTATTCAGCGGGGTGATTAGTGACCATGCACAAACCCGACATTCCAGTTGGCTGTCAGGCCACCATCGGGGGCAAGCCCCCTCCCACACGTTGATCGCATTTCACAAAGGTACTATCGAACGCCTGCCGACCTCAGTGCGGCCGGGGTGTAGTCCGCCGCCTTGGCCGCGAAGCCGAATACGAAGCTGCTCTTCTCCTCGTTCTTCATGCCCAGCGCGATATAGCGCCCCGCGATGAGGTCGTACAGGGTTTCCACGGTGTAGGCCGGCACCTGGTGGTCGTAGTAGAACTGCGCGTGACCTTCGGCGACGCGCCACAGTTGGCCGCGACCGTCGTAGTGATCCACCAGGGCGACCTGCCAGCTGTCTTCATCGATGTACATATGGCGCTTGGCGTAGATGTGCCGCTCGCTGGGCTTGACGGTGCCGACCACTTCCCATACGCGGTGCAGCTCATAGCGGGTCAGGTCCTGATTGATATGCCCGGCCTTGATGATGTCGTCGTACTTGAGCTTCGGCGAATCGAGTTTGTAGCTGTTGTAGGGGATGTACATTTCCTTCTTGCCCACCAGCTTCCAGTCATAACGGTCGGGGGCGCCGGAAAACATGTCGAAGTTATCGGTGGTGCGCAGGCCGTCGGAGGCCGTGCCCGGACCGTCATAGGACACCTGCGGCGCCCGCCGCACACGACGCTGGCCGGCGTTGTAGATCCAGGCCAGGCGCGGCTCCTTCACCTGGTCGAGGGTTTCGTGCACCAGCAGCACATTGCCGGCCAGCCGCGCCGGGGCGGTGACCGACTGCTTGAAATAACTCAGCACGTTGGCCGCCTTGGCCTGGTCGATATCCGCGATGGCCTGGGGCACCGCCACTTCTTCTTCGAAGCGGATCGGCGTATAGCTGCCGTTGGTCTGCGGCGTGGCCTGGGTGATGATGCGGCGCAGGTTGCCACCGTGATAACGGGTGATGTGGTTCCACAGCACCTCCACACCGTTCTTAGGGATCGGGAACGCGTAATAACGATTGCCGGTGAAGTTTTCCAGGCCGTTGCCGTCATTGATCGCATGCACATTCAGGGCGCTGCGCTTGATCGACTCGTAGATGTCTGCCGGCAGATTGACCGTGCGATGGCTGGGGTAGACCGGAATCTTGTAGGTTTCTGGGTAGCGCTTGAACATCGCCACCTGGCCCTCGGAGAGTTTGTCTTTGTACTTGTCCACGGTGGAGGGCGTGATCACGAACAGCGGTTTTTCATTGGCAAAGGGGTCGGCGAGAAAGCCCTTGCTGTCTACCGCGCCGGCGTTTTTCGGGATGCCGCCGGTCCAGGCCGGGATCGAGCCATCGGCGTTGCCGGCCTTCTCGGCGCCGACCGGGGTCAGGGTGGTGCCGAGCTTGGCGGCTTCTTCGGGCGACACCGCCGCCATTACGTTAGCGGCCAATACACTCAGGGCCATCACTGCAATCATCTTACGCATAGGGTCTTGTCCTTCTTTAAGCCAGATCAGAAGTTCACGCCGAAGCTGAGGGCGAGGAAATCGCGGTCGGTCAGGGTGTTGTAGTCACCGCCAAAAAAGTCGGTGTAGCTCAGGCTCGCGGTGTAGGTGTTGCGGTAGTCCGCATCCACGCCAACGCTGATGGCCTTGGCCCCTTCG
>Ga0160464_101228_pt1 | contig 10235 bp, 10 predicted proteins | sample HID1971I_E11MG_FD_108275 | JGI IMG/M metagenome (GOLD analysis project Ga0160464, IMG submission 108275) | Enriched millipede-associated microbial communities from UW Madison campus, WI, USA - HID1971I_E11 MG | ecosystem: Host-associated > Arthropoda: Insects > Digestive system > Unclassified ... | reverse complement strand
GTCGGCGGCTCGGGTCAGGCGCCGGTACTCGCGGCGGGCTGCACCGCTGAGGCGGGGAGAATCGGTCATCGCACGCCCTTCACTCGGGTGACCGCGAATGCGGCGATCACGGCCATCACGACCGCGCCGATGTAGAGGGCCGCGAAGTTCTCACCTGTCGGCGAGCCTATGCGCGTCGCGAAGAATCCGAAAACGGGCACGAGGATGCCCGGCAGCAGATAGGCGAGGGCGACGATGCCGAGGTCTTTGCCGGCGTCGTCGACGGAGGGGAGGCACTCCGTCATCAGGGCGACGTCGGCCGCGATGTAGGCGCCCTGCCCGGCTCCGACGATCGCGATCCCGACCAGGAAGAACGCGATGTCGCCGAACCAGATCGCCAGCACCAGTCCGCCCGCACTCGCGAGGGCGCCGATGACGACGCTGGGCTTGCGGCGTCCTGTCCGATCGGAGATCACACCGAAGACGAATGCCATCACCAGGTTCATCAGGGTGAAGGCCGCCGTCGCCTGCGTCTGCACCGCGGCGATCTGGCTCGGGTCGTCGATCCCGAACCGGCCGGAGATCGTCAGGTACAGGTAGCTCGTGACCGACACGATCGACGCGGTCATGAAGAACCGGCATACCCAGGCCCAGGCGAAGTCCGGGTAGCGGCGCGGGCTCAGCCAGAACGTGGCCAGGACGCCGCTCCAGTCCAGCGGCTCGGCGGGCATCAGGCGGCGGATGTCCTTCAGCGTGAAGAACAGGGTGATCGCGAGCACCACGGAGAGTCCGCCAGGGATCAGGAACATGCCGACCTGACCGGTCGGGGCGACGACGCCCGCGAGCGAGACGCCGCCGAGGATCCCGATCGCGGTGGCGGCGCCGGTGACCGCCGACATGATGGCGCGGATGCTGCGGCGGATCTGGTCGGCGAACAGGGTGTGGACGGTCATCGAGACGGCGCCCCAGCCCACCAGCACCAGGATCGTGCCGACCCCGAGCACGAGGAGCGACGGAGCGGTGGCCTGCACCCCGTACCCGACCAGAGCGATCAGCGAGCCGGAGAGGATCCAGGGCCGGCGGATGCCGAGGGTCGACATCGAGCGGTCGCTGAGCCGGCCGAAGATCGGCGTCGTGATGAGGATGGCGGCGCCGCCGAGCGTGAGGATGATGCTGAGGTTGCCCGTCGCCTCATCGGGGTCCCATTCCTTGAGGAGCTGGGGGATCGCCACACTGGCGACACCCTGGGCGATGCCGGATCCGAGCCAGGCGAGCACGAAGGAGATCCAGAACCAGCGGCTCTGGCGCTGTCCGGGGATCGCGTCGGCAGTGAGCGGCGGAGCGGGGTTGGTAGGGAAAACGGGATCGACTGCGTGGGTGGACATCATCGTCTCCGGGTCTCGGTCGGGGTGGGGAGTGGTCACGGGCGTGCACCGGCGGCCGTCACCGGATCGGCGTTCGGGCGGGCGGGCGCATGGTAGGCGTGGGCGAGTTCGGCGACGAAGACATCACGCCACTCCTGTGCCCCCTCCCAGCGTCCGGTGAGTCCGGGGGAGGCGTGGTCGTGGCCGGAGCCGATGCGCAGCGCGACGGGCACTCCCGCCTCCCGCAGCGCTTCGGCATAGGCGACGGCGCCGTCCTTGAGAGGGTCGAATTCGGCGGCGAGGATCAGCGCGGGTGCGAGTCCGCGGTGATCCGGTGCATCCAGCGGAGAGGCCTCGGTGAGGGGCGCTCCGGCGCGGTAGAGGTCGGCGAGGTGCTCGACCCCCTCCCTCTCCGCGGCGCCGAGGTATCGGTGCATCGAGGCACCGAAGAGGCGCAGCGCCGCCGGCAGCACCTCGAGCGTCTGGTGATGCAGCGGCGCTCCGGCATCCCGCTGGCGCAGCGCGGTCGTGGCCGCGATCGTCGCGCCGGCGGAGTTGCCGCCGATGCCCAGCCGGTCCGCGTCGACCGCGAGTTCGACGGCGCGCTCGCGCACGTTCGCCACTGCGGCGACGGCGTCGTCGACCGGAGCAGGGAACGGATGCTCGGGCGCCAACCGGTACTCGAGCGCGATGATCTGCACCCGGGAACGCAAGGCGCGATCCGCGCAGAGACGGTCGTTGAGAAGCTCGTCGATCGTGCCACCGGTCCACCCTCCTCCGTGCAGCCACAGCATCGTCGGCAGCGTGCCGATCGCGGATGCGGGGCGGTATCGACGCGCTCGCAGCGGGCCTGCCCCACCCGCGACGATGAGGTCGTCGATCTCCACGCCTGCGGGAACCGGTGCGGTGAACTCGACGGCCAGGAGGTCGCTCAACTCCCGTTGCGCGCGGCGGCGCGCTCCCATGTCGCGCGACTCGAGGTCGGGAAGAGTCGCGGAGAGCTCCCGGATGCGCCGGATCCATTCCCGGATCTCCGGACTCAGCAGCGGCCCGCCCTGCTCCTGATCGCTCATGCTGCTGCTGCTCGGTGAAGAGTGCGCAGCTCAGAGACGACCAGGCGGTGCGCGACGTCCGCTGCAGGCACGAACCCGGTCGAACCGAGTGACCCGTGCGTCTGCCCGATGAATCGCAGCGCGGTCACCGGCACGCCCGCAGCCGACAACGCCCGTGCGTAGGCCTCTCCATCGCCGCGGAGGGGGTCGAGCTCGGAGGTGAGGATCACGGCGGGCGGAAGGTCCTCGTGCGTCGAGGCCCGCAGCGGCGAGGCATACGGCGAACGCGCAGCCGCGGAATCGTTGCCGACGTACTGCCGCACCAGGGTGCGGCCGACCGCGCGCACGATGACTCCGGGCATGCGGGCATCGATGCCGCTCATGTCGGCGTGCTCCATCGTCAAATCCAGTGCCGGGTTCTCCAGCAGCTGCAGGGCGATCGGATGCGCGGAGCGGTCGCGGTTCATGAGTGTCACGGCCGCGGCGAGGTCGCCTCCCGACGATGCTCCGCCCACGGCGATCCGGTCCGGCGACGCCCCCAGCTGCTCCGCGTGGGCGTGGGTCCATTCGAACGCCGACCAGCACTGCTCCGGCTGGGTAGGAAAGCGCTCCTCCGGTGCGTGCACGTAGTCTGCCGCGACGATCACGATCCCCGCATCCCGTGCTCTGGCTCGGAACCGGGCGTCCCAGGAGACCCAGTCGATTCCGGCGATCGTGAATCCGCCCCCGTAGAAGTACACCAGCACGGGGAGCCCCGACCCCGGTGGCGTGCGCTCCTCGCCGGGCCAGTACACGCGGACGCGCACGTCGGGGTGCCCGTCGACCGGCACGATGTGCTCCTCGGAGGCGGTGGGGAGCGGCGTGATCCCGAGGGCGGAGCTCACTGCCTCGTCGTTCCGAGCCGCGACCCGACGTCGCCCTGCGGGGTCTGCGGGCTCCCGGTCGAGCAGAGGGGCGACCCGCTGCTCCCATGCCGCGACCGCGCTGTCGAGCGCGGGGCGCCGGAATCGGGACCGTCGTGTCGGCATCGGGCATCTCCTTCGATGAGTTCCGCACCGATGAGTTCCCTCGGTGCGAGTTCCGCCCTAGTCTGAACAATCGAAGAACTTCGATGAAGAAGGAAGCCGGACGATGCGCGCACGACCAGGACGGGTCACCATCTACGACGTCGCGGAGCGCGCCGGAGTGAGCATCTCCACGGTGTCACTCGCGGTGAGCGCTCCGCACCGGGTGCGACCCGAGACCCGCGAGCGCATCGTCGCCGCAGCCACCGCACTCGGCTACCGCATGACGCAGGGGCGGCGGGTCGGAGCGGCGCGCATCGCCGTCGCCGCGCCGTTCACCACCTATCCGTCGTACCTGCGCCGCCTGTCCGGGATGCTTCGGCGGGCGAGGGATGCGGCGGTGGATATCATCCCCTACGACCTCGATTCGGCCGCTGCGGCGGATGAGCCGCTGCTCGACGTGCTGCCCACCCGCACGGACGCCACCGGCCTCGTGGTCATGGGGGTTCCGCTCGGCGGAGCGGCGCGCCGGGCGAGCAGGGCGGCGCGCATCCCGGTCGTCTACGTCGACGTGGTGCCGACGCGGTCCGACGTGGGCGGTCCGGTCGTCCTCGTCGATGATCGCGACGGCGGGGCCCAGATCGGCCGCCACCTCGCCGACCTCGGGCATCGCCGCGTCCTCTTCGTGCACGAGCCGCAGCGCTCGCCGGCCTACGTGTCGGCGGGGATGCTGCGCGTCGAGGGACTGACCCCGCACGTGGCGATGGCGGACCTCGCGGTCACCGACCCCTCGTCGGTCGACGGTCGGGTGATCGCCGCGGCCCGAGCGGCAGGCGCGACGGCGATCGTCGCGAACCACGACCAGTTCGCCGCCGCGGTGCTGTCGGCGCTACGCGCTGATCCTGGCACCGCCCCGCTCGCGGTCGTCGGGTACGACGACGGTGAGGTCGCCGCGGCGCTCGACCTCACGACCGTGCGGCAGCCGTTCGAGGAGAGCGGGCGCACGGCCCTCGAACTCGTCCTCGGACTGGTGTCGGGCGCTTCGACCGCACACGACACCGTGAGGCTGGCGCCCACCCTGATCGCGAGGTCGTCGACGCTCGCACCCGGAGTCAGCCCCGCGAGGCGGTGACCCGCTTCTTCTCCCGGATGTAGACCTCGCGCCGCACTTTCGCCACGACGTCGCCCTCCCGGTCGGTGATGACGGTCTCGAACCACTCGAGCACCTTGGCCCCGCCGCGTGCGCGCTCGCGGATCTCCTCGGCCTTCTCCTTCGACACCTCGAATTCGGCCGTGAGCACGCCGCGGCCGGGCTTGAGGAACTCGATCTCCCCGCGGGTGTCCCACACGACGTGGTCGCGTCCGAGCTGGTGCATGACCAGCATGAAGAAGTACGGATCGGTCATCGCCGACATCGAGCCGCCGAAAGCGGTCTTGACGTAGTTGCGGGTGAAGACGTTGACGTGCAGCTCGACGGTCGCGTGCGTCCAGTCCTCGCTGAAGCGGCGGATGCGGATGCCGCTGAACAGGTTGGGGATCCACAGGCTCATGCCGATCGCGAGACGGCGGGGAGTGATGCGCATGAAGGTCAGTGTGGAGCACCCGGTCAAGAGTGACAAAGACGTGTGGAGGGTTGGCACAGTTGTTATAGTTCGCATAGAATAAGTAGCGATCTCAGGAGAGGAGGGTCGGATGCTCATCCGCGTCGATCCCGACAGCCCCCGCGCGCTGTACGACCAGGTGGCGGCCTCCGTCCGCTCCGACATCCTCGCTGGCGTGCTCGCGCCCGGTGACCGACTGCCCGCGGCACGCGACGTCGCCGAGGCACTCGACATCAACCAGCACACCGTGCTGCATGCCTACCAGCGACTGCGCGATGAGGGCCTGGTCGACCTGCGTCGTGGGCGGGGAGCGGTCATCTCGGCGTCGGCCGCACCCCTCGCCGAGCTCGCGCATGACATCGACGAGCTGGTGCGCCGCGCCGCGGCGCTCGGCGTCTCCGCCGACACGCTCGCCGGCATCGTGCATGCGCACCGCGACGCCCGCACCGGCATGAACGCCATCGAGAACTCCGAGGAGGATTCGCCATGACCGCCCGCGACACCACCCATGACCTCACCCGTACCCCGGCTCCGTTGCTGCGACGTGCGCGGCTGACGTTCTTCGTCGTCGCGGTGATCGCGCCGATCGTGATCACCGCCGTGGCTGTCGTGGTCCTCCTCACCTGGCTGCCCACGCTGCCTCCGCAGGTCGCGACTCACTGGGGCGTGAGCGGCGCCGACGGATTCGGGCCACCCTCCACGTATGTCTGGCTCCTCATCGGGATCGGACTCGGCCTGCCTGCGCTGATGGCGATCGTGACGCTCGCCTCAGTCGGTGCGCACTGGGGCGGGGCGGCACGGCTGATGGGTGCGCTCGCTGCCGGCATGTCCGCCTTCGCCGCCGTCATGAGCCTCGGATCCCTCGCCGTCCAGCGCGACCTCGCCGACCCCGCCGAGGCACCGGGCATCGGCGGCGTCATGGCCATCGCCTTCGGTGCTCTCCTCCTGGTCGGCGCGGCGGCCTGGGCCGTGCAGCCCCGCGTGCGATCGGAGCAGGGGCGCACGCTCGAGCCCCGGTACGCCGTGCACGTCGAGAAGGGGGAGCGTGTCGTGTGGGTCGCCACGACGACGATGCCGCGCGGTGCGCTCGCCTTCCTGATCCTGGTGCTCCTCGGCCTCGTCGCGCTCGCCGCGTACATGCTCGGCACCGGCGTCGAGGGCGGCTGGATCGTCGCGCTGGTCGTGGTCGTCGTCGGCTTCGCGCTGGCGGCGACCGCCTCCTTCCGCGTCACGGTCACCCCGGAGGGGTTCTCCGCCCGTGCCCTGCTGGGATGGCCGCGCATCCGCATCCCGCTCGCCGAGATCGAGTCGGCTCGCGCTGTCGAGATATCCCCGTTCGGCGAGTTCGGCGGCTGGGGATGGCGCATCGCCGTCGACGGGCGCACGGGCATCGTCATGCGACGCGGCTCCGCGATCGAGGTCTCCCGTCGCGGTCGGCGGCCGTTCATCGTGACGATCGACGGCGCGGAAGAAGCCGCGGCGCTGTTGCAGGCCTATGTCGAGCGCTCGCGAACACCGCGCACCCCCTCGACCGACTCCGGAAAGGCGACCTCATGAACGACCAGACCCTGCACGCGCGCCGGGTGCCGTGGACCGCGGTGATCGTCTTCGTGGCGGTCTCCTTCGCCCTCGCCTGGCTGGTGGCCCTGCCGCTGTGGCTGGGCGACGGCCTCGCCGAGCCGATCTCGGTGCTCCTGCTGCCGGTAATGATGTTCACCCCCGCCGTGGCCGCTCTCGTCGTGACGTTCGTGATGGGCGTCCCCGCACGCGGGCACCGTGCCCGCTTCCTCGGACTGTGGCCGATGCGCCCCGCGAAGCGCGTGATCTGGCTCATGGTCGCGGGCTGGCTGGTGCCTCCGCTGCTGGTGGGTCTCGGTGTCGTCCTGGCCTCCGCGCTCGGCTTCGTGCAGCTCGATCTGACGTTCGCGGCCTTCGCCGCCGAACTCGAGAAGGCAGTGCCGGCTGGCACTCCGCTTCCTCCCGTCCAGATCATCGTGTTCGCCCAGCTCGCGATGATTCCCGTCGGTGGACTGTTCAACAGCCTCTTCGCATTCGGTGAGGAGCTCGGCTGGCGGGGCTGGCTCCTCCCGGCGTTGCGTCCGCTCGGAACCTGGCCCGCGCTGATCCTCAGCGGTGTGATCTGGGGCCTGTGGCACAGCCCGATCATCCTGCTCGGCTACAACTTCGGGCGCACCGACGTCACGGGCGTCCTGTTCATGGTCGGCGGATGCGTCGCCTGGGGCATCCTGCTCGGGTGGCTGCGTCTGCGGTCGGCGTCGGTGTGGCCGGCGGTGATCGCGCACGGTTCGCTGAACGCCGCTGCGGGCATGATCGTGATATTCGCCGCTGCGCAACCGGACCTCGCTCTCGCCGGGCCCCTGGGGGTCGCCGCATGGATCGTGGTCGCCCTCGTCGTCATCGTGCTCGTGCTGACCGGACAGTTCCGGCGGCAGCCCGAGCTCGCCGATGCTCCGGGGCGTCTGCTCTCTGCGCCGCGGTCTTGACGGAGGGCGGCGGCGGGGGTTGGCTGAGGCCATGGAATCCACCCCCGCCGCCTGGTCCGAAGCCGACTCCTTCCTCTCCGATGTGCTCGTCGGCCCCGATGCGGAGCTGGAGTCGGCGCTCACCGCTCAGCGGGCCGCAGGGCTGCCGGAGATCGAGGTCGCACCGGTCGCGGGCAAACTGCTGAACCTGCTCGTCCGCATCAGCGGCGCGCGTCGCGTGCTCGAGGTCGGCACGCTCGGCGGCTATTCGACGATCTGGCTCGCCCGGGCCGTCGGTCCCGAGGGCCGTGTGGTGACGGTCGAGGCGGAGGCGGACAACGCGGCGGTCGCCCGTACCAGCATCGATGCCGCCGGAGTCGGCGACCGCGTCGACATCCGGGTGGGCAGGGGAGCCGATGTGCTTCCGACCCTGGTCGGCGGCTTCGACCTGGTCTTCATCGACGCCGACAAGGAGTCGAACGCGATCTATCTCGACTGGGCGGCGAAGCTCGGTCATCCCGGCACCGTGATCGTGCTCGACAACATCGGGCGCGAAGGGGAGATCGTCCGCGACGATTCCGACGACCCCAAGGTCGTCGGAACCCGCGAGGGACTCCGGATGCTGGGGGAGGACCCGCGCTTCGACGCCACGGCACTGCAGACCGTCGGTGCAAAGGGCTGGGACGGCTTCGCGATCGCCGTCGTCGTCTGATGTCGGCGGGTGGCAGACCGCGGCTCATCCCTGTCAGGCGAGTCCCTGAGGCCGTCGGACGGCCGGGCTAGACTGGGCGCGGATCGACGACGCTCCACACAACGTTTTCCCCCTGAGCAAGGAGCACATCAGTGGCACTGATCGAGGCTGTAGGCGCACGCGAGATTCTCGACTCGCGCGGAAACCCGACCGTCGAGGTGGAGGTCCTCCTCGACGACGGCATCGTGCAGCGGGCGGCCGTTCCGTCCGGCGCATCCACGGGCGCGTTCGAGGCGTACGAGCTCCGCGACGGAGACAAGAGCCGCTACGGCGGAAAGGGCGTGCTCAAGGCCGTCGAGGCCATCATCGACGAGCTGGGCCCGGCGATCGAGGGTGTCGAGGCGAGCGAGCAGCGCATCGTCGACGAGATCCTGATCGACGTCGACGGCACCGAGAACAAGAAGCGCGTCGGCGCCAACGCCATCCTCGGCGTGAGCCTCGCGGTGGCCAAGGCCGCCGCCGACTCGGCCGACCTTCCGCTGTTCCGCTACCTCGGCGGCCCGAACGCGCACGTGCTGCCCGTTCCGCTGTTCAACGTCATCAACGGTGGCGAGCACGCCGACAACGGCATCGACATGCAGGAGTTCTTCCTCGCGCCGATCGGTGCGGAGACCTACTCCGAGGCGCTCCGCTGGGGCGTCGAGACCTACCACGTGCTGCGTGCAGAGCTCAAGGCCGCCGGCTACGCGACCGGCCTCGGCGATGAGGGCGGCTTCGCCCCCGACCTGCCCAGCAACCGCGAGGGCCTGGACTTCCTGGTGAAGGCGATCGAGAAGGCCGGCTTCACGCCCGGAACCGACATCGCCCTCGGCCTCGACGTCGCCGCGACCGAGTTCTTCAAGGACGGCGTCTACCGTCTCGACAACAAGGACTGGGACGCCGCCGCACTCACCGAGTACTACGTCGGACTCGTCAACGACTTCCCGATCGTCACGATCGAAGACGCGCTGGCCGAAGACGACTGGGACAACTGGAAGCACCTCACCGACGCCCTGGGTACCAAGGTGCAGCTGGTCGGCGACGACCTGTTCGTCACCAACCCGCAGCGCCTCGCCGATGGCATCAAGCGCGGCGTGGCCAACTCGCTGCTGGTGAAGGTCAACCAGATCGGCACGCTCACCGAGACGTTCGACGCGGTCAGCCTGGCGCAGCGCTCCGGCTACACGGCCATGCTCTCGCACCGCTCGGGCGAGACTGAAGACACCACGATCGCCGACCTGGTCGTCGCGACCAACGCCGGGCAGATCAAGGCAGGTGCCCCTGCGCGCAGCGAGCGCGTCGCGAAGTACAACCAGCTGCTGCGTATCGAGGAAGAACTCGGCGATGCCGCGGTCTTCGCCGGCCGTTCCGCGTTCCCGCGCTACCAGGCCTGAGCGCACGACACACCGAAGAAGCCGCCGCGGACGGCGGTGAACACCGCCGCTGACGCGGCACGACGAAGGAGGGGCCGTGGTACGACGACCGGCTCCTCCTTCGGCGTCTCCCGGATCGCCGACGCCGAAGCCCGCCGCGAAGGCGAAGGCGAAGGGCTCGGCGAAGACGAAACCCGCTGCGCGGTCGTCGGCAGCGCCGCGCGCATCGAGCAGGACCCGCGGCGAGGCTCCTCGTGTCGACGTCCGCGAGTGGGCATCCGGCATCCGCCTCTCGGCGTTCTCCGTCATCATGCTCTCGCTGGTGGTGCTGGGAGCCTGGGTGCTCGTGCCGACGCTCGGCACCTTCATCGATCAGCGCCAGAAGATCGCTGCTCTCGAGGCGTCGGTGAAGGTGAGCGAAGACCAGATCGCCGCGCTCGTCGCCGAGCGTGAGCGTTGGAACGACCCCGCCTACATCACGACGCAGGCTCGCGAACGCCTCTACTACGTCAAGCCCGGCGAGGTCGTGTACCTGATCGACAACGACCTCGACCCCGCGGCGCTCCCGCGGGAGCAGGACCCCGTGAGCGACACGCTCGTGGAGAAGCCGACGGACTGGATGCCGCAGCTGCTGCGCACCCTCGTCTCG
>Ga0160464_101227_pt1 | contig 10258 bp, 11 predicted proteins | sample HID1971I_E11MG_FD_108275 | JGI IMG/M metagenome (GOLD analysis project Ga0160464, IMG submission 108275) | Enriched millipede-associated microbial communities from UW Madison campus, WI, USA - HID1971I_E11 MG | ecosystem: Host-associated > Arthropoda: Insects > Digestive system > Unclassified ... | reverse complement strand
TCGACGAAACCTGGCGCCTGCTGCCCAAGGACGCGAGCTTCGATGGCATCTCCAACTGCGACGACCTGATCGTGCCGCGGGCCCTCTGGCGCGAGCACGCGCACGCCCTCAAGGCCCGCGACGGCGGCCTGGGCGTGTGGCTGGACGCCGATGAAGAAGCCGAGGAAATCGGTGACGATGTGGAACACTTCCAGGTCATCGCCCTGAACTTCCCGGCCTTCACCGACGGGCGCAACTACTCCAACGCCCGCCTGCTGCGTGACCGTTATGGCTACAAGGGTGAATTGCGCGCGATTGGCGACGTGTTACGTGACCAGCTGTTCTACCTGCGCCGTTGCGGGTTCGATGCCTTCGCCTTGCGCGCCGACAAAGACCCGTATGAAGCACTGGAAAGTCTCAAGGACTTTTCGGTGACCTATCAGGCCGCCACCGACGAGCCGTTGCCACTGTTCCGTCGACGCTGAGTATCAAAATGTGGGAGGGGGCTCGCCCCCGATGACGGAGTGCCAGTCAACAGATTCGTTGGCTGATCCACCGCTATCGGGGGCAAGCCCCCTCCCACATTTGGTACTGCTTGGCTCTGCAAATTTGGGTGGGCAGACCAAGGCCAACGTCGCCCCGTGCATGGCGTTGGTACGCGACCAGTGGTTCATCCCCCGGCGCACCCGCCAATACCGCGTGGCCATGAAGCAATCTTCACACTATAAGGTGAGCATTCGCCGTAATCGAACTGTCCTCTACTGATCAGCAGCTTTTCAACTCACTGACGATTGGAGTTCTTCATGGCGAAAATCAACCTGGCCCAGCAGTTGGCGACCACCCTTGAACAGGCGGGCATCAAGCGCATCTGGGGCCTGACCGGTGACAGCCTCAATGGCTTGACCGACGCACTGCGCAGCATGGACAGCATCGAGTGGATGCACGTACGCCACGAGGAAGTCGCGGCCTTTGCCGCTGGCGCCGAAGCCGCTGCTACCGGTGAGTTGACCGTGTGTGCCGGCAGTTGCGGGCCGGGCAACCTGCATTTAATCAATGGCCTGTTCGACTGCCATCGCAACCATGTGCCGGTGCTGGCGATTGCGGCGCAAATTCCGTCGTCGGAGATCGGCCTGAATTATTTCCAGGAAACCCATCCCCAGGAATTGTTCAAGGAGTGCAGCCACTTTATCGAGCTGGTCAGCAACCCCGAACAGATGCCCCAGGTGCTGCACCGTGCCATGCGCTCGGCGATCCTCAATCGCGGCGTGGCGGTGGTGGTGATTCCGGGGGATGTGTCGCTGCTGGAAGTCGAAGACACGCTCAAGCCCTGGCCGGCCCTGCATGCGCCGCGCACCTTGCCGGCGCAGCAGGACCTGCAACGCCTCAGCGAGATCTTGCAGGACAGCGAGAAAGTCACCCTGCTGTGCGGCAGCGGCTGTGCCGGCGCCCACGATCAAGTGGTGGCCTTGGCCGATGCCCTCGGCGCGCCGGTGGTGCACGCGCTGCGCGGCAAGGAGCATGTGGAATGGGATAACCCGTTCGACGTCGGCATGACCGGTCTGATCGGTTTCAGCTCCGGTTACCATGCGATGCTCGACTGCGACACCTTGATCATGCTCGGCACTGACTTCCCCTATCGCCAGTTCTACCCGACCGACGCCAAGATCATCCAGGTCGACCGCGATCCGCAGGCCCTCGGTCGCCGCGCGACGTTGGACCTGGGCATCGCCGCCGATGTCAGTGAAACCATCGACGCCCTGCTGCCACGCCTGACCCGCAAGACTGATCGCAGCTTCCTCGAAACCTCGCTGAAGCACTACGAAAAAGCCCGCCAAGGCCTGGATGACCTGGCACAACCGTCCAAAGCCAACCGGCCGATTCATCCCCAATACGTAGCGCGCTTGCTCAGCGAACTGGCCGACGATGACGCAATCTTCACCGCCGACGTCGGCTCACCTACAGTATGGGCTGCGCGCTATGTGAAGATGAACGGCAAGCGCCGGCTGATCGGCTCGTTCAACCATGGCTCGATGGCCAATGCCATGCCCCAGGCCATCGGCGCCCAGGCGGCATTTCCCGCGCGCCAGGTGATCTCCATGTCCGGCGATGGGGGCTTCACCATGCTGATGGGGGATTTCATTTCACTGGCGCAATTGAAACTGCCGGTGAAACTCATCGTGTTCAACAACTCGTCCCTGGGGTTTGTTGCCATGGAGATGAAAGCCGCGGGCTACCTGGACACCGGCACCGAGCTGAAAAACCCCGACTTCGCCGCCATGTCCAATGCCATGGGCATCCTGGGTATTCGCGTTGAGCAGTCCGAAGACCTCGAACCGGCCTTGCGCCGCGCCCTGGCCCATGACGGCCCGGTACTTGTGGACGTAGTCACCGCCACTCAAGAGTTGGTGATGCCGCCGAGTATCAAGCTGGAGCAGGCCAAGGGGTTCAGCCTGTATATGCTCAAGGCGGTGATGAGCGGGCGTGGGGATGAGGTGATTGAACTGGCGCGGACTAACTGGTTGCGATAAGAAAAAATGCGGGAGGGAACTTGCCCCGATAGCAGTGCGTCAGCTAAACATTGGCTGACTGATACACCGCAATCGGGGGCAAGCCCCCTCCCACACTTGAACTCATTGCCAGATCAAGCCTTCTGTTTTTCCACCCACTTGCCGTAGGCATCGATAAAGGCCTGCAGGAACGGCTTGGACCTTTCCGACACTTTGCCCGCCTCATCGAACACGCTGCCCGCTCCGCCCAGGTAGGCTTCCGGCTGTTGCATGCACCACACATCCAGGAACACCAGCGACTGGCGCAAGTGGTGGTTGGCACCGAAACCGCCCATGGCACCCGGCGACACACTGATGATGGCTCCCGGCTTGCCGCCCCAGACACTTTGCCCATATGGACGCGAACCCACGTCAATGGCGTTCTTCAAAGGAGCGGGTACGGAGCGGTTGTATTCGGGGGTCACGAACAGCACTGCGTCGGATGAACTCACCTGTTTGCGGAAAGTACTGTAGGCTGCGGGCGGTGTTGCTCCCTCGAGGTCTTCGTTGTAGAGCGGCAAATCGCCGATTTCGACAATGTTCAACTTGAGATTGGCGGGGGCCAGCTCGGCCAGGGCCAGGGCGACCTTGCGGTTGATCGACTCTTTTCTCAAGCTGCCCACCAGGACGGCGATCGTGTAGACCTTGCTCATTGAGGTTTTCCCGACTTCTGAATAAAGGAGCTGGTAGTTATAGAGGCTTCGCGGCGTGTTCACCAGAGGTTCCCGGTGATTTTCCCGGCGCTTTCTTTGCAATCAATTGCGTAGGAAGCGTCTGAAAACATCAGCGAATAGTATTTTTTTCTTATAGGTAAACTACCCCGCTCCCTGACGGTCTACAGAACCGCAAATCGAGTGTTTATCTCCAGAGGTTCTAAACAGATGGCAGCAGTACTAGTCGGACAGTTCCATGCCAGAGACGCGGAAGGTCGCGTGTATTCGGTGCATGAGTTCCAGGAATCCAACCCGGCGCAAGGCGACCTGGCTGGCTCGACGCCCTCCACTACCTACAAGCTGGCCATTGGCGACCGTGTAGAAAAACTGGAAGGCGATGAATTCAAGTTGATCCAGTCGGGGACCATTATCGTCCGCGAATCGCAAACCACCCTCGCCTCATAAGATCCCGCCTTATCCACCCGCCCAGTCCCAGCGCGTGCTGGCGGCAACTGGGCCGGAGGATCAGGGTTTGCGGATATCTGTCACTTCAATTCCGTGCTCGCCTTGCTTGAGCGTCACCACGAGTCGCCCTCGCTCCCCCTCGACGGCGTACATGGAGCGCTTGTAGCCCGACACGTTATAGGCGGGATATGCCTCCACCTGCCGAATCAAGGTAATGCCCAGCACCGCGCCCACCTGTTCACCCACCTGTTCCTGTGAACGGATAAAGGTTTCCAGTGCGAGGTTTTCCGGCGTGGGTTCAGCGTGATCATTGAAGAGGTAAGCCGCCACGCATCCCAGGGTCACCAGGACCAGGAGTTGCTTGGCCGTCACCCCGAAGAATGTCGAGGGTAGAGGCATTTTGAGACCAGACCTGTTTTTGTTTTAAGTACCGGAACGCCGGCATTGGTCGTTACTGATCAGATGCGCCATTCTAGTGAGGTCGTGACCGAATGCCATAGGCCAGGGCGACCCGTGCAGTCTTTTTTGCGCACAAAGCCTTGCACCATTGAATCCCCATCGCGCTGCACATAGACTCCGGCCATGCGTTTACGTCATATCGAAGTGATTCAGGCCATCTTGCAGACCGGGCACCTCGGCACGGCCGCCGAATGGTTGCAACTCCCCGTGGGCGAGGTAGACGCCACTCTCAAGGATGCCGAGTTGCAATTGGGGTTCATGTTGTTCGCCAGTGTACGCGGCCGCCTGCAAGCGACGCGCGAGACCCTGGAGTTGCAGGCGCATATTGGCCCGCTGTACGAAGCGCTCGAACCGCTACAACGCCTGGCCAGCCGTTTGAAACACCATCACGCCCCGACACTGCGCGCCCTGTGCACCCCGCCCCTGGCCAACCAACTGTTGCCGCAAAGCATTGCCATGCTGCGCCGACGCTTCCAGGACACCCCGTGCAATCTGTCGAGCCAGCCGACCCGGGAGATCGTCAGGAGCCTGCTGCTGCACGAAGCCGATGTGGGCCTGAGCCTGCATGATCCGGAACATGCACAAATCCAAAGCACCGTACTGGCCCAGGGCAAATTGCAACTACTCGCGCCCCATGGGTGGCTCAAACCAAAGCAAAAGTACATTGCATTGCAGGACCTGGCCGGGCAGTCGCTGATCGGGCTTGAGGGGCATGACCCCCTCAGTCGCCTGCTGGACGCCAAGCTGCAAGCCCTGCGCCCACTGCCGGTGGTGCAGACGCGGGTGCAAACCTACCAGATGATGCGCAGCATGGTGGAAGCCGGGGAAGGCTTGGCAATTGTCGACCCCTTCACCGCCTTCGGCGCGCGAGAGGTCGGGCTGGATGCGTGCCCGGTGTCGCCGCCGATCATGGTCAGCCTGTATGCATTGACGCTGAAAGACCATGCGACTTTACCGGCGTTGAATGCCTTGCTGGAGATTGTCACCCAGAAGGCCGAAAGTCTCCTGGGCGGCGACACAAAATCCACAGCCTAAGCGTCAGATCGATTCCACTTCCGTCTTGAACAACCGATACCAGAAGATCGCCACTTCACGGGTTTGCGGATCAATCCCGCGATAACGCAATTGATCAATCCCGCCCATCACGTACCCACAGCGCTCATACAGGCGGCAGGCCCCAAGATTATTGTTCTGGGTTTCCAGCATCATGCCCGGCAGGTTTTTTTTGCGAGCCCAGAACTGCGCCACATCCAGCAACGCCTTGGCCACACCATGGCGTCGCGCAGGCAACACCACGGCCAACTCATCGACGTGGGCAAAACCGTTCCAGTTGGTGCTGACCACTACATGCCCCACCGCACGGTCATCCAGGTAGGCCATGAAGATCGCGCTGTCGGTGGCGTCGCGAAAGCTGGCGAACTCTTCCGGGTCAATGCCGTAGCACTTGCGGTACGGCAGAACGCGCTCCACAGGCCACTGATCGACACGCAGGCCCATCTGCGGCACAGCATAGGCGCTGACCTCGAAGCTGAAGTCATTGCCCCATACATAGGGGTCGAACCCTTCATCGGCGACCCGCACACTGAGCCCTGGATACTTCGGGTTCATTACTGCTTGCATAAACATCCTTAGCCCTTGATGCAATCGACGGTGTAACAACGGCCACTGCCGTCATCTTCATGTTGCAGCCCATGAACATCCGCGACAAAACCAGGGAAGCTGCTATCGAACGTACGGGCAAACGCCAGGTAGTCGATGATTGAACGGGTTGACTCGGTAAAGCGTTCACCGGGCATGATCAATGGAATACCGGGCGGGTAAGGCACCAGCATCACGGCCGCGACACGCCCAGGCAAGGCATCGATAGGGACTGCCTCCACCTCGCCCCTCACCAACTGGTCGTAGGCATCGGCGGGCTTCATCGCGATTTCCGGCAACACCGTATACATGCGCTTGAGATGCTTGGCGGTAGCGTTGCTACGGTAACAGCTGTGCAACTGGTCGCAAAGGTCGCGCAGCCCCATCCCCTGATAACGCGCGGGGCCTTGGGCATACACCGACGGCAGACAACTGACCAAGCTGGCATTGGCGTCATAGCTGCGCTTGAACTCCAGCAACTCGGTGAGCAAGGTACTCCATTTGCCTTTGGTGATGCCCATTGAAAACAACACCAGGAACGAATACAACCCGGTTTTTTCCACCACCAGGCCACGCTCCCAGAGGAACTTGCTGACCACCGCGGCGGGAATTCCGCAGTCGCTCAGGGCGCCACCGGCGTTGAGGCCGGGCATCACCAGCGTCACTTTGATTGGGTCGAGTAATACGTAGTCTTCGGCAACGTCGCCAAAACCATGCCACTCATCCTGAGGGTGCAACAACCAATCCGCGGTGACGACCCGGTCGATACCGGCGACCGAGGTTGGCTGCCAGATGGAAAACCACCAGTCTTCGGCAGCGATATGCAGGCGCAGGTTGGCCAGCGCACGCCGAAAACTCAGGGCCTCGTCAAACATTTCCTGTAGCAGCGAGCGCCCGGCCGGGCCTTCCATCATCGCAGAGGCCACGTCCAGCGAGGCGATGATGCTGTATTGGGGCGAGGTCGAGATATGCATCATGAAAGCTTCGTTGAACCGATCACGGTCCAGTTGCCGTGCGCCGCCGTCCTGCACATGGATCATCGATGCCTGGCTGAACGCCGCCAGCAACTTGTGCGTGCTGTGGGTGGTGAAGACCAAGGGGCTATCCGGGGTGCGCGAGGTGCCCATGCCATAGCGCCCGGCGAAGAACTCGTGGAACGCGGCGTAGGCGTACCAGGCTTCGTCAAAGTGCAGCACCTCGACACTGTTGCCCAGTTGCTGCTTGATCAATTCGGCGTTGTAGCACAGGCCGTCGTAGGTGGAGTTGGTCACCACCGCCAGCTTCACTTTCGCAGGCCGGCCACGGGTCAGGGGGCTGGCGTCGATCTTGGCGCGAATCGACTCAGGGCTGAATTCGCTCAGGGGAATCGGGCCGATGATTCCCAGTTCGTTGCGCTCAGGGCACAGGTACAGTGGGATCGCGCCGGTCATGATGATCGAGTGCAACACCGATTTGTGGCAATTGCGATCCACCAGCACCAGGTCGTCGCGGCCGACCATGGAATGCCAGACGATCTTATTGGCAGTGGACGTGCCGTTGATCACAAAGAACGTATGGTCAGCGCCAAAGTTGCGAGCGGCGCGGGCTTCGGCTTCGGCCAAGGGCCCGGTGTGATCAAGCAGCGAGCCCAGCTCGGGAACTGAAACAGACAAGTCCGAACGCAGGGTATTTTCCCCGAAGAACTGATGAAACGCCTGCCCCACCGGGCTTTTGCGATAGGCCACGCCACCGCCATGGCCGGGGGTGTGCCAAGAGTAATTGGAGTCGGCGGTGTGTTGCACCAGGGCCTTGAAGAATGGCGGCAGCAGGCCATCGAGGTAGGAACGCGCAGCGCGGGCGACCTGGCGTGCGAGAAACGGCACGGTGTCTTCGAACAGATAGAGAATCCCGCGCAGTTGGTTGAGTTCACTCATGGCATCGGCGGGGGCGTTTTCCAGGGTGACCTGTTCGCCCAAGGCAAAGATCGGCAGGTTGGGCGCCCTCACCCGCGCCAGGCGGATCAGCTCGACCATGTTTTGCAGCAGATGGGTATTTTCTCCGGCGCCTTCCGCTGCGATCAGCATGCACGCCAAACCGTGATGAGTAGAGGCCACCAGCCGACCTTCGGCGTAGTCCACGGCAGAAAAGATACTGAAGCCCTCTTGTTCCAACTCCCTGGCAATGCCTCGAACCCGGTCGCCGGCGACGGTGTCGGCCTTGATGTCACGGTGCACGATCAGAACGGGGAACTTCAGGTCTTTGTACATGAGCGCTCTTACTCCGGAGGCTTTGCACTCAAGGGTAGAAGCTGGGAGCGAATGTGGCGAATGAAGATTTCACAGACGATGGGGGTCAACTATGGGAGGGGCTTGCCCTCCACATTTTTACTGCATTGAGTCCGGGTTATTGTTGGGTCAACTGGGTCCATAACGCCGGCGCACCCGCCGACTTGGCAATCGCTTCCAACCGCGCCGCATGCTCGGCCAAATCCTGCTCGCTGGCCCGGATAACCGGCGTAGGCCTGCGATCAGCCGGCAGACGGCGGATTTCCGAAGGGCGGTTGCCGGAGCCTTCCGCCGATCCTGCGCCGTCTGAGGCATTACCGGCCAGGGACAGGCTGGTCTGCCCGCCGGTCATGGTCAGGTAGACATCGGCCAGGATCTCGGAGTCGAGCAAGGCGCCGTGCAGTTCACGGCCAGAGTTATCGACGCCATAACGCTTGCACAGGGCATCGAGGCTGTTGCGTTGGCCCGGGTGACGCTCGCGGGCCATCATGAGGGTATCGAGGATCGTGCAGTGCTGGGAGATGTCCGCACGGTCCATCTGCCCCATCAGGGCAAATTCGTTGTTGATAAAGCCGATGTCGAACGCCGCGTTATGGATGATCAGCTGGGCGCCGTTGATAAACTCGAAGAACTCATCGGCCACTTCGGCAAAACGCGGCTTGCCCTTGAGGAATTCGTCGGTGATGCCGTGGACGCCAATCGCGCCTTCGTCACTGTCGCGGTCCGGTTGCAGGTAGACGTGGAAGTGGCGGCCGGTCAGGCGGCGGCCCATCAGTTCGACACAGCCGATTTCGATGATCCGGTGACCATCGGTCACCGGCATGCCGGTGGTTTCGGTATCGAGTACAACAGATCGGATGGCCATCAGGGTTCAGCTCTCAACGGTGTGGTGTGAATCAAAGGGCGCGATGTTAACACGTGGGCCGGCTTCAGCTCTGCTTGTAGCCGCGTACTTCGTCCACCCCACGGTTGGCCAACTGGTCGGCGCGCTCGTTGCCAGGGTGGCCGATGTGCCCACGCACCCATTTCCAGGTGATGTCGTGACGGTTGCATTGCTCGTCGAGCAATTGCCACAGGTCGGCGTTCTTGACCGGCTCCTTGGCCGCGGTCTTCCAGCCGCGTTTTTTCCAGTTGACCATCCACTCATTGATGCCCTTCATCACATATTGCGAGTCGGTCACCAGCAGAACGTTGCAGCGACGCTTGAGCTCTTCCAGGCCGCGAATGGCGCCCATCAGTTCCATGCGGTTATTGGTGGTGTTGGCTTCGCCGCCCCACAGTTCCTTCTCCACGCCCTTGCACACCAGCAGGGCACCCCAGCCGCCCGGGCCGGGGTTGCCCTTGCAGGCGCCGTCGGTGAAGAGTTCTACGCTATCGGTCATCGGTTGCATCCATCAAGACGGGCTGGCGGTCATTGACCGACAGTATCCCGAGGCCGGGCAGCCCGGCCTGAAATCAATAAAGAGGTTAGGGTTCGCTTCGCTCGCGGTTGACCTTGGCCATCGGCATCGGCACCAGCTTGCCCATGGGTTGGCGCAGCACCTGGCGCACCGGCCGCAGCCCTACCACGATCTTGCGCGCCACCAATAAATAGAAGCCGCCACCCGAGAGTTGCCAGGCCCCCGCCCGGCGCTCCCAACCGGCCAGGCGACCCTGCCACTTGGCCGTCGCCAGCGGCGGACGATAGCACCCGAAGCGACGTTTCTCCAGCGCGAAGCCCAGCAGATTCAGCCAGTCGCCCACCCGCGACGGCGAGATGCAGCGCGCCTGGCGCAGGCCGTCATGGGCGAATACACGGCGCAAGCCCCAACTGCTCCAGGGGTTGATACCGACAATCAGCAAGTGGCCACCGGGGCGCACGCTGCTCGCGGCTTCGCGCAGCAGGCCATGGGGCGACAGGCAGAAATCCAGGCCATGCTGCAACACCACCACGTCGGCGGCGTGTTCGCTCAAGGGCCAGGCCTGCTCCTCACAGACGATTTCCACCCCCGGCAGCGGCGCGCCCAAGCGCACATTGCGTTGCACCTGGGGCGCCGACGGCGGGGTTTCGGCCGACGGTCCGTAATGCACCAGGTAGCCACCGAAGAACCGGCCCAGCTCGTCATCGAGCATGCGTCGTTCTTCATCCAGCAGAAATTGCCCAATAGGCCCGGACAACCATTCGCGGGCCGCACTGATCAGGGCCAGCCACTCAGGATCGGCCTGGGCGAACGCTTTATCGGTCATTGCATTCTCCAACTCGCCTAGACGTTCT
>Ga0160464_101222_pt1 | contig 10304 bp, 8 predicted proteins | sample HID1971I_E11MG_FD_108275 | JGI IMG/M metagenome (GOLD analysis project Ga0160464, IMG submission 108275) | Enriched millipede-associated microbial communities from UW Madison campus, WI, USA - HID1971I_E11 MG | ecosystem: Host-associated > Arthropoda: Insects > Digestive system > Unclassified ... | reverse complement strand
GAGGGCGACCGATGATCCTGTGGTTCACGATCGCGCAGATCATCATCGCGGTCGCCGCTGGCGTCTTCTGCGTCGTCGCAGGTCTGATCGGCCGACGGCCGAGTGACTTCAGCGTGGGAGCGCTCGCCCTCGTCGAAGCGCTGCTCGTCGTGCAGGTGGTCGTCGCGATCATCGCGCCGCTGGCCGGGAATCCGCCGACCGGGGACCTGCTCGAGTACTGGGTCTACCTCGTCTCGGCGGTGCTGCTGCCCGTCGGTGCGGTGCTCTGGGCGCTCATGGAGCGCAGCCGCTGGAGCACGGTGATCCTGGGGGTCGCTGCGCTCGCGATCGCGATCATGCTGTGGCGGATGCAGGTCATCTGGACGATCCAGATCGCGTGACGCGAGAGCTCGGCGCGGAGACCGGTCGTCTCCCGCGGCTCTAGGATGGAATGCGCTATGAGCTCCACCGCCCCCTCCTCTCGGATGACCGGAATCGGTCGCGTCCTCGTGATCGTCTATGCCGTCATGGCGCTGGCGGCCACCGGGCGCAGCTTCGTGCAGATCGTCCGGCGATTCGACGAAGCGCCGCTGGCGTACTCGCTCTCCGCACTCGCCGCTGTCGTGTACATCCTCGCCACCCTCGCCCTCGTCCTGGCTCGTCGACGCGGCTGGTACACGGTCGCCTGGGTCGCCATCGTCTTCGAGCTCACCGGAGTCCTCGTCGTGGGGTTGCTCAGCATCCTGATTCCCGATCTGTTCCAGCACGAGACCGTGTGGTCGCTGTTCGGGCGCGGGTACCTGTTCATCCCCCTGGTCCTCCCGGTCTTCGGTATCTGGTGGTTGCGCACGCACCGCCCTGCCGATGTCGTTCGTCCGGTCGAGGTCGGCGCGTGATCGTCTTCCGCAGCCCGGAGGAGGTGCCGGACGACTTCGGTCCGAGCGCGGTCGCCATCGGCAAGTTCGACGGAGTCCACTCCGGTCACCGCGTCGTGATCGAGCGGCTCGAGGCGGCGGCTGCCGCCACGGGAAGCCGGTCGGTCGCGGTCACCTTCGACCGCAACCCGCTCGCCGTCATCCGTCCGGACCGCTGCCCCGAGAACGTGGTGACGGTGGAGCGCAAGCTCGAGCTCCTCGGGGAGCTCGGCCTCGACGCGACCCTGGTTCTCACCTTCGACGAGGAGCTCGCGGCCCGTAGCGCGGAGGACTTCGTCATCGACATCCTCGTGGGCGCCCTCCAGGTCTCGACGGTGCTGGTGGGTCAGGATTTCCGTTTCGGGAACAGGGGAGCGGGCACGCCGGAGCTGCTGCGCGAGCTCGGCCCCCGATACGGCTTCTCGGTAGAGGTCGTCGACGACGTCTATCTCCCCGGATCCGCGCGGCGTGTGTCGTCGAGCTGGACCCGCGAGCTGCTGATGGAAGGCGATGTCGCGGCGGCAGCGACCGTCCTCGGTCGCTACCCCGATGTGCGCGGAGAGGTCGTGCACGGACTCAAGCGCGGGCGGGAGCTGGGCTTTCCCACAGCGAACCTCTCGACCATCGTCGATGCCTTCGTGCCCGCCGACGGCGTGTATGCGGGGTGGCTGGTCGACCACGACACCGGGATCCGGCATCCAGCGGCGATCTCGGTCGGTACCAACCCCACCTTCGACGACGTCCTCGTGCGACAGGTCGAGGCTCATGTGCTGGGAGAGACCGGCCTCGACCTCTACGGGCACGACGTCACGGTCGAGTTCGTCGAGCGGCTGCGAGGCATGGTGGCTTTCGAGGGAATCGACAAGCTGATGGAGCAGATGAGCGCCGACGTGACCGACGCGGCGCGCGCTCTCGGGTCGGCGTTGTAGCAGACTGCTGCTCGTCGGTTCGGGCAGACCGGATCGGCGGCTCGGCGTGGGCGATCGCATCCGCACGAGCGCCATGGCATAGAATGGACATCGGCTCCCGCCGAACTTCGCGAATCTCGCGTACCCCGACGGGAAGAAGATCCACTGTTCGTACGGTCCTGGCTCACGCCACACGCGGACAACGAGAACGGCCCATGGCTTCCTGGGGAAGCCGGAGCCTTCACGCTCAGGAGGAGCATGCCGACCACGGCAACCGCCGCCATGCGGCGCAAGAAGACGTCCCGTCGTGACGACGAGGCACCCCTCATCCCGATCCTCGCGCGCAAGGTGCGTGAGATCGAGGCGAAGTCGCAGCGAGGGAAGCTCGGACCCACGAATCGGGTGAAGTTCCAGGTGATCGCCTTCCTCGTACGCGAGGAGCGCGCCAGGGTGAAGGCCGACGCCGAGATCGGCGACCCCGCGCGCGCCGAACTGCTGAAGCGCCTCGACGGCGTGGCCACGATCCTCGCGAAGACGGCTGCGCGCGACACCTCGCTCATCCAGCTCCTGGAGGCTGATCAGGCGACCTCGCCGGTGGCGAAGCGCATGCGTCGCGACTGGCTGCTCGAATCCGGCGCCGAACTCGCCCCGGAAGAGCTCATCATCGCCGACGCGGCCCCGGTGCAGATCTCCACGGTCCCGGCCGCGATCGCCGAGCGGCAGGTCACCCCGCCCTCGGTCGAGGCGCGCCAGTTGGCCAACCCCTTCCTCGCTCCCGACCTGACGCCGCGTTCGACCGCGACGCCACGCCGCCGTCTCGACGGCTGGGAACTCATGGGCCCGCTGTACAAGGCCTTCGAGACGGGTGCTGGCGGGTCTGCCGCATCCATGGATCTGCCGCCGGCGCCGGAGTTCGACCACATCTCGCCCAAGGGCCTCGAGGTCATGGTCCATCAGTCCCGGTTCCTCGAAGCCGTGAAGGCGGGGCACCGCAGCTTCCTCCTCGCCGATGAGCCCGGTCTCGGCAAGACCGCGCAGTCTGTGCTCGCAGCCTCCGTGGCGGGCGCATACCCGTTGCTGGTCGTCGTGCCCAACGTCGTGAAGATGAACTGGGCGCGCGAGGTCGAGCGCTGGACGCCGCAGCGTCGCGCGACGGTCATCCAGGGCGACGGCGATGACATCGACGCGTTCGCCGACGTGTTCATCGTGAACTACGAGATCCTCGACCGGCACATGTCGTGGCTGGCCTCGATCGGCCTGCGCGGGATGGTCGTCGACGAGGCGCACTTCATCAAGAACCTCTCGTCGCAGCGGTCGCAGAACGTGTTGTCGTTGGCGGCTCAGGTGCGTGAGCGCACCCCGGGCCATGATCCGCTGATGCTCGCGCTCACGGGGACGCCGCTGATCAACGACGTCGAGGACTTCGACGCGATCTGGCGCTTCCTCGGCTGGACGACAGGTGAGAAGCCGGGCCCCGAGCTCATGGAGAAGCTCGACGCGACCGGCTTCACACCGGCGGACAAGGCGTTCTACCCGGAAGCACGCGATGCGGTGATCTCGATGGGCATCGTCCGTCGCAAGAAGAAGGACGTCGCCGCCGACCTGCCGGACAAGCTGATCGCCGACCTCCCGGTGCAGCTCGACGACGAGTTCGGGCGCAGCATCCGTCAGGCCGAGCGTGAGCTGGGGGAGCGGCTCGCCGCTCGCTACCGTCGCATCATCGAGGCCCGTGGGGACCGGGGGCTCGCACCAGGGGAGATCGACGACGACATCGTGCGTCTGGTCGCTCAGAACGAGCTCGAGGAGTCCAAGGCCGCCGGCACCGGGGGAGACAACGTCTTCACCATGGTCCGTCGCATCGGTCAGGCCAAGGCGCCGCTGGCTGCAGACTATGCCGCTCAGCTCCAGCGCTCGGTCGGAAAGGTCGTGTTCTTCGCGAAGCACATCGACGTCATGGACCAGGCCGAGGCGCACTTCGCGGCCGCGGGCATCCGCTCGGTGTCCATCCGTGGAGACCAGACGTCCATCACCCGCCAGCAGGCGATCGACGACTTCAACGGAGATCCCGAGGTCGGCATCGCCGTCTGCTCGCTCACCGCAGCCGGCGTCGGACTCAACTTGCAGGCCGCTTCGAACGTCGTTCTCGCTGAGCTGTCGTGGACGGCAGCTGAGCAGACCCAGGCGATCGACCGCGTGCACCGCATCGGTCAGGACGAGCCGGTCACGGCGTGGCGCATTATCGCCGCTCACACGATCGACACGAAGATCGCCGAGCTGATCGACCAGAAGCAGGGACTCGCGGCGCGCGCCCTCGACGGTGAAGCGGTCGAGGAGTCGGCGGGCGAGCCGGTGCAGCTGGCGGCGCTCATGCATCTGCTTCGACAGGCGCTGGGTGGGGCATAGGCGTCAAGAACTCTCGTTCTTAACGTACGATCTGCCGCGAGGACGTGTGTGATCGGGAAGTTCGTCGATATCGGTGATTCGGCTCGTCAAGATCGACGTTTTTCGTCGATCCCGAATGGCGCCCGAGCGTAGCGGGGCGCTAGTGTCGATCGAAGGCAGCGTCGCCTTTCCCCCCATCTCCCGAACGTCTGAAGGCACCAGCATGAAGATCGGCATCCTGACGAGCGGCGGCGACTGCCCCGGCCTCAACGCGGTCATCCGCGGCATCGTGCTCAAGGGCACCACCTCATACGACCTCGAGTTCGTCGGCATCCGCGACGGATGGCGCGGGCTGGTGGACGGCGACTTCATGCCCCTGACCCGGCACGAGGTGAAGGGTCTCTCCAAAGTGGGCGGCACGATTCTCGGTACCAGCCGCACCAACCCGTACGAGGGTGAGCGCGGGGGCGCCGAGAACATCGCCAAGACCCTCTACGGGCACAAGATCGACGGCATCATCGCGATCGGCGGCGAAGGCACGCTCGCCGCCGCCGACCGCCTCGCCAAGGACGGCATCAAGGTCATCGGCGTTCCCAAGACGATCGACAACGACCTGCAGGCAACCGACTACTCGTTCGGCTTCGACACGGCGGTGAACATCGCCACGGATGCGATGGATCGCCTGCGCACCACCGGCGACTCGCACCAGCGCTGCATGGTCGCCGAGGTCATGGGCCGCCACGTCGGCTGGATCGCGCTGCACGCGGGCATGGCCGCCGGCGCCCACGTCATCTGCATCCCCGAGGTGCCGATGTCGATCGACGACATCACCGAGCTCGTGACCAGCGCCCATGACCGCGGCCGCGCGCCTCTGGTCGTCGTCTCCGAGGGCTTCAAGCTCCTCGGAATGGACGAGGCGTACAGCGACAAGGGCCTCGATGCCTTCAACCGTCCCCGCCTCGGCGGCATCGGCGACCTGCTCGCTCCCGAGATCGAGCGGATCACCGGAATCGAGACGCGCGCGACGATCCTCGGTCACATCCAGCGAGGTGGGTCGCCCTCGGCGTTCGACCGCGTGCTGGCGACGCGACTCGGTCTGCATGCGGCTGATGCGATCGTCGACGGCGCCTGGGGCCAGATGGTCGCCATGCAGGGCACTGATATCGTCCGGGTGCCCTTCGCCGATGCGCTCGGCGAGCTGAACACGGTTCCGCGCTACCGCTACGACGAGGCCGCCGCTCTCTTCGGCTGAGTTCGCGAGAGGTGAGTCCGCGAGAGGCTGAGCCCGCCCGGGAGGACGAGCTCAGCCTCTGCGGCTCACGCTTCGGCGAGGCCGAGCGTGTCGAGCAGCCAGGCGAGTTCGAACGCTCGCTCCTTCCACGAGTTGTAGCGTCCGCTCACGCCGCCGTGCCCGGCGACCATCTCGCACTTGAGGAGCACGTCGGTCGCCCCGGCCTCGCGCAGACGGGCGACCCACTTCGCGGGTTCCACGTAGAGCACGCGGGTGTCGTTCAGTGACGTCACGGCGAGGATCCGCGGATACACGATGCCGTCGCGGACGTTCTCGTAAGGGCTGTATGACTTCATGTAGGCATACACGTCAGGGTCGTGGAGCGGGTCCCCCCACTCGTCCCACTCGATCACGGTCAGGGGCAGCGAGGGGTCGAGGATCGTCGTCAGGGCATCCACGAACGGGACCCCGGCGAGGATTCCGGCGAAGAGCTCGGGGGCGAGGTTGGTGACGGCACCCATCAGCAGACCGCCGGCGCTGCCGCCCTCGGCCACCATCCGGCTCGGCGTGGTCACACCGGTCTCGACCAGGTGTTCACCGCAGGAGACGAAATCCGTGAAGGTGTTGCGCTTGTGGAGGAGTTTTCCGTCCTCGTACCACTGCCGACCCATCTCGCCGCCGCCGCGCACGTGGGCGACCGCGAAGATCACCCCCCGGTCCAGCTCGGAGAGGCGCGCGACCGAGAAGCCGGGGTCGATCGAGTGTTCGTACGAGCCGTAGCCGTAGAGGTGCAGAGGGCGGGCCTCCACGCCGGGCTCGCCGAACGACCGCTTCCAGACGAGCGAGATCGGCACGCGCACGCCGTCCGATGCGGTCGCCCATTCGCGCCGCTGGCCGTAGTGGGCGGGGTCGTAGCCGCCCAGCACGGGTACCTGTTTGCGCAGCACCAGCTCCCGGGTCGCCAGGTCGAGGTCGTACACGGTGCCCGGCGTCACGAAAGACGTGTAGCCGAGCCGCAGGAACGGGGAGTGCCACTCCGGGTTCCCGCTGACACCCGCCGAGTAGAGGGGTTCGTCGAACGCCAGCTCGTCGACCGCATCCGTCGCGTAGTCGAGCAGCCCGACGCGCTCGAGTCCCTCGCTGCGGTACTCGACGGTGGCGAAGTCGCGGAACGCCTCGACACCGAGGAGGCGCCTGCCCTGCTCGTGCGCGAGCACGACGTGGCGCTCGCCCTGCGGGTCTGAGGTCGCCACCGAGACGAGCTCGAAGTCGAGTGCCTCGTCATTGTGCAGCACGAGCAGCCGATCCTCGCCTTCGACGACCGCATGCTCGACCGAGTACTCGACGCCCTCACGACGCGGCCAGATGAGCTGCGGCTCGGCGGTGAGATCGCCGGTGAGATCGACGAGGTACTCCTCGCTGGTGATGCTCGAACCGACCGCGATGACAAGATATCGGCGGCTGCGGGTGATGCCGGCCCCGAGCCAGAACTTCTCATCCGGCTCGTGGAAGAGCTTCACGTCGTCCGACACGGGTGTGCCCAGGCGGTGCAGCCACAGGGTGTCGGGGCGCCAGGCCTCGTCGCGGGTCGTGTACAGCACTCCCGTGCCGTCGGGGGTGAAGAAGGCGCCGCCGGTGTTCGGGATCTCGTCGTCGAGCGTGGCGCCCGTGGCGAGGTCGCGCACGTGCACGGTGTAGAGCTCATCGCCCTCGAAATCGGTGGACCAGAGCAGCTTCGTCGCATCGTCGGAGGTGTCGGATGCCCCGAGCGAGAAGAACTCGTGACCTTCGGCTTCGACGTTGCCGTCGAGGAGCACGACTTCGCCGGGCACCGGGACCCCGGGTTCGAGGCGCGGGGGAGTCCAATCGTCGGGCTCGGCGGCGGCGCGGCAGTGGATGCCGTACTGCGCGCCCTCCTCGGTCCGGCTGTAGTACCACCAGTCGCCACGACGGGTGGGGACGGACAGGTCCGTCTCCTGCACTCGGCCCTTGATCTCCTCGAAGAGTTGCTCGCGCAGAGCGGCGAGGTGCGCCGTCTCGGCCTCGGTGTGGGCGTTCTCCGCCTCGAGGTGGGTGATGACGTCAGTGGAATCCTTGGCGCGAAGCCACTCGTAGGGATCGTCGAAGGTGTCACCGTGGTGGGTGCGGAGTGTCGAGCGGCGGGCGGTGGCAGGAGCGTCAGTCACCGTCTCACGCTATCCCAGGTCGAGTTGACCGGCACGGGGGAGGGTGGGAGAATTCACCGGGGCCGGTTAACGGAAGTCAAACCCACGGTGAACTCTTCGTTCGTCACGTCGATCTCGTCGACATCTCCTTCTTCCTCAAACGACCGAAAGCGAACGGTGGAAACCGCAGCCCTCATCGTCGTGCTTGTCATCGCGCTGGCACTCTTCTTCGACTTCACCAACGGCTTTCACGACACCGCGAATGCCATGGCGACGCCGATCGCCACCGGCGCGCTGAAGCCCAAGACCGCCGTCCTCCTCGCCGCGGTGCTGAACCTCGTCGGCGCATTCCTGTCCACCGAGGTCTCGAAGACCATCTCCGGGGGCATCATCCGTGAGGATGCGATCATCGACGCCGGGGCCGACCTGTTCCTGTCGTTGATCTTCGCCGGTCTGATCGGCGCCATCACCTGGAACATGCTCACCTGGCTCCTGGGCCTCCCGTCGAGCTCGTCGCACGCGTTGTTCGGCGGACTCATCGGTGCGACGCTGGTCGGCGCCGGAATCGGCGGTATCGACTTCGGCATGGTGCTCTCGAAGATCGTGCTCCCGGCACTGATCGCGCCCGTCACCGCGGGTCTGATCGCTTTCGCCGCAACGAAGATCGCCTACTCGGTCACCCGTCGCTATGACGGCAAGCCCGACGGCCGCGACGGCTTCCGGTGGGGACAGATCTTCACGTCTTCCCTGGTCGCACTCGCGCACGGCACCAACGACGCCCAGAAGACGATGGGTGTGATCACCCTCGCGATGATCACGATCGGCTGGCAGTCGGGCGCTCACCACGAGCCCGAGCTGTGGGTCATCATCGCGTGTGCGTTCACGATCGCGCTCGGCACGTACCTCGGCGGCTGGCGCATCATCCGCACCCTCGGCAAGGGGCTGACCGACGTCAAGCCCGCGCAGGGCTTCGCGGCCGAGAGCTCGACGGCCGCCACCATCCTCGCCTCCAGCGCCCTCGGCTTCGCGCTCTCCACGACGCAGGTCGCCTCCGGCTCGGTCATCGGGTCCGGTCTCGGACGCCGCGGCTCCACCGTGCGCTGGCGGACGGCCGGCCGCATCGGCATCGGCTGGCTGCTGACGCTCCCCGCCGCCGGTGGAGTGGGAGCCCTCGCTGCGCTGCTCGTCGTCTGGTTGGGTAACTGGGGCGTCGCGATCGATGCCGTCATCGCGGTCCTGATCATCCTCGGCCTCTTCATGCGTTCGCGTCGCAACGCCGTCACGCCCGCGAACGCCATGAGCGATGTCGCCGAGTCCGGCCGGGCCATCGAGCTTCCCGATACGCCCCCGCCGACGCGTCGCCAGCAGCGCATCGAGCAGGCCAAGGCCGAGGCCAGGGCCCGCGCCGAGGCGCGGGAGAAGGCGAAGAGCCAGGCGAAGGCCCAGGCGAGGAAGGAAGCAGAGAAGAAGGCGGAGAAGAAGGCCGAGAAGAAGGCCAAGGCGAGCGCCGGCGCGTCGAAGCCTGCGGTCTCGACGAAGAAGGCCGACGCCGACCGGAACGGGGACTCGGAATGAACGTCGTGATCGACTGGCTCGCGTTCCTGCAGGTGTTCGCGGCAGCCCTCATCGGAGCCGCGGCCATCGTCACGTTCTACGCGCTGGGTCTCCGGCTGCTCGTCCGCAGCGGCCGCGCACCGGTGGTGAGCCCTGCGGAATTCACGGATGCCATCACCGTGATCACCGAGAAGGAACTCAGACGCGCCGAGAAGCAGGCCGCGAAAGCGGCACGCAAGAGTCCGTTGACCGAAGGGCAGAAGTCGCTGGCCCTGGTCGGGGCCTATGCCTGCTTCGCGCTCTGCGCCGCCGCGGTGGTGAGCGGCATCCTGCTCCTCGTCATCGGCCATTGATGAGGACACGGGGATTCCGCACCTTCGAGGTCGGTGTCCGCGAATAGGCTGACGTCATGTCCGCAGGAACCGGCACTCCGTACGTCTTCGGCACGCACGAGCCCGCATCGCACGTGCTCATCCATGTCAGCGACCCGCACTTCCTTGCGGGAGGAGTGCGGCTGGGCGGACGCTACGACGTCGAGGAGAACTTCGCCAGGACACTGGAGGCGATCCGCGCGGTGCATCCGCACCCGACAGCGATCATCGTCACGGGTGATCTGGCCGATCTGGGTGAACCCGATGCGTATCGTCGTCTCCGCGCGGCGGTGGAACCGGTGGCCGAGGAGCTGGAGGCGCCGGTCGTCTGGGTGGCAGGCAATCACGATGAGCGTCCGGCGCTGCGCGCCGGGCTGCTCGACCTGGAGCCGACAGAGGAGCCGGTGACGGGCGTATGGGATCTCGAAGGCCTCCGCCTCATCGCGCTGGACACCAGCGTCCCCGGTTGGCACCACGGAGATCTCGATGACGGTCAGCTCTCGTGGCTGGCCGAGGTCCTCGCCGAACCCGCCCCTCACGGCACACTGCTGGCCATGCATCACCCGCCGCTCCCGAGTCATCTGCCGCTGTTCGACATCCTGGAGCTGCGGCATCAGGACGAGCTCGCCGACATCCTCCGCGGAAGCGATGTCCGTGGCATCCTCGCGGGGCATCTGCACTACTCGTCTCACGGGGCCTTCGCCGGAGTCCCGGTGAGCGTCGCGTCGGCGACCTGCTACACGATGAATGTCGCGCGGCCGTCGGGCGACGTCAACGGGATGGACGCCGCGCAGGCGTTC
>Ga0160464_101221_pt1 | contig 10311 bp, 11 predicted proteins | sample HID1971I_E11MG_FD_108275 | JGI IMG/M metagenome (GOLD analysis project Ga0160464, IMG submission 108275) | Enriched millipede-associated microbial communities from UW Madison campus, WI, USA - HID1971I_E11 MG | ecosystem: Host-associated > Arthropoda: Insects > Digestive system > Unclassified ... | reverse complement strand
CGTGCTGAGCGTGCGCCCCGAAGCCACCGCCGACGCCCCGCATCCGCTGCGGGCCATCGATATCGGCACCCTCCTCACGCAGAGCGATCCTGATGCCGCCGGCCACCCCCGCCCGCGGGCGCCGGGAGTCGCGACCGCCGCGTAGTCCGTTCACTCGACGGGACCGCGCGGCCTTCGCCGACCCTTCCCGACCCCACGAACGGACACTTCCATGGACATCTTCGCCTTCCCGCCCCTCGCCGCCCTCCTCGATGCCGCTTACGGCGCGCTGACCGGACTCTCCGACCTTCTCACTCCCCTCGCCGGTGCTTCGGCCGCCGCTCTCGCGGTCGTGCTCGTCACCCTGCTGGTGCGGGCGCTGCTCATCCCCGTCGGCATCTCCCAGGCCAAAGCCGAGCAGACCAGGGCACGCCTCGCCCCGAAGCTGCGCGAGCTGCAGCGCCGCCACAAGAAGAACCCCGAGCGCCTGCAGAAAGAGACGATGGCGCTGTACCGCGCCGAGAACACCTCGCCGTTCGCCGGGATGCTCCCGGTGTTGGCGCAGGCGCCCGTCGTCGGCATCCTCTACACGCTGTTCCTGCGTCCGGAGATCGCCGGCCACCCGAACGAACTGCTCGCCCATGATCTTTTCGGCGCCCCGCTGGGCACGAGCCTGGTGTCTGCCCTCTTCGGAGGCACGGCCACTGGGTCCACGTTCCTGGTGTTCGGCGTGCTGCTGGCGGTGATGATCACGGTCGCCGAGGTCACCCGCCGCGTGTTCCGCCCGACCCCGGTCGAGGGCGACGATTCGCCGATGAACTCCCCCGCCATGCTGCGCCTCGTCTCGGCGATGCACTATCTGACAGCGGTGTTCGCCGCGTTCGTGCCGCTCGCCGCCGCGTTGTACCTCACGGTCACCGTGGTGTGGACGCTCGTGCAGCGCGTGATCCTGCGTCGGCGGTTCCCTCTGCCGGCGCCGGCCGTCAGTCAGGCAGCGGTATCGGCGCGGTGAAGGGACCGGAGGGGCCGCCGTCGCGGCGGTCCCTCCGCACGCCGAGCGTGGTGCCGACGCTCGCGGCGATCACGAGGGCGACGGCCAGCAGCCGCAGCGGCGTCGCATCCTGGCCGAGGATGAGCCACCCGGCGAGGGTGGCGAACGCGGGTTCCAGGCTCAGCAGCACACCGAACACCCGCTGCGGCAGACGGCGCAGCGCCGCGAGCTCGAAGCTGTAGGGGATGACCGACGACAGCACCGCGGTGATCGCCGCGAGCAGCAGGAGCTGCGGATCCATCGCCACCGTCGATGCGGCCGGGATGCCGACCGGGATGAGCAGCACGGCAGCGACCACGAGGCCCATTGCCAGGCCGCTGCTGCCTGGGATGAGGGCGCCGACACGGGCGCTCATCCGGATGTACATGACCCAGAACCCGGCGGCGATGAGGATGAACACCACCCCGAGCGGGTCGAGCGGCTCGGCGCCGATCAGCCCGTCGATGCCCAGCACGACCATGCCGAGGAGGGCCACGCCGACCCAGGCGAAGTCCGCGGCCTTCCGGGTGAGCACCGCAGCGAGCACGAGCGGCCCGAGGAACTCGATCGCGACGGCGGGCCCCAGCGGGATGCGATCGATCGCGGCGTAGAAGAAGCCGTTCATCGCGGCGAGCGAGACGCCGAAGAGCACGGCGGCGAACCACTGCGGACGGGTCCACTTCCCCGGTCGCGGTCGCACGATGACGACGAGCAGGATCGCGGCGATCGCGACGCGCAGCGAGGTCACGCCCCATGGCCCCAGCACCGGGAACAGCTGGGCGGCGACCGCGGCGCCGAAGGGAAGCGAGAGGCAGGAGCCGATGACGAGCGCGACCCCCACGAGGGGACTGGACGCGGCGGGCTTCTGCACCAGACAAGCTTAGGCGGCGGCCCCTGCCGGAACCGCCGCCCATGCTCGACTCAGAGGGCCTTGCCGCCCGTGACCGCGATGACCGAGCCGGAGGTGTACGACGACTCGGTCGACGCCAGGTACACATAGGCCCCGGCCAGCTCCGCCGGCTGTCCTGCCCGCCCGAGCGGAGTGTCGTCGCCGAAGGTCGCCAGCCGCTCGGCGTCCCACCCGGTCGCCGGGATCAGCGGGGTCCAGATCGGGCCGGGTGCGACGGCGTTGACCCGGATGCCCCGGGGTCCCGCCTCCTCGGCGAGCGCCTTCACGAACGCCACCTGCGCGGCCTTGGTCATGGCGTAGTCGATGAGTCCCGGCGAGGGGTTGTAGGCCTGGACGGACGCCGTCACGATGATGCTCGCCCCGGGCTCGAGGTCGGGGTAGGCCGCTCGCGCCGAGAACAGCAGGCCGACCAGGTTCGTGTCGAACACCCGGCGCATCCGCTCCGTCTCCAGGGTCTCGAAGCCATCGATGTCGTGCTGGTAGCCGGCGTTGAGCACGAGCACGTCGAGTCCGCCGAGCTCACTCCGCGTCTTCGCGACGATCTCGGTCGCGAACGCCTCATCGCGCAGGTCACCGGCGAAGCCCACGCCGGTGCGTCCGGTCTCACGGACCAGGGCGAGCGTGTCCTCCGCGTCGTCCTGCTCCTCGGGCATGTGCGCGATCGCGACGTCTGCGCCCTCACGCGCGAAGGCGATCGCGACGGCCCGCCCGATGCCCGAGTCTCCGCCCGTGATGAGTGCGCGGCGTCCTTCGAGGCGACCGTGGCCGACGTAGGTCCGCTCACCGTGGTCGGGTTCCGGGCGGGTCTCCTCGGTCAGTCCCGGCTGATCCTGGTGCTGCGCGGGAAAGCCCTCCTCGCGGTGCGCGTGCCGGGGGTCGGTGGTGTCGTCGGTCATGGCCGATCCTCCTCATCTCGTCGAACGTGTCGTCGTACGAGACCCACACTCCCTGATCCGCCCCTCCTCCGTCAGGGGGTTGACAGCCCAGGCCGGCGGACAGGGCGTCGTCGACCGCCCCGCAACGAAGAGACCCACCGGCGGACGGACGTCCACGGTGGGTCTCGATGATGTCGATGCGTCTCGAGGAGAGCCCCGAGGTCAGAGCGGAGGGGTGACCGGGACCTCTCCGACGCCGGGCTCGGCACCCGCCTCGGCCGGCTCAGGAACGAGGTAGAGGCCGCTCGGAGCGTTCGCCGTGAACGCCAGCGCCTCGATCCAGGCACGGTTGATGGAAGGCTGGCGGCTGCCGAAGTATTTGAACACGAGCGAGCTGCCGGGCTGGATCCACACGGTGGTGCGCCCGCCGCCCACGCTCGCGTCTTCACGCCAGCTGAACGGGAAGGGCTCTCCGCGCCGCAGCTTCGCGGTGATGACGAGCTGCAGGTGGGTGAGGGCGCGGTCCTCGATCTCGGTCTTCACGCCGCCTTCGTAGACGAACTTTCCCATTGGTGGTGCTCCTTGGTCGCTGCCTGGCCGAGACGACGGCTTCGATCCATTCTCGCGCACTCCGCCGCCCGATACCGCCTCTCGGCCTGCGCCCGTGCCCGATGCCGACTCTGCGTGCCGAAGTCAACCCCCTCGGCGAGACATCGACCGAAGCCTAGCCTCGGGATCACTCGAACTCGAGAAGGGCAATGCCATGAACGACCGACACATCGACGACCGTCCCGACGAGGGCTACACGCCGACCACCACGCATGCCCAATGGGGCGCGGGCAACCCGCGACTACGCATCACCAGGGACGACGAACGCACCGAGTTCGCACTGAGCGACGACGTGGTGCGGGTCGGCTCGGCCGAAGGCAACGAACTCCGCTTGCCCGACACCGACCCCGTTCACGCCACGATCACGCACGACGACCGCGACGAGTACGTGCTGACGATGCACGGCGAAGGCGAGACGAACGCGAGCCTCGGGGTGGATGCGACCCACGTCGACGAGGACTCAGAGACGCTGCGCACGGGCGCGCACTTCACCGCGGGCCCGTGGACCCTGGTGTTCGCGCGCGACGAGTTCGCCGACCACGGACGACCGTACGGCGGACGCAAGGGCGGCGAGTACTCCGACCAGCCTCTGCAACCTCCCCGTCCCGACTACGACGAGGGCGAAGAGCGATGATCGCGACGGGCACGACCCTGGAGAGCATCTCGCGGTGACCGTGCACGACGGCTCCCTCGACGATCTCGACTCCCCGGGCGGCGTCGACGCCGAAGCGACGGGCGAGACCGACTCGGAGAGCTACATCGCCCGGTTGAGCGAACTCGCCACCGAGCGACGACTGCGGCTGGGAGTGGCGGAGTCGCTCACCTCCGGCATGCTCGCGCACACGATCGGCGCCGGTGAAGACGCTTCGGACTGGTTCGCCGGGGGCCTCGTCGCCTACCTCACCGACGTCAAGGAGCGCGTGCTCGGGCTGACGCCCGGAACGGATCCGTGCTCCGCCGCATGTGCCGAGCAGCTCGCCGCGGGCGCGCGACGCCTGTTCGACGCCGACCTCGCGGTGTCGACCACCGGCGTCGGAGGCCCCGAGCCGCAGGGTGGCCATCCCGCGGGGACCGTCTACCTGGGTTGGGCCACAGCCGACGATGCGGGTCATCGGAAGCTCGCCCTGGTCGGCGACCCCGAAGATGTCCTCGCCGCGACCGTCGATGCCGCGGTCCGCCTGCTCGCCTTCCACGCGGAGGGGCTGCGCCCCCTCGGTCCCCGACGAGGTCAGGAGAACGACGGCTAGGACCTGCGCTCCGGGCGGCTCACTGGCCCGGAACGAGTCCGATCCGCAGGGGCGCACCCGGGGCGGCGGCCTCCACGAGCGCCGCATCGATCTCGAAGAGTCCGCGCACCGCGCCGACCGCGTCCGCGAACGGGTAGGCCCGCCCACGTCCGGCGAGGAAGGCCACGGCTTCCGCGAGTTCGGCCCCCGTGTAGTTGTGGATGCCGGCGACCGTGACCAGACGCCGCACGATGCTCTCGGCGTCGAACGGCACCGGGTCGGCCGGGAACACGCTGCCGACGAGCACCACGGTTCCCCCGACCGCGACACCGACGAGAGCATCGCCCACGGCATGCCCTGACGCCTCGATCACGACGTCGGGCTCGCGGTCGAGATTCGTGGCGCCGAAGCGGGCGGCGAGCGCACGTCGCTCCGGGTTGGGGTCGAGCACCTCGACGGTCGCGCCCTGCTCGGCGGCGATGGCCGCGGCAGAGAGTCCGACCAGCCCTGCACCGTGGATCCGTACGCGCGCTCCGTCGAGGTCACGGTCCTTCGCCGCCCTCGCCACCGCGGCCCAGGCGGTCGCCGTCGCGCACGAGGCGGGAGCGAGCACGGCCGCGGGGAGCGCCTCGGGCACGCGCACGATGGCCGTCCCCTCCCGCAGCTGCACGTGGCTCGCGAATGCTCCGGTGAGATCGCCGTGCGCCCCGACGCGGTCATGCCCGTACTTCCCCAGGTCGCGGCACTTCTGCGGCATCCCCTGCAGGCAGCGGTCGCAGCTCGCGCACGACACCGTGACCGACCAGACCACCCGGTCGCCGATGCGCAACGGGGTGCCGTCGACCGTGTGCGCCCCGGTGTCGCCGGTCGCGATGACCCGTCCGACGCTCTCGTGTCCGAGCACCAGGGGCGTCGGAGCGGAGCGGCGGCCCTGCACCGTATGCACGTCGGAGCCGCAGATGGTCGACATCTCGACCGCCACGAGCACATCGCAGTCGGCGAGCGCGACGCCCGGCACCGCAATCGTCTCGTGCGGGTGACCTTCGCCGATCCAGACCATCGCGGTCGCCGCCGGGCGCAGCGCGACGTCCCTCCGGTGGCCGGGTGGACGGATCAGCAGCGTTCCCATGTCGAGATCTCTCAGGAGGTGGCGACGAGCGGGAGCAGTTCGCGCTGGACGAGTGCGCCGCGCAAGGCTGTGACATCGCTCAGCACGGCATCCGCCCCTGCGGCGCTCAGCGCCGGACGATCGTGCGCGCCGGTCAGCACACCCGCGACGAAGCCGGCACCGGCCCGACGCCCCGACTCGACATCGCTCACCGTGTCTCCAGCCACCGCGACCGCCTGCACCGAGGAGGTCTGCGTGCGCAGCAGCGCCGCGAGCACGAGGTCGGGTGCCGGGCGTCCGCGACCGGCGTCGACAGGCGACAGCGCGAGGTCGATCAGGTCCTGCCAGCCGAGACCGTCGATCAGGGCGTCGCGGGTCACCGGGGCGAAGCCGGTGGTGAGCACGACCTTCAGCCCGGCATCCTTCAGCCCCTGGATCGCGTCGGCGGCGCCGGGGATCTCGGAGACGCCCTGCTCGGAGACGATCTCGGCGTACGCGCCCTCGAAGGCCGCCGTGGCGCGTGCTGCGGCCTCGGAGTCGCCGCCGGCGAGGTGTGTGAAGACATCGATCTTCGACTGCCCCATGGTCACGCGCACGTAGTCGAGCGCCTCGTCCCAGGGCATCCGGTCGGCGACGCCGGTGCGCTCGGCGGCGCGCTGGAATGCCTGCTCCACGACGCCGTCGTCGAGCACCGTGGTTCCCGCCATGTCGAGGACGACGAGTTCGAGAGGAGTGGTCATGATGTTCCTTCCATTGCTGCCGCCCACCCGAAGGCGGCGGCGAGATTCTCTTCGGCCAGGCCCAGGCCCGTGGTCATCCCGATGCCGGTCGTCGCGGCGAGCACCAGCACGCCATCGTCGCCCCGGTCGATCAGGAACTCCTGCGGGCCCTTCGCGTACACGCCCTGCCAGCGCTCGATCACTCGGGGCGCCGGCGCATCGAACAGCGCCTCCGCCTCGGCGAGGAACGCGCTGAACGCGGCTTCGGGCTGGAACGGCGCAGGGGCGACGGCGGTGGAGTGCGAGTCGCCGATGATGAGCGTCCCGTCGGGGAGCTGCGTGTACATCTGGTTGAGGTCGATCGCGGCGAGGTCGGGACGCTCGGCGTGCAGGCGTTCTCGCAGCGCGATCGCCTCCGCCCCATCGGAGAATCGTCCGTAGCGCACGAGCGACCAGCCGGTGAGGAGCGGGGCGGCCAGCGGATGCCGGAACGACACGGCCGCCCGCATCATGTCGAGCGCGCAGCGGACGACCCCGTGCCGCTCGGCGACCTCCGGCAGAAGCTGGTCGATGTCGTGGTTCACGGCGACGACGACGCTCCCGCAGGTGATCGGGCCACGGGTCGTCTCCACCCGCCCCGCCCCGACCGCGGTGGCGGCGGTACGGAAGCGGAAGTCCACACCCACCTCCGCCAGGTACCGCACGATCGCGTCGGCGGCCGTGCGGGGATCGGTCTGCAGGTCGCTCTCGATGTGCGCCCCGCCGACGAGGCCCTCGGCACGCAGCGGCGCGAGGCGCAGCAGCTCGGCGACGTCCAGCATCCGGATCCCGCCATCGCGGGACGCGGCTTCCAGCACGGCCATCTCGTCGTCGTGCCTGGCGGCGACCAGCGTTCCCGATTCGCGCAGCCAGAAGCCCGCGTCCTGCGAGAGGCGCAGCCACAGTTCGCGAGAGACGTCGGCGTAGCGACGGGCTTCTCCACCCTGGGCACCGATGCAGAGGTGCCCGAAGTTGCGGATCGTGGCGCCGACCGGCGAGTCGGTGCGGTCGACGACGATCACGCGCAGCCCGCGCCGGACCGCAGCATATGCCGCGCCGAGACCGACGATCCCTGAGCCGACGACGACCACGTCTGCCGTGTCGTGAGCGCGATTCATCGGAACGCCTTCCGCATCCACATGGCGAGCCCTTCGACCACGAGCACGGTGGCGAGGATCATCAGCACGATCGCCGTCACGGTCTCGTAGCGCGAGCCCTGGCTGGCGTTGAGCAGGTAGTACCCGACACCGCCGCCGCCGACGATGCCGAGGATCGTCGCCGCGCGGATGTTCGTGTCGAGCATGTAGAAGCTGTGGCCGATCAGCGCCTGTATGCCCTGCGGCACGGTGGCCGAGGTGTAGGTCTGCAGACGAGTCGCGCCCACCGCGCGCAGTGCGCGCTCCGGTCCGCGGTCCACCTCTTCGAACGAGTCGGCGATGAGCTTTCCGAGCAGTCCGATGCCGCCGATCGCGAGGGCGATGACGCCGGCCTGCGCACCGAGACCCGTGATGACCACGAGCACGATCGCGAGGATCAGCTCCGGGATGCCACGGATGCCGACGAGCAGGAGTCGTGCGGTCCCTCGTGCACCCGAGCTCGGAGCGACGTTGCGGGCGGCGAGCGAGCCGAGCAGCAGCGACGGGAGCAGGGTGAGCACCGTGGCGGCGAGAGCGATCGCGACGGTCTCGCGCATCGCCTGGAACATCGCGCTCGCGTCATAGTTGCCGAACGAGGGCGGCCAGAACTTCGCCGCGACCTCGGGCAGTTTCGCCCAGAAGGTGATGAGATCCATCCAGTTGATCTGGCTGACCACGACGCTGCCGACCACCACGAGCACGGCGATGACGCCGGCGATGGTGTGGCGCACGCGCTGCGCGGTCCAGGGGCGACGCACGGCCGTCTGCGGGCTCGCGGCCCAGGCAGGACGACCGACGGGTGCCGCGGCGGCGTTCGAGCCGAGACGCGGATGCAGAATCCTGTCGATCCACGAGCGCGTGTGCTTCTGTTCGCCCAGCATCGCGCCGCGGACCATGCTCGAGACGATCTCCATCACGACGCAGAGGATGAAGATCACCAGGGCGATGCCCAGGCCCTTGCCGTAGTTGAGCGACTTGAATGCATACGACATCTCGAGGCCGAGACCGGCGACTCCGACGTAGCCGAGCACCACGCTGCCGCGCAGGTTGATGTCGTTGCGGTGCAGCACGGTGGCCACCCAGCTCGGCAGCACCTGCGGCAGGATGCCCGATGCGAACTCCTGCATCTTCGAGCCGCCGGCTGCCCGGATGGCGAGGCGGGGACCTTCGTCGATCTGCTCGATCGCATCGGCGAACATCTTCGAGATCATGCCGATCGAGTGGATGCCGATGGCCAGGATGCCGGGAAGCGTACCGAGCGAGAACATCAGCACGAACGCCATCGCGAGCACCACATCGGGGAGCGCACGGGTGAGCACGCCGATGAAGCGGGCTGCCGCGCGCCATCCGTTCCCCGGAGTCGTGTTGGAGGCGGCGAGGTAGGCGATCGGCACCGACAGCACGGCGGCGAGCAGCGTGCCCACGAGCACGAGACCCACGGTGAGGGCGATCAGCCACGCGAGGTCGCCCGGGGCCGGGAAGGTGAGGCCGCCGACGCGAGCCATGAAGTTCTCGGCGTTGCCCCAGCTCTGCACCATCGCAGGGATGGAGATGTCGACGTCGCGGACGGCGAGGATGCCGAGCACCACGAGCGCGACGAGCGTGAGCGATGCCGCGATCCGCTCGGGCGAGATCGGACGCTTCGGAGCGCGCTCCGCGACGCTGCGTCCGCCTCCCTGAGCCGCCGGGCCACGGCCGCGTGTGGCTGCATCCGTCGCGGAATCGAGCGCCGTCATGATGCGGCCACCTGCGCCGCCGCCTCCACGAGCTCCTCAGCCACGGCACGGATCTCGGCGGTCGTGGTGGCGACGCGGCCGTAGATCTCCATGACCTCGGCCTTGGTGAGGTCGCCCGTCGGGGTGTCCAGCACCACTTCGCCGTGACGCAGGCCGACGATGCGGTCGGCCCACGAGATCGCGAGGTCGACCTGGTGCAGGCTGCACACGACGGTCAGTCCCTCATCGGCCGCGATCTCGCGGATCAGCGCCATGACCTGTTCGCTCGACTCGGGGTCGAGCGAGGCGACAGGCTCATCGGCGAGCAGGATCGCGGGCTTCTGCATGAGAGCACGGGCGATGGCCACGCGCTGCTGCTGTCCGCCGGACAGGGTGTCGCTACGCTGGTAGGCGCGGTCGAGCAGGCCGACACGGTCGAGGTGCTCGAGTGCGGTGAGCTTCGATGCCCGCGAATAGCCCCAGAGCCCGAGACGCGGTCCCCGCACACCCGACAGCGAACCGGTGAGCACGTTCTCGAGCACGGTGAGGGAGGGCACGAGCTCGAACTGCTGGAAGATGAATCCCACGCGGCTGCGCAGGTCGCGCAGGGCCCTGCCCTTCAGCGACGGGACCTGCGAGCCGAGCACCTCGACGGAGCCTGCGGTGGGGATCTCGAGGCCGTCGAGGTGACGCAGCAGGGTCGACTTCCCGGAGCCGGAGAGGCCGAGGAGCACGACGATCTCGCCGCGGGAGACCTCGAGCGAGGCGTTGTTCAGCGCGGTGGTCGTCCCGAAGGTCTTCGTCACGCCGTCGAGGCGGATGAGGGCGTCGGATGCCGAGGCGGTCATGTCGTAGCTCCTGTGGTGTCGTGGGTCGTGCGGTGGTGCCCTCCGTCTCGCCCGCCTGAGGCGGACGAGACGGAGGGCGCCGGGTGAGGCGAAGGGATCAGGCCGGGCTCAGGCCTG
>Ga0160464_101217_pt1 | contig 10334 bp, 8 predicted proteins | sample HID1971I_E11MG_FD_108275 | JGI IMG/M metagenome (GOLD analysis project Ga0160464, IMG submission 108275) | Enriched millipede-associated microbial communities from UW Madison campus, WI, USA - HID1971I_E11 MG | ecosystem: Host-associated > Arthropoda: Insects > Digestive system > Unclassified ... | reverse complement strand
TGGGACGGACCACCGAGGCCGAGCAGGCCTGGGGGAAGGCCGGATGGGATGCGACGTGGTCGGCTGCTGCCGGGTTCGCGCTCGCCCGTTCGCACGCGAGGCATGGTCGTGATCGCGCCGCACTGCGGGTGGTCGAGAGCATCGACGGCGTGGTCGCTCACGACGCCCGACGCATCGCCCTGCACGTGATCGTGCTCCGCCGTCTCGGGCGCGACGACGCCGCACGCGCCCTGCTCGCGGCCGCGCTGATGTCGGATCCGCTCGACACGACACTGCGCATCCTCGCCGGTGACCTGTCGGCGGATGATCCAGGTCTCCTCTTCGACGCCGCGCTGGATCTGCGGGCTGCGGGCGAAGACGGCATCGCGCTCGAACTGCTCGGCCGCATCGCCGAGCTACCGTTCGACGCGCGCGGGAACTGGAGGCCGCTCGCCCACTACCTCGTCTCGAGCGTCCTGGAGCGAGCGGGAAGCGCGGACGATGCCGCGCGCGCCAGAGCCCAAGCGCGGACTCAGGACCTCACGTGGGCGTTCCCCGCCGGGCTCGATGCGCTCGAGATCCTCGATGAGGCGGTCCGCGCAGAGCCTTCGGATGCGACCGCTCGGCACCTCCGCGGGATGCTGCTGTACGGTCACGGTCGTCGCCTCGACGCGGCGGAGGACTGGGACCGGGCGATGGCCGCCGGATCGGAGCATCCTGTGCTCCTGCGCAACGCTGCGCTGGCGGCGTACAACATCCGGCACGACGATGATCGGGCCTGGGCGCTCTATGGGCGGGCGGTCGAACTCGCCCCGGACGATGCGCGCCTCCTCTACGAACAGGACCAGCTCGCCGAACGGCTCGGGCGTCCGGGGGCCGAGCGGCTGTCGCGGCTGCGATCGGTCGTGACGGCCGTGCTCACCCGCGACGACCTCACGATCTCCTACCTCGCGCTGCTGATCGACGCGGGAGGAGCCGAGGAAGCCCTGCGCATCCTCACCGAACGGTCCTTCCACCCCTGGGAGGGTGGCGAAGGGCAGGCTCTCGGGGTGTGGGACGCGGCGCACCGGGCGCTGGGGCTCGCGCAGACCGATCCGCCGGCCTCCCTCGGCGAGACGCGCTCGCCGTACACTCCGCCGGCCGCCAGGGATGACGCGGGTGTGACCGACTACTTCGCCACGAGTCTGCCCGAGCTCCTGCTCTTCGCCCGAGAACAGCCGGAGGGCTGAGCGCGTGGCGCGGACACCGCTCAGCGGCGAGCAGTGCATCCTGCAGGCATTCGGGTATCGGGCGGAGATCGCGACCGTCGGTGCGACCGTCCGCGGGCTGAGCCACGAGGGACGTGAGCTGGTCGCCGGTTTCGATGCCGACCGGGTGCGTCCGGCGATGCGCGGAGCCCTGCTCGTGCCCTGGCCCAACCGCGTCGCCGACGGCAGGTACGCGTTCCAGGGCGAGATCCATCGTCTGCCCCTCGACGAGCCGGAGACCGGCACGGCCGTGCACGGACTCGTCGCGTGGTCGTCGTTCCTCGCCACCGAGGTCGACGCCGGGAGCATCACCTTGGAGACGACGCTCGAACCGCGGCCCGGCTACCCGTGGCGGCTGCGGGTGCGCGCCGTGTTCCGACTCGAGCCCGACGGGCTGCGGCAGGAGATCAGGGTGCACAACGATTCCGATCGGGCTGCTCCGGTCGGCATCGGCGGTCATCCCTATCTGCTGGCCGGGCCCGCCGGGGACGGCGCGATCGACGGCTGGGAGCTCGAGGTCGACGCCACGGAGGTGCTGCTGACGTCGCGGCAGCGGATGCTCCCCGAAGGCCTGGTCGCGGTGGACGAGCACCCCGAGCTGGACTTCCGCATCCCGCATCGGATCGGACGGACGCGGTTCAACAACTCCTACACCGGTTGGCGACGCTCGCCCGAAGGCACTGCCGGGGTCGAGTTGCGCGGACCCGACGGGTCGGGCGTGAGAATAGCCTGGGATCGCCGCTGCGACTGGGCGCACCTCTACAGCTCCGATGAGCCGGTGGACGGCATCCGACGCATGGCGCTCGCTGTCGAGCCGATGACCTGTCCGCCCGACGCGTTGAACTCCGGTCGCGGTCTGCTCACGGTCGACCCCGGCCTGAGCACGGATGCCGGCTGGCTCCTCGGCGCGCTCTGACCTCTCCTGTCCATCATCGTTATGTCTAGGTTTCCCATGAAATGCTTCCTGTTGCACCGGAAAACGCCGCCCTACGTTAGTGAAATGTTCATCGACGAACGCTCAGCTCAACGATCAGAGCGCACCTCCCGGAAAGCGGCCCGCCATGGCCGTTGACGTCGCTCCGCTCGTCGCCGCACCCGAGACGCGCGAGACCCGCGAGCCTCGAGGCAAGCGCGCCAGACCGTCGCTCTCGGCGGCGCACCGCGGTGACGCGAAGATGGCGTGGCTGCTGATCTCTCCCGCCCTCCTCGGGTTCCTCGTCTTCGCCGTCTACCCCACGCTGCGCGGGATCTATCTCAGTTTCACCGACTTCCGTGTGCTCGGTGACGCCAACTGGATCGGCGGCGCGAACTTCGTGCGCATGATGAGCGACGAGGTGTTCTGGAACTCCCTCCGGGTGACCATCTACTACGTCCTGCTCTCGGCGGGCGGCGTGATCCTGCTCTCCCTGGTGACAGCGGTGATCCTGCACCGCCTGACGACCTCGACCACGATCCGCAGCGTCATCATCATCCCCTTCCTCGTGTCCAACATCGTCGCCGGTGTGATCTGGACCTGGATGATGGACTCCCAGCTCGGCATCGCGAACGAACTGCTCGAGGCCATCGGCATCCCGCGCATCCAGTTCTTCACGGATCCGGCGTGGGCCATCCCCGCATTGGCGGCCATCACGGTCTGGAAGGGACTGGGGTACACGACGATCCTCCTCTTCGTCGGACTCCAGGCGATCCCCGTCCAGGTGTACGAAGCCGGTCGGCTGGACGGGGCGAGCGAGCTCCAGATGTTCCGGCGCATCACCATCCCGCTGTTGCGACCAGTGCTCGCCATGGTCGTCATCCTCACCATCATCAACTGCTTCCAGATCTTCGACCTGGTCCAGGTGACGACGAAGGGCGGGCCGGAGAACTCCACCAACGTGCTGCAGAACTACATCTACAGCAAGGCATTCGGGCAGTTCGACTTCGGCTACGCGTCGGCGATCTCCCTCGGACTGTTCCTGATCATGCTCGTCATCACCTTCGTGCAGATGCGCCTGTCGCGCATCAACGAGTCGGACACGGACTAAGGGGTAGCCATGACCACCACGCACATCGAACGTCGGCGGCGTCGTCCGTTCAGCATCGGCCGCGCGGCCGGCTGGACCTACCTCAGCATCGTGCTGATCGTCACGATCTTCCCGTTCTACTGGATCCTGCGCACCGCGCTGTCGAACAACAAGGCGCTCGCAGCTGACCCGAGCTCGCTGCTGCCCGTCGACTTCACCGTCGAGGCCTTCCGGCGCGTTCTGGGCTTCGCGACACTCGCCGAGGCCCAGGCGCAGGGCGGCAACGTCGCCGGTTTCGACATCGGCATCTACATGCGCAACTCCGTGATCTACGCCGGGATATCGACCGTCCTCGTCGTGCTGTTCTCCGCTCTCGCCGCGTACGCGTTCTCCCGACTCGAATGGCGGGGGCGCAACCTGGTCTTCGGCATGCTGATGGTCGCGCTGATGGTGCCGGGGATCATGACACTCCTGCCCAACTTCGTCTTCATCAAGCAGCTCGGCCTCGTCAACACCTTCGCGGGACTGATCCTGCCCGGAGCGCTCTTCTCGGCATTCAACATCTTCTTCCTGCGTCAGTTCTTCCTCGGCATCAGTCGCGAGGTCGAGGAAGCGGCGATCATCGACGGCGCCGGGCGCCTGCGCGTGATGTTCCGCATCATCATGCCGATGGCGCAGGGGCCGATCGTGACGCTTCTCATCCTCGGCTTCATCGGCGCGTGGAACGACTACTTCTGGCCGCTGCTCGTCTCCACGTCCGGTGACGAGGTGCGACCGCTGACCCTCGCGCTGGCGGTGTTCCGTCAATCCGCGCCGGGGACGGCGACCGACTGGGCGGGGCTGATGGCCGCTGCGCTGATCGCCGCACTGCCGATGTTCCTCATCTTCCTGATCTTCGGGCGCCGCATCGTCAACTCGATCGGCTTCTCCGGCGTCCGCTGACCCCCGCACCGCATCCACCGCAAAACGAAGGAACCAGAGATGATGACACGATCCACCTTCATGAAGGGCGCATTGATCACGGCGACGGCGTCGTTGCTCGTACCGCTCGCCGCCTGCTCCACGGACGCCGGCGGCGAGGCCGGAGGAAAGGTCCCGATCCAGTGGTGGACCTGGGACCAGGGCCAGTCGCTGTCGTACGAGAAGTGTGCCGACGCGTTCAACGAGGCGAACCCCGATATCGACGTCACGGTCTCGTATTACAACTGGAACGACTACTGGACCAAGCTCACCGCCGGCTTCGTGGCCGGCGACGCCCCTGACACGTTCATGAACCACGCGAACTACTTCCCCGAGTACGTCTCGCAGGGCCAGCTGCTCGCACTCGACGATCTGATCGCCTCGAGCGATTTCGATCTCGATCGCTTCAGCGTCGGGGTCGATACGTGGACGTACACCGACGGCAAGCACTACGGCCTCCCGAAGGACTGGGCGACCGAGGTCTGGTACTACAACGAGGATGCCGTCGCCGATGCCGGCCTCACCGTCGAGGACATGCAGAACATGACCTGGGCTCCGGACGGCAGCGGCACGTTCGGTGAGATCGTGAAGAAGCTCACGGTGGATGCGAACGGCGTGCACGGCGACCAGCCCGGCTTCGACAAGGACAACGTCGCCGTCTACGGTCTGATGCCGATGGGTCTGCAGGGCAACAACGGACAGGACAGCTGGAGCGGCTTCCTCTCGACGACCGGCTGGACGCTGGGCGACGAGAAGAACTGGCCCACGCGCTTCCAGTACGACGACGACGTGTTCAAGGAATCCCTCGACTGGATCCGCAGCCTGAGCGCGGACGGCTTCAGCCCGAAGAACGGGGCGTTCACGACGGAGATCGCCGACTGGCTCGGTTCCGGCAAGATCGCCATGGCAGGCAGCCACACCGCGAACCTCGGTGCCCTGACCAGCATCGACGGGGTGAACATCTCCTTCGCCCCGACCGTGATCGGCGAGGACGGTGAGCGCAGCTCGCTCACCAACTCGAACGGCGACTCGATCTGGGCGGGGACGAAGCACCCCGATGAGGCGTGGAAGTGGGTCTCGTACCTCGGCTCCACCGATTGCCAGAGCCTGGCCGGCGAGGATGGCACGTTCTTCCCGTCGATCCCGGAGTCGATGAAGGTCACCCAGGAGGCGATGAAGGCGAAGGACATCGACGTCGCCCCGCTGGTCGAGCTCGTCGAGAGCGGACAGACGTTCACGACTCCTGTGTTCCAGCGCGGCGGCGAACTCGATGCGACGCTGAAGCCGATGTGGGAGAAGTACTGGAACTTCTCGGCGGACAGCGAGATCTTCGACCAGATGGCGGCGGAGTCCGAGCGGATCCTGGCTCAGCAGTAGTCGTCTCGTGTGCGGCGGAGCCCCCGGGTTCCGCCGCACACCCTTTCATCCGGAGCTGATCGGAGCCGCTCATGCCGCTGTCCGTCCTCTATCTCGGCGGGACAGGCGTCATCTCCTCGGCCTGCGTGCGGGCATCGCTCGCGATCGGGCACGAGGTCCACGTCCTCGTCCGCGGGACCGCGGGCTCGCGGGCGCTGCCTCCCGGAGTGATCGAGCATCGCGGTGACATGCGCGACGAGGAGTCCGTACGTCGCGCGCTCGGCGGACGGGCCTTCGACGTCGTCGCGGACTTCATCGCGTTCGCCCCCACCCACGTCACCACCGCGCTCGAGTTGTTCGGTTCGAACGCCGGGCAGTACGTCTTCATCAGCTCCACGTCGGCGTATCAGAAGCCGGCGGCCATCCTCCCGATCCGGGAGTCCACGCCGCTGCGCAATCCCTACTTCCCCTACTCCCGAGACAAGATCGCGTGCGAGGACGTGCTGGTGCACGAGTACCGTGCGAGCGGAGCACCCGTCACGATCGTGCGCCCGTCGTACACCTACGACGAGACGCTCTTCCCCATGGACAGCGGGTGGACGGTCGTCGAGCGGATGCGGGAGGGGAGACCGATCCTGCTCCCCGACGGCGGCCGCCCTCTGTGCACCCTCACGCACGCTGACGATTTCGCGGCGACGTTCGTGAGGTTGCTCGGAGATCCGCGGACGCACGGCGAGAGTTTCCACATCACCGGCGAGGAGGCGATCAGCTGGCGTCAGGCGTTCGACGCGGTTGCGATCGCCGCCGGGGCCGTCGCCGACTACGTCTCCGTGCCGTCGGAGGAGATCGCCGTCGTCGACGGCGGATGGGGGGAGATCCTCCTCGGAGACCGCGCGCACTCCTCGATCTTCGACAACAGCAAGGTGCGCTCCCTCGTGCCGCAGCATGCCGCCAAGGTGGCCTTCGCGGAGGGCGCCAGGAGGATCGTGGATTGGCACGAACGCACGCCGAGCGCCCAGGTGAGAGATGTCGATCGCGAGAGACTGATGGACGAGCTGATCGCGCGCCGCCGCGGGGGCTGATCGGCGTCAGCCGCGGTACGCGCGTGGGCTCACGCCGTGCACCTTCTTGAACTGTCGGGCGAAGTAGAACGCATCGGGGAAGCCGACCTCGGCGGCGATGCTCGCGATCGTCCAGTTCGTGATGTGGAGCAGCTCCCGCGCCCGCGCCATGCGCAACATGGTGAGATAGCGCAGCACCGGCTGCCCCGTGTGCCGCTTGAACAGGGCGCTGAAGTGCGAGGTGCTCAGCGAGACCGAGGCGGCGAGGTCGGCGACGCTCAAAGGCTCGGCGAGGTGCTCCCGCAGATACCGCACGCTCTGCTCGATGAGCTCCTCGGTGTCGTCGGCCGCGCTGCGGCTGGCCGCCAGATGGGCCAGGGCATGCCAGGCTGCGCCCGAAGCGGCGAGGAGGCTCGGCAGGGTCGTGTCCCGTTCGGCCCACTGCAGGATCTCGGTGAGCAGTGTCGCGACGCGATGCGGATCATGCGGGCGCCGCACGGGGTTCTCGATCGTCATCCCGGCGCGTTCGAGGAAGCGGTTCAGCTCGGGGCCTGCCGCATGGAACCACCACAGGGTCCACGGATCATCCGCGTCGGCGCCGTATGCGTGCTCGTGGCCGGGAGGAAGCACCAGCACCTGGCCCCGCGACACAGGGAAGCGCCCGGTCGCGGTCTCACACCAGCCGGCCCCGTCGACGCAGACGATCACGACGACCTCGTCGATCGCCTGCGTGCGGCGTTTGCCGTGCGAATGAGCGCGGGGGAAGTAGCCGCAGTCGGTCACGATGAGCTGCGGTGTCCCCGGCATGCGGAACACCTCATTGACCAGGGGGCGGGGGAGGACGAGCATGCGCTGTCCGGGGAACCCGTCGGGGATGAGCACGATCCGAGTATCGACGCAGATCAGCGGAATGTCCATGTCGATCATCGGTTGACGCCTTGGCCCTGGCGGTCGGAGCGCTCTAGCGTTGAACCGTCGCGGGAGATCCGCGGCGGCGAAGAAGCCCGGTACGACCCGCGGAACGAGGACTCGAAGATGGCCCCCACAGCACCGCATCACTCGCTCGATGCCGAAGACGTCGTCCACCTGCGTGCGGGCGGGACGAGCGTGGTCGTGCTCCTCTCCGACGGCCGTCTGCCCCGCATCATCCACTGGGGCGAAGACCTCGGTGAGCTCCGTGCCGACGATCTGGTCGCCCTCGCGTCGACGGCGCTCCCCGGCATCGGCGACAGCGCGGTGACCTATCCGCAGCCGGTTCCCGTGCTGGCGCAGCTGCCGGAGGGATGGATGGGTCGCCCAGGCCTCGTCGCCGACCGCGACGGCACGGACTGGGCCGCGAAGTTCGCGGTGACCTCGTTCGCGTGCGTGGATGATTCCGAAGCGCACGGAGTGACCGTCTCCGGCACAGACGCGCAGTACGGCCTCGAACTCGAGATCGAGCTGCAGGTGCTCCACGCCAGTGGCCTCGTGCGCCAGCGTGCGCTGCTGCGCAACGGACGCGAGGAGCGGGTGCGCGTCGGCGGGCTCGAGCTCGCGCTCCCCGTTCCGCAGGAAGCGGATGAGGTCATGGATCTGACCGGACGCTGGTCGCTGGAGCGCGTTCCGCAGCGCCGCGCGTTCGACGTGGGCGAATGGGTGCGCACCTCGCGCGGAGGCAAACCGGGACTCGAGCACACGATGCTCGTCCTGGCCGGGCGCCGAGGGTTCGGATTCCGCGCGGGTCGCGTCTGGGCCACGCACCTCGGGTGGAGCGGCAACCAGACGCTCGGCGCCGAACGCACCCCCGCGGACGTGCGCCGACTCGTCGCCTCCGAGGTCCTCGTCGCCGACGAGGTGACGCTGGGCCTCGACGACGAGTACGTCACCCCGTGGCAGTACGGATCGTGGGGTGATGGCCTGGACGAGCTCGCCGCGCGATTCCATCGTCATCTGCGCGCATCCTCCGGCTACCCCCATGGCCCGCGCCCGGTGATCCTCAACACCTGGGAGGCCGTGTACTTCGACCACGATCCCGCCGCGCTCATCGCGCTCGCGGAGCGAGGAGCGGAGGCGGGTGCCGAGAGGTTCGTGGTGGACGACGGCTGGTTCGTCGGTCGTCGTGATGACACGACCTCCCTCGGAGACTGGACGATTGACCGGGAGCGCTGGCCGGACGGCCTCGCCCCGCTCGCGACCAGGGTTCGCGAGCTCGGCATGGACTTCGGTCTGTGGTTCGAGCCCGAGATGGTCAATCTCGACTCCGAGCTCGCCAGGACGCACCCGGAGTGGCTCTTCGACGCCGGGCATGGGGCCGGGATGCCCTCCCGCCACCAGCACGTACTCGATCTGGGGCATCCGGAGGCCGAGGCCTACGTGCTCGAGGCCGTGTCCGCCCTGGTCGCGGAGCTCGACATCGCCTACATAAAGTGGGACCACAACCGCTATCTGCTCGATGCGGGGCACACCCCGACCGGCCGGGCCGGCTATCGCGCGCACACTCTCGCCGCCTACCGGGTCATGGATGAACTGCATCGGCGGCATCCGGGGCTCGAGATCGAGTCGTGCGCCTCGGGCGGCGGTCGGATCGATCTCGGAGTGCTCGCACGCACGCAGCGGGTGTGGCCGAGCGACTGCAACGACCCTCACGAGCGCATGGAGATCCAGCGCTGGACGGGGCTGCTCGTGGCGCCCGAGTACCAGGGCACGCACATCGGCGCCGAGTACTCGCACACCACTCACCGACAGCATCCGCTCTCGTACCGCGGCGAGAAGGCGATCTGGGGCAATCTCGGGGTCGAGCTCAATCTCCTCGTCGAAGATGAGGAGAGCCGCGCGGGTGTCGCAGCCTGGATCGCGCTCCACAAGCGGTTCCGCACACTGCTGCACGGCGGAGTGAGCGTGCACGCCGACCTTGCCGAGCCGGCGGCACGGCTGGAGGGCGTCGTCGCACCGGACGGTTCCGAGGCGCTCTTCGCGCTCTCCCTGACCGAGCGGCCTCGCACGTCGCCGTTGGGCAGGCTCGCGATCCCGGGCCTGGACGACGACCGGATCTACCGCGTGACGCGGATCGCCCCCGACGGCGAGCCGCTGGAGGGCGCCCAGCCCTCGTGGCTCGACGAGACGGTCGAACTGCCGGGTCGCGTGCTGCGGGTCGTGGGCGTAGAGATGCCGAACCTCGATCCCGACCGCTCCGTGCTCCTGCATCTGGAGGGCTGACCGCCCCTCCCTTCGCGCCCCGGCGGACGAGTGCGCCGGGGCGTCGATGCGCCCGGGGGTCGCCGCGCCCGTCGGTGAGCGCCCGTCAGTGCGCGCGCTCGGCGAGGTTCGCGGATGCCCAGCGCCCGAGCTGATTCAGGATCGGCAGCAGCCCTTCGCCGCTGGCGGTGAGCGCGTACGACACGGTGACCGGCGGGCCGGGATCGACCGTGCGGGCGACGAGTCCGGCGTCGGCGAGTTCTGCCAGGCGATCGGAGAGCACGGTGTCGCTGATCCCGCCGACGCTGCGTCGCAGGGCGACGAAGGTCGAGGGGCCACCTCCGAGCGACGACACGATCATGCCGTTCCACCGTTTGCCGAGCACGCTGAAGGCCAGTGTGACGGCAACGTCGCACACCTGACGCTCTTCGTCGACCTCGGCCATGGCCCCATCCTACTCGTGCTACGTTAACCGATGCCGCTAAGAAAAACCTAGCGACTACGAAAACGAGAGGTAGGCCCATGTCCTTGTTCCGCCTGGATGCCAGCATCCT
>Ga0160464_101216_pt1 | contig 10348 bp, 3 predicted proteins | sample HID1971I_E11MG_FD_108275 | JGI IMG/M metagenome (GOLD analysis project Ga0160464, IMG submission 108275) | Enriched millipede-associated microbial communities from UW Madison campus, WI, USA - HID1971I_E11 MG | ecosystem: Host-associated > Arthropoda: Insects > Digestive system > Unclassified ... | reverse complement strand
TCTCGCCTCCGACGAACGGCCCCGACAGCCGGTAGAATAAGCTGCCGTCAAAGGCTTCCGCCGAGGTCAGCGCCATCGTCGCCCCAGTGCTGTCCTTGACGATAAAGTCGCCCGGGTCCAGATGCGGGACGGCCGGATTGAAGCCGATGTCGATGAAGCCTCCCCCCACTCTCAGCACCGCCGGACTGACGATGACCGGCACGAGGATACGCACCGCAGCACCGAAGTCATAGCCGTTCCTGGACGGCAGCACCGTCACCGTCTCGGAGCCCCAGAAGCTGGACTCGATGCGATAGGTGTAGCCGTTATCCTCGGTCGTCGCATCGAGCACCGGCAGCGGCGCGCGCTGCCCGTAGCGCAGGATAGTGAAGTCGCTCGGCTTGAGGCCTGGCACCGCTTGATCGAAGCGGAGCGTGAAAGCGTCGTTGTTGCCGCTCTCCATCCCCTCGAATGTCGTCTGGACGGTTCGCACGGACAGAGGGATGTCGCCGCCGAAGTCGTACCCGAACTTGTCGAAGGCAAGTGTATAGCGTTTGCTCGCTGCCAGCGTCGCATCGACAGCATAAGTGAGTCCGCCGTCCGAGGAATAGAAGGCGCGCAGCTGAACCGCTTGCCCATCCTCATCCATCAGACGAATATCGCTCTCTGTCAAGTAAATCGACGTATCGAATACGAGACGGAAGCCTTGAAGCGTCAGCCGGTCGACCGTCACGCTGGTCGTGTGCAATGAGATCGCCGCATCGGACGAGAGCTTGAATGTATACGGCCCTTGGTCGGCGATCGCCACATGATACTGCTTGCCGCTCGCTAGCGGCGCCTTGGCATAGTACGTCCAGCCGGCGTCCGCCGTCTGCACATCGGTCACCGCCACCGTCCCTCCCGCATCGTCTGTCACCATGAGGTCGGCAGGCGTCAATCCGTCCACGCCTGGCCAGAGCAGCAGCTTGAATCCGCTCTGGGAGCCAAAGACGAAGGCAGTCACCTCGATCTTGAAGCCGACAACGAGCGGTGCGAACGTATAGCTGGGATCCGTGACGCGAAGCGTGTATCTCTGGTTGATGTCAAAGGCGCCCGTCAGCATATACAAGCCGCTCGCGGTCTCCGTCACCGTAACGGCGATCCGCTGCCCTCCGGCATTGTACAGCGCGAACTGCTGCGCCGCCAGGCCAACGACCCCGGCATCGACGGCAATCCGGGTATCCGTCGCACTGAGCAGTTTAAGGTTCTTGCTGACAGGAATACCAAACCCCGCAGGGGCCGCCAGCTTGTATTCCTCTCTCGCCAGGTCGAGGGTATACCCGCTGTCCGGGAACAGACTGACGAAGGTAATCTGGTAGCTGAGCCCGCCATCCGTCGTGCGGAGCGTGTAAAAGTCCGTCGGCATCCGAGCGCCGCCATAGGAGAGCACGAGCTGCAACGGCTGCAGATTCGGCACTCTGGCGCTGAACGTCACCTTCATGCCCGAGGTCGAGATGTCGCTGAGCGCGGCAGTGACGAGCTGTACCACGGCAAAGGGGACCGGATCTACGCTTTTCCTCAGATCGCTTGGCTTGTATTGCAGCGTATACGTCCTGCCTGCCGCCAGCGCGGCGGCGATCGTATAGGTCGCGCCTCCGTCGGTCGTCGCCGCCGAGGAGACGACGAAGCTCTCTCCGGTCGAGCTGCGGATGGCGAAGTTCGCCTTGGTCAGCCCGCTGACCGGGACGTCGAACTCCACCTTCAGCCCGGATACGCCGGCTTCGACTACGCCGAGCATGCCCGGAACGGCGAAGCCTACCGGCTCCATCGCGTACAGCTCGTGATCGAGCCGGATTGTATAATCGATCCCTGGCTTAAGGGCCTGATTGGGCACGCGCACCTCGTAGCTCGCGCCGTGGTCGGCCGATTGGAAGTAATTCGTCCTATATATTTGCCCGTCCGGGTCTGTGATCGACAGCCCGAGGTAATTGGCGATTTCGGGGAACGCCCGGTCGAACGTCAGGATGAACCGCCCGGCACTCGTCACATCGGTAACGGTCGCCCGAATCATCGGCTTCACATGGAGCGCAATCGGCGTGTCGAAGACGATGTAATCCTTGTGCAGCCGTACCGTATACTGCGCGCCGGTGCTCAGCGCGACGCTGACGCGGTAGGTCAACCCGCCGTCGCTCGTCGTCAGCTTCACGCCGCCCAGCTTGTTGTCTTGCGCATCCCGGATGTCGAGATTCGCCGGGAGCAGGCCGGGGACGGCGTGCTCGAAGGCGAGCGTGAAGCCCGCTGCCGAGACGCTCGACACCGCAGTGGCCCCTGCATCCGTAGTGTTGCCGACCTGGAAGGAGACGCCGCCCTCCGGCAGATGACTGCTTAGCTTCAGATTGTAGCTGCCTGCAGCCAGTCTCGCCGACAGGCGATAGCTCTTGCCCTGATCCGCCGTCGTGGCGGCATCGAGCGCGATCTGCCGAGGCGCTCCATCCACCTGCTCGTCGGTCTTGGCGAGGACGAAGCTGCTCGCGCTCAGACCACCGACCGCATAGTCGAATGTGACCGAGAGCCCGCTGTCCGTCACTTGATCGACGGCCATCGTCGCGATCAGCGGCACATTGACATAGAAGTTGTTGGAATCCAGGTTGGCGTCGACGCGCAGGAAGTAAGCGCCTGGCGCCAGTCGAGCGTTGATCCGGTAGAGACCGCCGACCCCATCGAGGTTGTCTACCGACTGGATCGGGCACGATTGGCCCGCGGTCGTCCTCAGTTGGAAGCCATACTCGGTGTTAATGAGCGTAGACGGCGCAAGCGCCAGCGTAAAGCCGTCATACGAAACCTCGCCAACCGTCGTCTGACCGTAGACATGGATCTTCTTGGGCGCGCCGAAGTCATAGCCGTCGGCATGCGCGGACACGTAGTAATCGAGACCGCCCGTGCCCGCAAAGGTCACGATGTAGAGACGGTAACCGGGATCGTAATAGGCATCGATAACCTCAACTTGCCGCCCCGCTGTGTCCTTCACCGCGAAGTTGTCCTTCGTCAGATTGTCCACATACGGATTTAATCCGGCCATGAACTGGGTCGGCGCTCGACCGGCATTCCACAGATTAAGCGTTGCGTTGACGAGCGTCGCCTGTGCTCCGAAGTCATAACCGTCCGCCACCATGTCGAGCTTGAACGGAGCGCCGCTGCCGTTCAGCTCCGAGGTCATGAGCGTGTAGGCGCTGCCGCCGTCGGCCGCCGAGACGGCATCGAGGACGATCGCATCGCCCGCAGCATTGGTCAGCCGGAAGGCAGACAGAGGCAATCCCGGAGCCGGTTGCTCCAGATGCACGGTCAGACCGGTATAAGCGCCAGGGAAGCCATCGAACGTTGTATATTTGCTCAGCTTGATCGCCTCGGGCACGATGACCGCGCCTTCGGCATGCCGGGCCTCTGCCGTCTCGAATTGGTACGCATAGCTACCCGCCGCACCCAGCTCGGCTGTGACGACGACGGACTTGCCGTCCGCAGCCAACTGGAAGCCATCGATATCGACGGATTCGCCGGCCGGATCGGTCAGGCGGAACTGCTGGCTCGTCAAGCCGAATACCGGGCCGTCGAAGGTCAACTGGAAGCCGGCGCGCGTCACCCAAGCGAGCGAGGTCGCGACCTCCACGGGCTGCACCTGGACCAGCGCCGGCGCGCTGAAGGCGTACCCTTCCTTGTCCAGCGACAACGAATACTGCCGATCCTTGGCCAGCGTCGCCCATACCTCATACTCGCGCGCCCCCTGTGCGGAGCTGAGCATATCGATGCTGACCGCTCCCCCGTCTGCGTCCTGCAGCTCCAGATTGAGCGCATCGAGATCGGCGATGGCCTGGTCCACCGAGAGGAGGAAGCCGTAGATCGACACGTTGGCGGCGGTCGGCGTGATGATGATCGCCTGCTCGCCCGGCAGCGAGAACTGCGACGACGCGCCGAAGCTGTAGCCGCTCTTCGCCAGCTCAAGCGTGTAGACGATCCCGGCTGCCAGCGTGGCGGCTAAGGTATAGGCGCTGCCGCCGTCCGCCTCCGTCACGCTCCCGATCGCCACGACGCCGCCGCGATCATCCGTCAGTGTGAAGCTGTCGACCGTCAGGCCCGCGACGGGGGCGCTGAGCGTTACCTTGAAGCCGCTCTCTGCGATGTCGAACAACGCCACCGTCACCGCGACGATCTCCGGGTCGGTGATCGGCACGAATACGGTCAGCGGGCTGCCGAAGCGGTAGCCGCTGCGAGTCGTACTCAGCGTGTAGGTCTTGCCCTCCTCAAGTGCTGCCGCGATCGTATAGGTCGCGCCATGATCGGTCGTCGCAACATCCGTGATCGAGATCGCGTCCGCAGAGCCGGCCTCCGATAGCGCGAACTGGCTGGCCGTCATTCCGGGAACAGCGGGACTGAGCGCTACAGTGAAGCCTGCGGCGCTGATATCCCGCACGCTCGCCGTGACCGCAATATCCGGCAGCGGCGTAGCCGGGACGTCGAAGACGACCGGGCTGCCGAAGGCATAGCCCGACAACGTCAGACGCACCGTATACGTCTCTTCCTCTCGTAGCTGCGCAGCGACGCGATAGGCGCTGCCGCCGGTCAGCGTGGCGGCAGAGGCGATCACGATGCGCTGGCCGGAGGCGTCGGTCACTGCGATCGCCGACGCGCCAAGGCCCGGCACGGCAGGGCTCAACGTCAGGCGGAACCCGCTCGCCGTCGCCTCGCTCACGCCGACAGTCACCGTGATCGGCGGCTGCGGTGTGACACCGCCGCCGTTACCGCCGCCAGTGCCGCCGCCGTTACTGCCACCGCCGCCACCAGCACTTCCGCCCGCTCCGTTGCCCGAGTTGCCACCGTTCCCGCTAGAGGCTCCCGAGCCATCGCCCGCCCGCCCTGTCGTCTCCACGGCCTTCGGCTTCGTCTCGAAGACGATGCCCGGCGCATCGAGCAGCGCCTTGGCGATCTCGCCGCTCCCGCTGACGTTAGTCGCGCTATGCAGCTCCAGACTCGCCACCTTCACGCCGCCACTGAGCTCGATCACCGGGGCGCCCAGCCCTTCGGCGACGACGAGCCTGGCGATCGTCCCCTTGGCGACGGTAAGCTTGACCTCGCCGGTCACGGTCACATCGGCGAATGCGCCGGAGAGCGTCACTGCTCCTGAAGCCGAGATCTCGATCCCCCGAATGCCGGTTGATGCAGCGCCGTTTGCCTCGACGATCGCCCCGCTCTGCACATCCATCTGCTCGATCACTGTCGTGCCGCCGACGACGACCCGCACTCTGCCGTCCTGCTTGTCGATGACGACCGCGCCGAGCGTGGAATCGTCGATATGGATACTGTTCTCCCCGCCGCCCTGAATCGCAGTGCTGCCGTTGACTGTCACCCGCTCCAGGAAGACATCGCCCTCGCCGACAGTCTCGCTGATCGTCAGGTCGCCCTTGACGACGAGATTGCGCAGCGTCACGCCGGCTGCATCGACGACGAGATCGCCCGCGACCGTGAACAGGCCGTCAGCTGGACCGTATATGCCGGGCTGCGTCACCGTCAGCGGCGCGAGCCGGACTCCGCCTGCCGTCGTCCCTGGCGAGGAGCCTTGCAGCACCCGATCCAGCAGGACGACCGCCTCCGCGCGGGTTAATGTCCGACCCGGACGCACGGTCCCGTCCGCGAAGCCCTTCACGTAACCGGATGCGATCAGCGCAGCTAGCGCGGAGCGTCCGTACGCCGGTACGCTGTCCTGGTCGGCGAACCCGCCGAGCGCATCGGCATCGGCGCTCTCGATCACGGGCACCAGGCGCGCCAGCATGGCCGCCGCTTCCACGCGCGCCAGCGCCTGATGCGGCTTGAAGCTGCCATCCGGGAAGCCGCTCACGTAGCCCGCCGAGACGGCAGCTCTCACCTCCGGCGCGAACCAGGCATCGCCCGGCACATCCGAGAAGGCACTGGCCGATATCCCCTGATAAGCGAATATCCGGTTGGCTAGCGCGACGAACTCGACCCGCGAGATCGCCTGATCGGGCCGCAGACTGCCGTCCGCGAACCCGTTGATCAGCCCTAGCCCCTGCCACCTCGCAAGGGTTTCTTCGGCCCAGTGGCCGCTACTATCGCTTGCGCTCTCCGTCCATCCGGATAGCGCCGCAGCGTCGCTCGCGATGTCGGTCGCGGCCAGCGCTTGGCCGCCCCCGATGCCCGGCTGCACGAGTCCGGCGAGCAAGCTCGCGACGAGCAGCCACGCCAGTGCGAGCCGCCATACGAGCGCGAGCCGCCAGCGTTTGATGGATTGACTTTTTCCTACCTTCATTCGGTATTCATTCCCCTTCCATGACGGTTATACATGTAGGGTTAAGTGTAGAGAATCGGAATAAAAGAATAATGAAAAACATCCGAAAAAAAATCGGCCTAAACCTGAAAAACCGCCAAGCCTCAAGGCTTGGCGGTGTCTGGCTTTGTTTTCAAAAAAAGTTTGGCAGCCTCCTGCAGCTCACTCAAAAGCGCGTCGTACAGCAGCAGCAGCTCTCTAGACGGCTTAATCCCAAGCTCCTTGCCGAGCAGCTTCACGTATTCGGTGTACTGGGCCGTCAATGCCTTCTTGTCCTGCTCCAGCGCGTGCTTGCGCATGAGCAGCCGGACTACAGCTTCATCGAGCGGATCGCGAGCGTGCAGCTTCAGCAGCAGCTTGGTTGCCGTCGCCGCGTCCGGCTGCGCCAGCAACACTTCTCCCGCTTCTCGGACAAACGCCGTGTACTTGGCAGCCAGCCGCTCCGTCTCCTGAATCGCCCATACATAGGATTTGTTCTCGAACATCTCTCCCGTATAGAGCCTCTCCACCTCGAGCGCTTCGGCGATATTGCCGCCATGCAGACTGCCGAGCCGCGCCGCCTGACGTTCGAACATCTCATAATCTACGAACGCTTGCTCCAGCTCCAGCACGTAGCCGTCGTTCATCGAGCGAACCGACTCCCGCAGTCCGACCGGCTCGAGCGACTTGCGGAGCTGGTAGATCGACGTATTCAGATACTTCTCGACACTCCCCCCGTTCATCCCAGCGAAGATGTCGCTGATCAGCCGATGTCTGGAGATCCACCTCCCCCGGTGCAGCAGCAGATAAGCAAAAATTTCGGCGCTTTTGGTGGACATCCACTTGACCCGTCCCTTGTCGCTCCACACCGAGAAATCCCCCAGCGTGGCAATATGTATCTGCTCTGTTGTTGAAGATAGGTCTGGTATAGGTGTAGACGGCAGCGCTCTGCGACGCTCGAATGCCCGCCGCATCGTCCGCTCCAAACGCTCGTGGGTGACCGGCTTGACCAGATAATCGAGCGCCGACAGCTCGAACGCTTCGATCGCGCGATCCTTGTGGGAGGTGACGAACACGATCTGCATGCTAGAGCCTGCTTGCTCCAGCTTGGCCGCGAAGTCCAGTCCATTGCCTCCCGGCATCGAGATATCCACAAATGCGAGCTCGACATCGCGGTTCGCATCCAGAAACTCTGCCGCCGCGCTCGCATCGGCGAATGCGCCCGCCACTTCGATCCCGGGATGCTTCTCCAGCATTTTGCTCAAAATCAGATGCATGACCGGCTCATCGTCAACCAGCATCACTTTCATACTCGTCCCCCGCCTCTCGTGCTGTCGCGGGCTCACCGGTCAGGGAGCCTGCAAGCGTAAAATAAAAGGTCGTGCCCTGGCCCGCCGCGCTCTCGAACCACAGCCTGCCGCCATGCATGCGGACGAACTCGCGGGCAAGCACAAGACCAAAGCGCATCTTTCCGCCGTCCTCCCCGCTCGCAAAAGCCGGCTCCTTGAAGTACATCTCGTCATGCCGCAGCAGACCGACTGTTCCTTCGTCGATGCCGCTGCCGTTATCGCTCACGGACACCGTCACCCGGCCACCTTCGAGCGTAGCGCCAACTTCGATCATTCCCCCGATGTCGGTGTGCTTGATGGCGTTGGCCAGCAGGTTGCGCAGGATACTATCCAGCATCTCTTTGTCGGCCTCCACCGTGACCGTCTCCTCCACCAGCTCCAGGAGCGCGATTTGCTTCATCGCAGCCCTCGCCCCAGCGAGCCGTATGGCCTGCCGGACGACCTGATGCAAGCTCCAGGAGAGCGGTCGGAAGGCCACTCGTCCATTCTGACTGCGGTACCAATCCAGCAGATTGTCGACCAGGTCATACGTCCCCTTCACCTGCCGCTTGATCTCCGGGAGCACCTCGCGCTTCGTCGCTCCCGTCTCGTCCCCCTCCAACAGCTCGGTAAGGCTGACCAGGAGCGCAATCGGATCGCGGATGTCATGGGCCATAACGGTGAACAGCTTGTCCTTGAAAGCGTTGAGCTGCGTGAGCTGCTGCGACTGCTCGCGCAGCCGCTCCTCGCTCTCCTTCAACTCCGTCACCTCGCTGAGCATGATCAGCTTGCCGATCGGCACGGTCCCCGAGTCGTAGATATGGGTAAGACTGCACAGATAATGCCGGACCCGACCGTGCAAGGCTCGCTCCAGCGGGAATCGGGCATCCTGGAATGTCGTCTGCTCCACGCGTGCGAGCAGCTCCGGGGTTGAGCTGAAGAGCTCCCTGGACGTTAAGGGTGTGTCGCTCAGCACGGCGAGCTCAGGATAGACGTCGACTGCCGCGCCGTTGCGGCTGACGATCTGATCGTCGTAATCGAGCAGGATGACGGCGTCGCGAATCGTATCGAACATCTTCGCATAAGCGAGCGGCGTCAACCGCAGCAGCCGGAAGCGGAAGATCCCCCACGCATAGACAAGTCCGGACAACGCGAAGCCGATCGGCGTGAAGTCGACCTCTTTGTTGACCATGTAAGCCATATTCAGCAGGAGCGGTCCGAGCGCGCCGACGATGAGGACAACAATCTGCTTGCGCACCATCGGCACCGCTCGCATAAACATCGGCAGGAACAAGAGGATGCCAAACAATAAAATGGTGTAATTGTATACCGCATGGACGATATACCAAGGGCCTTTGACCGTAATGTATAGCGGGATCGCTCCAGACGAATGGGGAATAAACTCCTTATACAAGAGGTGATGCCAGTCGTTGGTGAGTTGCAGCACGAACGTGGCTGCGGGAATAAGAAACAGGCCGATCGCAATCCGCTTGCGATAAGCGGACGCAAAGCCTGTGAATTGGAAGACGAGGAGCAGCCAAAACGCGGAAACGAACGGAATGCCCAAATATTCAAAATGGTAGCTTAGCCTCACGCCGCTATAATCGTCGCTCATCAGCTCGAACACATATCCGAGCGCATAACAGGATGCCGTCAGCATCATCGCGATCATCGTCCGTGCCATCGGATGCTGCCGCTTGACGTAAGAGAGGACCGCCACGAATAACATCAGTGCCGTCGCCGCGCACAACATTATCGACATCCATTGCCTCGTATCCATCCGCTCTGCCCCTCCCGTCTCGCTCGTTTGTACGATTCGACAGGAAGGGGGAAATTCCTTTTTGGTAGATTATCCGAGTCGGCATGGCGTGCCCAGCCGCCTGGATTTAACGCGGATTCATCCTAAGCGCATAGAAATATTGCACGATCGGGTGCTTCATCTTGATCTGATCGGCCATATTCTGCAACCGTTTTTTGCCGACCCGGCGATCCACCAGTGCCAGTACATTGAGCAGGATATCCTCGCTTTCCAGGCTATCCTCGATCGAAGTGGTCAAAAACGTCGTCGCCACGACGATAAAGCTCGACTTGCTCAGGGTCGCCTGTGCCGCTAGCAGCGACTTGGACAGCGCAGTGATTCGCCTGCCCCTGGCCATCACACGCAGACGCTCCTCCGGCACCTTGCCCTGCGTCTCTGCCCGAAGCGCCTCGATCTCCGCCTCGGCGATCGGGATCTGGATCGAGCCGTCCTGCTTGATCTCCTGATCAGACTGATACCAGCGAATCGGGCAGCCCGGATCATTCATTTGCAGGATGTTTTTCTTATCGACGGTAATATAACACTGCCCAGCCTTGTCCGGCACATACCGATAGCTCGTAGCCCGATATTCCACCTTGCCCTGCAAGGCTGGCGTGAGGAAACTCTCCAATTGTTGCTTTACTTTACTCCAGGACATGGAACCTCCTACTAGTGAAGATGATACTCTCCATCATACACCATACGACCTGGCGTTCCTACTGTGGTGGGTTAATTCGATATGGAATAATATGGGTCTAATGTATATAATCGAGTTAGGAGTGAAATGGCGACAAAAGAGGTGAAGTGGATGAACAAACCCATGTTAAATACATTCGTAAAGGGAGCGCTTCTGATCCTGTTGACAGCGGCTCTGCTGCTCTTGGTCCTTCGGCCGGGCAAGGATGATCATTTCACGGTGCAGTCGGAGGAAACAACTCATGCAGCAACCAG
>Ga0160464_101215_pt1 | contig 10350 bp, 5 predicted proteins | sample HID1971I_E11MG_FD_108275 | JGI IMG/M metagenome (GOLD analysis project Ga0160464, IMG submission 108275) | Enriched millipede-associated microbial communities from UW Madison campus, WI, USA - HID1971I_E11 MG | ecosystem: Host-associated > Arthropoda: Insects > Digestive system > Unclassified ... | reverse complement strand
GTCGGCTGCGGCTTGAGCTTGAAGCCGGGGGAGTCGGTGTGCGCACCGAAGATCTGCACGGGGGTCGTCGACGTGGCATCCGCCGGCACGACCCACGCGATCGCTGCCCCATCGCGTACGACGACGTACCGGCCGCCCTGCGTCGGCCAGGCATCCTCTTCGCGCAGACGGGTGAATCCGGATGACTCCAGTCGTCGAGCGACCTCCGCCGCCGCGTGGTAGCTCGAGGGCGAGGCGGCGACGAAGTCGGCGAGGTCCTCGGCGTGGGCGAGTGCGGCGGGGGTGACGGGCATGTCGTGACCTTCCTGAAGAGCGCGGTCCTTCGAGCGTAGTCGCGGTGTCCGTTTGGCAACGGTCCTACCACTTTCGACCACACCCGGGTTAGCCTTCCAGCGGGGGAGATGCCGGTTCGGGATCTTCCGGGAACCGGGGAGAACTTCACATGCGTGGGAACACACGTCTGTCCATTCGTCGCGCCGTCGCGGCGGGCGCCTCTGCACTGTTGCTGGCCGCAGGCCTCACCGTCGTCACCGAAACGGTTGCACCGACTTCGGCATCGGCGGCGCAGAACCCGACGAGTTGTCAGGGTACGGTTGCGCTCGTCAACGGCGGGTTCGAGGCGCCGGTGATCCCGAACGCCTCGGTGTCGCTACCCAACGAGAGCCAAGTCCCCGGGTGGTTCACGAATGACAGCCTGAATCAGATCGAGCTGTGGAGCAGCGGCTTCAACGGCGTCACGGCTGCCGCGGGGCGGCAGTTCGCCGAGCTCAATGCGAACAGCCCGAGCCGGTTGTATCAGGACGTCGCGACGACGCCGGGACAGACCCTGTCCTGGTCGCTCAAACACCGCGGCCGCAGCGGGACCGACGTGATGCGCGTCGTCATCGGCTCGCCCACCGGATCGTTGGTGCAGAGCGGCCCCAACCTCTCCGACGGGAACACGGCCTGGGGTTCGCACACCGGCACGTACACTGTTCCCGCGGGCCAGACGGTGACGCGCTTCGGCTTCGAGGCGGTCAGCTCGGCCGGTGGCAGCGCCTCGGTCGGCAACTTCCTCGACGACATCACCTTCGGAACCGGACCCTGCCTGATCACGACCAAGTCGGTGACCAACCTCACGCGGGGCGGCACGACCGCCGAGGTGGGCGACACCCTGCGCTACACGGTCACGACGAACAACGGCGGCGGAAACCCGGCGCTGCAGTCGGTCTCGACCGACGTGCTCGCAAGCGGAATCGACTTCGTCCCCGGCTCGATCAAGCTCATCAGCGGCCCGGGTACCGGCAACCTCACCGACGCCACCGGTGATGACCGCGGGTCATACGCTTCGGGGAACCGCACGGTGCAGGTACGCCTCGGTGACGGGGGCACCGCCACCGCCGGAGGGTCCATTGGCGTGGGGGCGAGCACGAGCTACACGTTCGATGCCAAGGTCAATGTCTCGGCCGCGGCGGCGACGATCATCAACGAAGCGCGGGTGGCCTTCCGGGACAATGTCGTCGGCCAGGACCGCACCTCCATCAGCCAGGAGACCCAGACGCCCGTGAATGCCGCCGCGGACCTCGCCATCACCAAGTCGCTCGACACGGACCCGCTCGTCGCAGGGCAGCCGGTCACGTTCACGATCGGTGTGACGAACAACGGCCCGCAGACCGCGACCGGGGTGACCGTCACCGACCCCATCCCCGCAGGCATCACCAATGTCACGGTCGACTCCGGCGATGTGACTTGCACCGTCACTGCGACCGTGACGTGCGCCGTGCCCGACATGGCGGTCGGTCAGAGCACCCAGATCAAGGTCACCGGCACCCTGTCTCCCTCCGCCAACCCGGGTGCATCGCTGTCGAACTCGGCCACCGTCTCCGGAACCCGCACCGACCCGAACCTCTCGAACAACACCGCCAGCGTCGTGAGCACGCTGTCTGCAGTGACGGACGTGTCGATCGTCAAGACGTTCTCCCCGTCCGCGCCGGTCGCCGGCGAGCAGGTGACGTACACGCTCTCGGTCTTCAACGCCGGGCCCTCCGAGGCGCGCAACGTCGTGGTCACCGACCCACTGGACCCGGACACCACCTTCATCAGCGCTGACCCTGGGCAGGGGACGTGCACCGCGCAGGGGTCGATGCTCACCTGCCAGGTGGGCACGCTCGCTCCCGGCGCGAGCTCCGTCGAGACCTTCGTCGTGGTGGAGATCAACCCCGGTGCCACCGCCGTGCTGCAGAATACAGCGACGGTGACCACGAGCACGACCGATACCAATCCCGCGAACAACGTCTCGTCGACCAGCTTCCAGCCCGACATCATCGCCGACATGGCGGTCGTCAAGACGGCATCCGCGCCCCAGGTCTCGGCGGGTGACACGGTCGACTTCACCCTCGCCGTTCGCAACCTCGGCTCGTCGGACGCCGTGAACGTTGCGCTCGTCGACACCCTGCCCGAGGGGTTCTCTGTGACGGGCGTCGATGCGCCTTCCGGCGCGACGTGTACGTCCACCGTGAGCTCGATCATGTGCAACTGGGCGTCCTTCCTCGTCGGGGGACCCTCGAACGTCGTCGTACATGCGGTGGTTGATGCTGACGCGCCCGTCGGCACCGTGACCAACACCGCGTCCGTGGCTGCCCCTGCAGCCGACCGCGACACCACGAACAACTCCAGTTCCGTCGATGTCGAGGTCGTCCAGAGCGCCGACCTGAGCATCCTCAAGACGGCGCCCGCGACCGGCGAGCCCGGCAGCCCCTTCACGTACACGCTCACGGTCGCGAACGGCGGGCCGTCCGTCGCCCGCGGTGCCTCGCTCACCGACACGCTCCCCGCGGGCTTTCTGGACGCCACCGCGAGCGGCGCCGATTGCTCGATCGTCGGCGGAACCGTCGGATGCGAACTCGGCGACATCGCGCCGGGAGGCTCCGTCGTCGTCCAGGTCACCGGCGCCTGGAGCACGACGGCAACCGGCGTCGTCTCGAACACCGCGAGGACCACCTCGGCGACCCCCGATCCGAACACTGCCAACAACACCTCCACTGTCAACGTCACGCTCGCGCCGAGCGCCGATGTGAGCGTCGTCAAGACGACCTCGACGCCCACGGTTCCGCTCGGCGGCACCGCCACGTTCGAGGTGACCGTGACCAACGAAGGCCCGTCGGCTGCTGCCGGCGTGGTGCTGAACGAGCTCATGCCCGCAGGCTTCATGCTCACCGGAGCCACCCCATCGGTCGGCACCTGGTCGATGGAGGACGCGCAGTGGACGGTGGGCACGCTGCTCCCCGGTGAGTCGGCGTCGATCACCGTGACGGCGACCGTCAACACGGAGGGACAGCTGGTCAACACCGCGACGGCGAGTTCGCGCACGCCGGATCCCGACACGTCGAACAACACCGGCACCGCGACCGTCACCGTGACGCCCTCGGCCGACCTCGCGATCGTGAAGACGATCTCGGCGAACCCGGCGCCGCTCAACGGTGCCGTCACCTACACGCTCGTCGTGACCAACAACGGCCCGAGCATCGCCTCCGCGGTGGCGGTCGCCGATGCGCTTCCCGCGGGCTTGCTGAGCCCCGCGACTTCGACCCCCGGCTGCACCGTCACGGGGTCGCAGCTGGCCTGCACGCAACCGACGCTCGCTGTCGGCGCCACCTTCACCGCGACCGTGAGCGGAACGGTCGATCCGTCGGTCGCGGGCACCACGCTGTCGAACACCGCGACGGTAACGTCGACGACGCCGGACCCCAACACGGCCAACAACACCTCGACGGTGACCGTCCCCGTCTCCGGCACGCCGCAGGTCGAGCTCGTCAAGACGGTGGGAGCCCCGACCGACACCAACGGAGACGGACGCATCGGCGCGGGCGACACGGTCGCCTACACGTTCGCGATCCGCAACACCGGTGACGTCACGCTCACCAGCGCGGCCGTCACCGACCCCCTCCTGGGTGGTGCTGTCGCCTGCGCTGCCTTCTCCGCGCCTCTCGTGCCGGGCGGCTCGGTCACGTGCGCGCCGGTCTCGTACACGCTCACGCAGGCCGACGCGGATGCCGGAACGGTGCGCAACACCGCCTCCGTGACGGCCCAGTCCGCTCAGGGGCCGGCGACCGACGACGCCGAGGCGAACGTCACGATCGCGGCGACCAACAGCATCAGTCTCGCCAAGAACCCGTCGACCGTGGTCGACGTGGACGGCGACTCTGCCGTGGGCGCGGGCGACACCGTGGACTACACCTTCACCGTGACGAACAACGGCACGACGACCCTGCGCGATGTGGTGATCACCGACGCGATGCTCGGTGGAACCGTCACCTGCCCCGAGCTCAGCGGAGTCGCACTCGCACCCGGGCAGTCGGTGTCGTGCACGCCGATCACCTACACGCTCACCCAGGCCGACATCGACGGCGGACTCGTGCACAACGAAGCCTCCGTCACCGCGAACGCCCCGATCGGCACGGTGACCGACATCGCACACGCCGATGTCGACATCACGGGCACGGCCGCGATCGAGCTGCTCAAGAACGTCGGGCGCGTGCTCGACGCCAACGGTGACGGATTCATCGGCGCGGGAGACACTGTCGACTACACCTTCTCGGTGCGCAACCTCGGCACGACCACGCTCAGCGGTGTCGTGATCTCCGACCCGCTGCTGGGCCCCGGCACGCTGTGCACGATCGGCACCATCGCCGTGGGAGGCTCGGCCGATTGCGGTCCGTTCACCCACACGTTGACGCAGGCCGATGTGGAGGCGGAGATCGTCCGCAACACGGCGACCACGAACGGCACCAGCCCGCTCGGACCGGTCACCGACGACGCATCGGCTGATGTCGTGATCACGGGCACGAGCGCGATCGAACTGACCAAGACTCCCGGAGCGATCGTGCTCGGGGCTGATGGCAGGGTCGGCGCGGGAGACACCGTCGGCTACACGTTCACGATCCGCAACGCGGGGACGACGCTGCTCCGTGACATCGTGCTCGACGACCCGCTTCTGGGTGGCGTCATCGACTGCGCAGCGCTCGACGGCCTGGAGCTGAACCCGGGTGACGACGTCACCTGTGGCCCTGTCGACTACACGCTCACGCAGCAGAACGTCGATGACGGGACCGTGCACAACGTGGCCACTGTCGAGGGGCAGTCGCGCAACGGGAGCGCCGATGCCGAAGACGAGGCCGACGTGCCCGTCACCGGTACCGACGACATCTCCCTGCTGAAGTCCGCGGCAGCCGTGGTCGACGCCAACGGCAACGGGCGCACGGATGCCGGTGACACCATCGCGTACACGTTCACCGTCACGAACGCGGGCACCACGACCCTCACCGGCGTCACCGTCAACGACCCGCGCCTCGGCTCCGCCGTCACCTGCGACACGACGGAGCTGGCCCCGGGTGAGTCGACCGTCTGCGCGGCGGGAGCGCCTGCGGTACTCACTCAGGCGGAGATCGATGCGGGGGAGATCGAGAACACGGCCACCGCGACGGGAACCGGCACCTCGGAGAATCCGCCGGTCGCCACCGATACCGTGGTGACCCCGCTCGCGGCGCAGCCCGCCATCGCCCTGACGAAGACCGGCGGCGACTACGTCGATGCTGATCGCAACGGGAAGGTGAACGCCGGGGACACCATCGCCTTCCAGTTCACGGTCACCAACACGGGAGCGGTGACGCTGACGAACGTGAAGATCGACGACCCGAAGCTCGGTGGCGTCGTCGACTGCGCGATCCCTGCCCTCGCCCCCGGCGTCACCGCGAATTGCGGTCCGGTGACGTACGCCCTCACCACGGCAGACGTCGCCGCGGCGACGGTCGTAAACGTCGCCACGGTGAGCGGCATCGGCGGGGCTGCGACGGTCACGGCCGCAGCGACCGCCACGGTCGACCTGAACGGGCTCGCTGCCACGGGTGGCGTCATCACCGGCATCGGCTGGGCGCTCGCGCTGCTCGCGATCGGAGCCCTGGTGCTGCTGATCGCCCGCGTGCGTCGCCGCGAGATCGAGGTCTGACGCCGCTCCGTCCGCGCGAGGCGTCCCGCCTGAGGTTCGAGCGGGGCGCCTCGTCGTTTGCCGGGCGTTCACAATGGCGCGTTAGGCTTTTCCCGATAGCGCCTAGGGTTCCGGGGTTCGCGCCCGTCTGGTCCGAGCGGCGCCACGGCCCTCCTCCGCAGGAGAGCCGTCATCTGACAGGACAAAAGCCCGGAGGACCCTGTTCGTCGCGCCGCGCGCCGGACGGAAGGGTCTCGTCATGTCTCCGCTCGCGTTCGTCCTGGTCTTCGGGGCGGCCATCGCCCACGCCTCGTGGAACATCATCGCGCACGGCATCAGCAGGGCCGGCGCTCCGTTTCTGTGGTGGGGTGCCGTCGGCAGCACGGTCGTGTGGATCGGTGCCGTACCTTTCACGGGCGGTATCGGTGCCGACGATCTGGGGTCGTTCGCCCTCGGGGTCGTCGTCTCGTCGGTGCTGCACGTCGGCTACATGGCGGTGCTGCAGCGCGGGTACCGCGAGGGCAACCTCTCCACGGTGTACGCAACCGCCCGCGGAACCGGGCCCTTCCTCTCGGTGATCGTGGCCGTGCTGCTGCTCGGCGAGCGTCCGTCGGCCATCGCGCTCGTCGGCGTCGCGGCCGTGATCGTCGGCGTCGTCGCCATCGGGCTGGTCGACCGGGGCAGAGGCGCGGGCACACGCCGGCTCGATCCCGGCATCGTCTTCGGGCTGCTCACCGGTGTCGCGATCGCGGTCTACACGATCTGGGATGCGCACGCGGTGCGTACCTGGAACCTGTCGCCGGTCGCCTTCATGGTCGGAACCACGTTGCTCCAGGTGCCGTTCTACTCGATCGCGGTGCGTCGGCGCTGGGGGGCGGTGTGGGCGCTCGGGCGTACGCAGTGGCGCCGCATCCTCGCCTTCGGTGTCCTGTCGCCGTTGTCGTACATCCTGGTGCTGACGGCGATCCAGATCGCACCGGTCGCCCTGGTGGCGCCGCTGCGCGAGGTCAGCGTGGTGCTGGTGAGCCTGTTCGGGGTGTTCGTGCTGCGCGAGTCGCGGCCCGCGTTGCGGATCGCGGCCTCGCTCGTCGTCGTCGTGGGGATCGTGATGCTCGCGTGGTGATCAGCGGAAGCTGACGAGCCCGGCGTGCGCGGCGGTCACGAGGATCTGTACGCGGTCGCGCAGGTGCCACTTGGACATCATGCGTCCGAGGTGGGCTTTCACCGTGCCCTCGGAGACGATCAGGGCCTTGGCGATCTCCGCGTTCGACATGCCCTGTGCGAGGCAGTGCAGGACCTCGATCTCGCGGTCGGTGAGCGGCTCGAGCGCAGCCGCGTCCGCGGCCACAGGCGTCGAGTCGCGGACGTGCTTGATCAGCATCGAGGCGATCCGAGGGGAGAGCGAGCTCGCGCCGCTGTGCACCTCGCGGACGCCCGTGACGATGTCGTCGGCGCTGGAGTCCTTGAGCAGGTAACCGGAGGCGCCGGCGCTGAGCATCGGAAGAACCGTGTCGCTTCCGTCGAGCGTGGTCACCGCGAGCACGCGCACGTGGGGCCAGCGCTCGGCGATCACGCCGGTGGCCTCGATGCCGTCCATCTCGGGCATCTGCACGTCCATCATCACGACGTCGGGCTGCTCTCGCTCGACCGTGGCGATCGCCTCGAGTCCGTCTTCTGCCTGCGCGACGACGGTGATCTCCGGGTCGCGCGACACGAAGTGCGACAGCGCCGAACGGACGAGGGGATCATCGTCGACGATCACGACACGGATTTCCTGCATAGGGGGAAGCCTAACGGCGCGAGCGCTTCGATGACGTCATGTAGACCTTTGGCCAAAAAGGTCTGGACCTGAGACAGATGTGCGCCGAGATGATCGCCGAGAAGATGAATACAGACATCGACGAACGACTACATAATGGAGGTGAACGTAATGACTTTCTGGCAGCAGGTTGGCAAGTTTTTTGGTCTCGTCCGCTAGCGTACCTGGCGAATAGGAGATAGTGAACCATGGCCTTCGACCAGTCGACCCGACGATCTGCGGATTCGTTCCGGTTGGGTCGGGGCGAGAAGCTCAGCGCGATCGAGCGAATCGTCGTCCTGGTCATCGTCTCCATCACCATCGCCACGGACGTCATAGGCTTCTTCACCACACCGGGTGTGAATCCGGTCGCCCTGTTGGTGAGCGTCGCATGCACAGCAGCGTTCGCTCTCTACCTCTGGAATCCGCTCATCGCGACATGCGCCCTCGGCGTCGTGTTCGCGACTTCATTTCTCGTGGGAACCGAGTCCCAGGTTCTGACCGCCGCCGCTGTCGCGGCCGGGCTGGTCATGAGACTGGGGTGGACTTCCCTGATCCTGTCGTACACCGGTGCGTTCCTCATCGCTGCAGCAGTCGTCGCCAACGGCGATGCTGATACCGATGTGAACGTCGGTCTCTTCCTCATCTTCGCCACGGTGGCGGGAGCTGTCGGGTTCGCCCTTCGGCTCGCCTTCGCCCGGGGGAGTCGTCTCGAGCGCGAGCTCGAGGAGAGAGCCGAGCAGGAACGTCAGGCCGTACTCGCCGAGCGGCGATGGATCGCCGGTGAGCTGCACGACAGCATCGCGCACCACCTCACGGTGGTGGCGCTGCACGTGCAGATGCTCGAAGACCCCGAGACCAGCAACGACTCGCAGGAAGCGATCCGCGTCGCCGCGCGCAAGGCGATGACAGATCTCCGCTTCGTGATCGAACTCGCGGACGACGGTCCGCAATCGTCCAGTGTGCAGACGGGCGACCTCGCAGCGGCGATCGACGAGGCGCAGAGCGAGTTCGAATCGGCAGGTCACTCCGTGGCCCGCGAGGGAGACCCTCGCGACGAGCGCATCCCGCGGGCAGTCGAGATCGTCCTCGCGCGCATCGTGCGCGAGTCCGCCACGAACATCCTCAAATACGCGGGCCCCGGCGAGGTGCAGATCGACCTCGCCGTGGACGACGAGGTTGCGCACCTCACGCTGCGCAGTCCCCTCCCGACCACGCCGCGCCGGGAGCTCTCCTCCAGCCGCACCGGCCTCGGCCGGATGGCGGAGCGCGTCATGGGAGCGAGCGGCGAGTTCACCGCCGGCGAAGTCGATGGATTCTGGGTCGTGTCGGCCCGACTTCCGGTCGTCTGATGCTCTAGAGTGTGTGAGCACCCCTTCCACGATCCGCGAGAACCTAGACGAAAGTCTAGAAAACTCTCGACGTTCGACCCTGTGGAACGCGTTGCACTTCCCCGTAATCTGAGGGTTCCCCAGATAAAGCGTCCCCAGCGCTGCGATCGCGGGCGCGGTCTTTCTGGCTTCTGAAACACTTTGCGCGCTCGCGATCGCCTTCTGCGTTAACGGCCGATTTCTCCGGCCTCCGCCGGATGTTCCTCGTGCGCTGCTACGCGCCGACCGCGCGCATGTAGTGACCGTCGGTGGAGATCCCCGATGCGGCGACGGTGAAACGCACGACCTCGCTCAGGTACCGATCCTCCGACGCCTCGAAGATCCGCCCCTCCGCATCGCGCGATGTGCGGGTGAGTCGCAGGATGGGGGTTCCGCGAGGCACGCGCAGCAGCGCGGCATCCTGATCGTCGGCGGCGACGGCATCGATCACGTGCTGCAGCGTGACGATCGGATGCCCGACCGACGAGAGGTACTCCGTGATCGAGACCTCGTCGAGGTTCACCTCGAACAGCCGCCGACCGGCGACCTCGGTGTAGTGGAGGCGCTCGAGCATGGTCGGACGTCCGTCGAGAAGACGCAGGCGCACCACGCTCACGATCGTGTCGTCCGCTCCGACCCCGAGCGCCGCCCCCATCTCGCCCGCGCGGCGCAGGCTCAGCTCCTGGGTCTGCGCGCCCGGCGCGACGCCCAGCTCCCGCGCCCAGCGCGTGAAAGGCACCGAGACATCGACGGCCTGATTCGCCTTGCGAGCGACGACTCGCGCCGGGCGTCCGCGGCTGGTCTCGATCAGGCCCTCGCCGCGAAGAGCTGCGAGGGCGTTGCGGATCGGTCCTCGAGACGTGCGCCACTTCTCGGCGAGATCCGCCTCGGTCGGCACGTCGTCACCAGGACGCAGCGCGCCCGCAGTGATCTGCGCGCGAAGGTCATCGGCGATCTGGGTGTACACAGCTTCTGCCACATAGGTACATTACTTCGTCAGTCGGAACGGTGCGAGCGCGTTCTGGGAGTGTTCATCCAGAAGAATGCTGGGTAAACGAGCTCTGAACTCTTCCGACTTAGGTACATATCTCGTCTCGTCACCTGCGAGAGTCTTCCGTGGATCACCCCTCACACCCTGAAAGGTCCTCATGAAGCTTCGCGCTCTCCCCGCCCTCGCCGGCGTCGCGCTCCTCGCCCTCGGCCTCGCCGCGTGTTCCGGT
>Ga0160464_101213_pt1 | contig 10375 bp, 7 predicted proteins | sample HID1971I_E11MG_FD_108275 | JGI IMG/M metagenome (GOLD analysis project Ga0160464, IMG submission 108275) | Enriched millipede-associated microbial communities from UW Madison campus, WI, USA - HID1971I_E11 MG | ecosystem: Host-associated > Arthropoda: Insects > Digestive system > Unclassified ... | reverse complement strand
GATGCAGATGACGAAGCCCCACCACTTGTCCCACTCGATCACGAAGCCGTCGAGCAGGAGGTCAGCGGCGATCAGGCCGAGACCGGCGGACACCAGGTAGAGCAGGCCGCGGAAGAGGAATGTGATCACGGGCCGAGCATAGCGCTCTGCTCGCGCGGTGGTGGAGAACGGCATCCGCGCTCCCCACCCGCGCCTCTCACTGCGCGACGAAGAACGGGACCGCCCCGGTCAGGATGCCGACTCCGAGCATGACCAGCGAGACGATCGTCGCGCGCCAGAGCACCTTGCGGTGGTGGTCGCCCAGGTTCACGCTCGCCAGTGACACGAGCAGCAGGATCGCCGGCACCAGCGGGCTCTGCAGATGCACGGGCTGGCCGATGATCGATGCCCTCGCCATCTCCACGGGATCGATGCCGAAGTTCGCCGCGCTCTGGGCGAGAACCGGGAGGATGCCGAAGTAGAACGCGTCGTTCGACATGAAGAACGTGAACGGGATCGACAGGACCCCGGTGATCGGTGCCAGGAACGGGCCGAGCGCCGGCGGGAGCACGTTGGTGATCCAGGTCGCCATCGCATCGACCATCCCGGTGCCGGTGAGCACGCCCACCAGGACTCCGGCCGCGATCACCATGGAGACCACGCCCACGATGCTCGGGGCGTGCGCGACGATCTCCGAGGCCTGCTCCTTGATGCCGCGGAAGTTGATGACGAGCGCGAGCCCGGCTCCCACCATGAACACGTACGGCAGCGGGAGGATGTCGAGCACCAGCAGCACCATCACCGCGACCGTGAGCACGAGGTTGACCCAGATGAGCTTCGGTCGAAGCGTCGGCCGGGCGGGATCCAGCATGGTGTCGGCCATGGCCGTGTCGGAGGGATCGACGCTCGCCGCGGATACCGGAGCGTGGCTGCCGGCGACGACCACCAGATTGCCGGTGCGCAGCGACGCACGCGCGCCCGGTTTCGGCTCCGCCCCGCGGAAGATCCTGGGCACCGTCGAGAGCGTTCCTCCGTCGGCACCGACGAGCAGGCCCTCGGAGTCCAGACGCCCCAGTCGACGGCGCTCCTGCAGGCCCAGGATCCACGCGAAGCCGAGAGTCACGACGATTCCGGCCCCGAGCGCGGGAAGCATCGGAACGAAGATGTCCGTCGGCTGCAGTCCCAGGGCGGTGGCGGCACGCACGGTCGGGCCGCCCCACGGCACGATGTTCAGCGTGCCGTTCATGAGTCCGGCGACGCAGGTGAGCACCACGGGGCTCATCCCCAGACGGAGATAGATGGGGAGCATCGCCGAGGTCGTGATGATGAAGGTCGTCGAACCGTCACCGTCGAGGGACACGGCTCCGGCGAGGATCGCGGTGCCGAGCACGACCTTGGCCGGGTCGTCTCCGAGCAGGCGTGTGATCAGACGGATGAGCGGATCGAACAGACCCACGTCGATCATGATGCCGAAGAACATGATCGCGAACATCAGCAGCGCGGCGGTCGGTGCCATCGCGCCGATCGAGTCGAGGATCATGTCGCCCAGGCCGAGGCCCGCCCCCGCGAAGAGCCCGAACGCGGTCGGAACGAGGATCAGGGCCACCATGGGCGTGAGGCGCTTCGTCATGATCAGCGTCATGAACGCGAGCACCATCGTGAATCCGAGGAGCACCAGCACCCACTCGGGCAGCACGAACGCCACGTCGTAGGTCGGCGCCTCTTCGGCGGCCGCCAACAGGCCGGTGAGTGCGTCTGGCATGCGTTGACTCCTTCGTCGTGGCTCCGTCGGCGGCGACGGATCCCGATGAGACTAGGCAATCCGCGACCAGCGCGTGCGGTATCCCGCATTCCCGGACGTTGTGCGCGTAGCGTGGGTTCTGCGCATATTGCGCGAGAGCAGTTCGGGAGAAAAACGGTGCCGAGGACGATGTCGACCAGACCGCGGTTCGCCACGCGCGCCCTGCTCCTGCACCTCGCCACGGTGACCCTCGTGGTCGCTCTCTGCACGGGTGTGTACCTGCTCCTCACCGTCCAGCAGCTGCGCGCCGAAGCCGAGTCGACCGCACTGGGCATCGCACGCACCCTGGCGGAGGACCCCCAGGTTCGCGAGGAGGTCACGCGCATCTCCCTCGCCGAGAGCCCACCCGACGCTGCCGACCTGCGCGACGGCGACCTGCAGCGCATCGCGTCCGACGTCACATCCCGCACGGGAGCGCTGTTCGTCGTGCTCACCGATGACAACGGCATCCGTCTCGCGCATCCCACGCCGTCGCGCATCGGCGAGGAGGTCAGCACACCGTACGAAGAGGTGCTCGCCGGCGCCGAGGTTGTCGACTGGCAGACCGGCACACTCGGCGAATCCGCACGGGCGAAGGTTCCCGTCCGCGATGAGGCCGGGACACCGGTGGGCGAGGTCAGCGTCGGGTTCGAGCGTGCCGGCGTCTTCGACGACCTTCCTCCTCTGCTGGCCATGATCGGGGGTACAGCGGCGGGTGCGCTCGCCCTGGCCGGATTGGCGTTCCTCCTTCTCCGCCGGCGCTGGGAGCGTCTGACGCTGGGGGTCCAGCCGGAAGAGCTCGTGGCCCTCGTGCAGAACCAGACGGCCGTGCTGAACGGCGTGGACGACGGTGTCACCGCCATCGACACCCGAGGAGTGGTGCGCGTGAGCAATGCCGCCGCCGATCGCCTCCTCGGACTCGATGCCCCTGTCGGGCGCTCCATCCACGAACTCGGCCTGTCCACCGCAGTCCTGGATGCCGCGACCGGGGCGCGCGCTCGCTCGAGCGCCATCGTCGGAGACCGGATGCTGTACCTCGACTCACGCCCCGTGGTGCGCGAGGGCCGAGCGCTCGGCGATGTGCTGATCGTGCGCGACCGCACGGATCTCGTCGCCCTGACGGAGCGTCTGGAGACGGTCAGGACGATGACGGCGGCTCTGCGCGTGCAGAGGCACGAGTTCGCCAATCGCATGCACGTGGCCGCCGGACTCATCGACGCGGGCCGAGTGAGCGACGCTCGCGCATTCCTGGGCGAGCTCGTGGAGCGGGGGCCGGTGGCGTTCCCCGTCGTGGGACTGGACCTCCTCGGCGATCCCTTCCTGCACTCGTTCCTCGGCGCCAAGGGTGTGGAGGCCGGAGAGCGCGGGGTCGCCCTCCGGGTCGCGGACGACACCCACCTGATCGGTACGGTGAGCGAGGCCGAAGACGTCGCCGCGGTGCTCGGGAACCTCCTCGACAACGCCGTCACGGCCGCGGTCTCGGGCGAGCGGACGCCGCGCTGGGTCGAGGTGGCCGTGCTGGACGACGGCGAGGCCCTGGTGTTCACCGTCACCGACTCGGGGCCCGGCCTCGGCGACGTCGACCCGTTCTCACCGAAACCGAGGAATCAGAGCGCAGACAAGGTGCACGGACACGGGATCGGGCTCCCCCTGTCCACGGAGATCGCCCGTCGAAGTGGCGGCGATCTCTGGGTCATCGATCCCGGCGGAGACGACCATGGCGCGGTGTTCGCCGCCCGCATCGGCGGAGCCGTCGACCGGACATTCCACGACGAGAAGGAGAACACATGACCGAGCCCCTTCGCGTGCTCATCCTCGACGACGACTTCCGGGTCGCACAGTTGCACCAGGGGATCGTCGAGGAGAACCCCGGCTTCACCGTGACCGAGACCGTGCGATCACTCGCCGAGGCCCGAGACAGCCTGCGCTCGTCTCCCCCCGACCTCCTCATCGCCGACGTCTTCCTCCCCGACGGAGACGGCATCTCGCTCGTACGGGAATCGGGGATCGACGCGATCCTCATCTCCGCAGCCGACGACGCCCCCACGGTGCGCCGGGCGCTGCGGTCGGGAGCCGTGGGCTACCTCATGAAGCCGTTCGAGCGACGAGCGCTGTCGAGTCTCCTCGACCGCTGCATCCGCTACCGCAACCTGCTCAGCGGCGACCGCGCGCTCCGCCAGGAGGACGTGGACCGCGCTCTGGCGATCCTGCACGGTGCGGGCGAGCCGGTGTCGGTCTCCCGCTCCGCGACGGAGCAGCTCGTGCTCGCCGCCCTCGGCGACGGCGAGGCTTCGGCTGCCGAGATCGGCGAACGTGTCGGGATATCCCGCGCCACCGCACAACGTCATCTCGCGGCGCTGACCGCCAGAACGGTCGTCGAGGTGCGCCTCAACTACGGCACGACGGGACGCCCCGAGCATCGATATGCCGCACGTACCTGATCCGATGCGGTGACCGCAGGTCAGGACTCGGAGCCGACTGCCGCGAGCCGCGCTTCCTCGTCGGCGGTGATGGCGCTCTCGATCAACGGGTCGAGCGCTCCGTCCATGACCTGGTCGAGGTTGTAGGCCTTGAAGCCGGTGCGGTGATCCGCGATCCGGTTCTCGGGAAAGTTGTAGGTGCGGATACGCTCCGACCGGTCCATACCTCGGATCTGCGACCGACGGGCGTCGGATGCCGCAGCGTCGAGCTCTTCCTGCTGCCGCGCGAGCAGACGGGCGCGCAGCACGCGCATGCCGGCCTCGCGGTTCTGCAGCTGGGACTTCTCGTTCTGCATCGAGACGACGATACCGGTCGGCACATGCGTGATGCGCACAGCGGAGTCCGTCGTGTTGACGGACTGACCGCCGGGACCGGAGGACCGGAAGACGTCGATCTTGAGGTCGTTCTGGTCGATGTGGATCTCCTCGGGCTCGTCGACCTCGGGGAAGACGAGCACTCCGGTGGTCGACGTGTGGATGCGACCCTGCGACTCGGTCGCCGGCACACGCTGCACGCGATGCACTCCGCCCTCGTACTTCAGGTGCGCCCAGACGCCCTGCGCGGGATCGGTGGACGACCCCTTGATCGCGACCTGGACGTCTTTGTAGCCGCCGAGGTCGGACTCGTTGCGCTCGAGCAGTTCGGTCTTCCAGCCCTTGGAGGCCGCGTACTGGATGTACATGCGCAGCAGGTCGGCGGCGAACAGCGCGGACTCCGCACCACCCTCCCCCGCCTTGATCTCCATGATCACGTCGCGGGCGTCGTCCGGATCGCGCGGGATCAGCAGGCGCCGCAGACGCTCCTGAGAGGCCTGCAACTCCTCCTCCATCGCCGGGATCTCCGCGGCGATGGACTCGTCCTCTCGGGCGAACTCGCGAGCGGTCTCCAGGTCGTCGGTCGCAGCGACCCAGGCCTCGTACGCGGCGACGATACGCGACAACTCGGCGTAGCGGCGGTTGACGCGCTTGGCCCGGGCGGCGTCGGCGTGCACCGCCGGGTCGGAGAGTTCCTCCTGCACCCGGCGATGCTCGTCGATCAGAGTCTGGACGGACTCGAACACGGCTCAGCCGCTCAGCGGATGTTGTTGTCGTGCCCGTGCGCGCCCGAGGGGAGCGTCGGGATCGACTTCTGCATCTGCACGAGGAACTCGACGTTCGAGTTGGTCTCCTTGAGCTTGCCGAGCACGACCTCGAGGGCCTGCTGCTGGTCGAGGCCGGCGAGGGCGCGACGCAGCTTCCACGTGATCTTGACCTCGTCGGCCGAGAGCAGCATCTCCTCGCGGCGGGTGCTGGACGCGTTCACGTCGACCGCCGGGAAGATGCGCTTGTCGGCGAGGGCGCGGGACAGGCGAAGCTCGCTGTTTCCGGTGCCCTTGAACTCCTCGAAGATGACCTCGTCCATCTTGGAACCGGTCTCGACCAGCGCCGTGGCGAGGATCGTGAGGGATCCGCCGTTCTCGATGTTGCGTGCTGCACCGAAGAAGCGCTTGGGCGGGTACAGCGCCGAAGCGTCGACACCGCCGCTGAGCACACGACCGGATGCCGGAGCCGCCAGGTTGTAGGCACGGCCGAGGCGGGTGATCGAGTCGAGGAGCACGACGACGTCGCGGCCGAGCTCGACCAGACGCTTCGCGCGCTCGATGGCGAGTTCGGCGACGGTGGTGTGGTCTTCCGCCGGACGGTCGAACGTCGAGGCGATGACCTCGCCCTTGACCGAGCGCTCCATGTCGGTGACCTCTTCGGGGCGCTCGTCGACGAGCACGACCATGAGGTGGACCTCGGGATTGTTCTGGGCGATCGCGTTGGCGATCTGCTGCAGGACGATGGTCTTGCCGGCCTTGGGCGGCGCGACGATCAGGCCGCGCTGACCCTTGCCGACCGGGGCGACCAGGTCGATGATGCGCTGGGTCAGCTTCTCGGGAGCCGTCTCCATGCGCAGGCGCTCCTGCGGATACAGCGGGGTGAGCTTGCCGAACTCCACACGGGTGGCGGCGTCGTCGATCGAGAGGCCGTTGATCGAGTCGACCTTGACCAGGGCGTTGTACTTCTGGCGCCCCTGCTGCTCGCCCTCGCGCGGCTGCTTGATCGAGCCGACGACCGCGTCGCCCTTGCGCAGGTTGTACTTCTTCACCTGACCGAGCGACACGTACACGTCGCTGGGGCCGGCGAGGTAGCCGGTCGTGCGGACGAACGCGTAGTTGTCGAGCACGTCGAGGATGCCGGCGATCGGGATCAGGACGTCGTCCTCGCCGATCTCGGTGTCGAACTCGTCGGTCGGGACTCCGCTGCGGCGCTTGTTGCGCTGACGGTTGCGGTTGTTGCCACCGGCCTGGTCGTCGTCGGCGGCGGGCTGAGCCTGCTGCTCCTGCGCGGCGCCGTTCTGGCCACGTCCGCGGTTGCGGCTGCGGCTGCGGTTGCGACCGCGACCGCCCTGCTCCTCGCCGCCTTCGGAGGAGTCCGAGTCGCCGTTCTGCGAGGTCTCGGCGGGCGACGAGTCGGAGGCGGACTCCGCTGACTGCTCGGCCGCGGGCGCCTCGGCGTCGGCTGCGGGCTTCTGGGCACCGCGGCGTCCACGCCCGGTCGTCTTGGGTGCGGCCTCGGCGGGTGCCTCGGCGGGCGCGGCGTCTGCGGCAGGCGCTTCCGCTGCGGCGGTGTCGGCGGCAGGAGCCTCGGCGTCCGCCTTCTTCGCACGGCTGCGACTCGGGCGCTTCGCCTTCGGCGCGGCCTCGGTCGCCTCTGCTGCGGGGGATGCGGTCTCGGACGCAGCCGCTTCCGGCGCGGCATCCGACTTCGCAGCCTTCTCGGCCTTCGCCGCTTCGGCCTTCTCGGCCTTCGCAGCCGCGGTGGCGGTGCTGGCCCGACGCGGTGCGCGCTTGCGCGCCGGTGCGGACTCGGTCGTCGACTCCGCAGATGCCGCAGGTGCTTCCGCAGTGGGCGTCGACTGGTCGTTCTGGGTCTCGGAGAGGTTCTCCACGAGTACTCCCTTATATGTCATGGGGAATGAGCGTTGAACGCACACAACGGGTGCTGCGCGCGATCGCACGGGCTGACGCTCGGCGCCAGCCAGCCTCGGCAGGCGGCTCTGGAATGAGCTCTGCCACAGGGGTTTGCGTGCGGGTCTTGCAAGATTTGCAATGGGGCCAGATTCACGTAGTTACGTGGAGCCCTCCGCTCGAGTCCCCACTGTACCACCACGGACGTCGACTGCGAGCAGGAGCGCCTCCCACGGGGTGTCGGTGACCCGATCGGCCAGTTCGACCGCATCCTGGCGGCTTCCCGGTCCGTCGGCGAGCACAAGCACGCTGGGGCCCGCACCGGAGACGACGGCGGCGAAGCCCGCGGCACGCAGTGCCTGCACCAGGCGCTGCGTCTCGGGCATAGCCCCGGCGCGGTAGTCCTGGTGAAGGCGATCGGCGGTCGCATCCAGGAGCAGTTCGGGGCTCTGCATCAGAGCGGCGATCAGCAGCGCGGAGCGCGAGACGTTGAACACGGCGTCTGCGGTGGACACCTGCGGGGGCTGCAGCGACCGTGCCTGCGACGTCGACATCGTGTAGGCGGGGACCAGCACCAGTGGGGAGACGCCGCGGTGCACCAGGAGCTTCTTGTGCTGCGGACCGCGCTCCGACATCCACGCGATGGTCAGGCCGCCGAACAGTGCCGGGGCCACGTTGTCCGGGTGCCCTTCGAGCTCAGTCGCGAGGCGGAGGAGATCCGTGTCGTCGATCTCGACGTCACCCGCGAGCAGGCCCTTCGCGGCAAGCACTCCTGCGGCCACGGCGGCACCGGACGAGCCGAGGCCCCGGCCGTGCGGCACGGCGTTCTCGGCCACGATGCGCAGCCCGGGAACCGGACGCCCGGCGTCGGCGAACACGTACGCGATCGTGCGGACGATCAGGTTCGACTCGTCACGTGGGATCTCGGTCGCGCCGGACCCCGTCACCTCGATCTCGAGCTGCCCCGCGGGCAGAGCCGTCACCTCGAGGGTGTCGTAGATGCTGAGAGCAAGGCCCAGCGTGTCGAAGCCCGGGCCGAGGTTCGCGCTGGTCGCGGGGACGCGCACCTCGACGGTGCGCCCCTCGACAGCGTCGCCCTCGGCGGGCGCGAGGGCTGCCGCCATCGTCACTCGCCTTCCACCCGGAGCACCGAGACCACGCGGGCGACGACCTCGCTGTCGGCGAGAGCATCGACGGTGGCGCTGAGCGCCTGCTCGGTCGCGCGGTGCGTGCCGATGATCAGGCGGGCCGTCGGCTCGTCCTCACCCTCGACGGTCTGCACGACCGTCGCGACCGAGACGTCGCCATCGCTGAGGATGCCCGCGACGGTGGCGAGCACGCCGGGCGCATCCGCGACCTCGAGCGTGATCTGGTAGCGGGTGGTGACGTGGCCGATCGGCACGACGGGAAGGTTCGCGCGGGTGGACTCCCCCACCCCGACACCGCCGGCGATGTGGCGGCGGGCGGCGGAGACGACGTCGCCGAGCACGGCGGATGCGGTCTGCACGCCACCGGCGCCCGCGCCGTAGAACATCAGCGATCCGGCGGCCTCCGCCTCGACGAACACCGCGTTGTTCGCACCGTGCACGGAGGCGAGGGGGTGAGTGGTGGGAACCAGTGCCGGGTATACCCGCACCGAGATCGACTCGGCGCCGTTCGCCTCGATGCGCTCGCACACGGCGAGCAGCTTGATCACGAAGCCCGCGGCGCGTGCCTCTTCGATCATGGACGCGGTGATCGAGGTGATGCCCTCGCGGTAGACGGCTTCGAGCGGGACCGCAGTGTGGAACGCGAGGCTCGCGAGGATCGCCGCCTTCTGCGCCGCGTCGTAACCCTCGACGTCTGCGGTCGGGTCGGCCTCGGCGTAGCCCAGGCGCTGCGCGTCGGCGAGCACATCGGCGAAGTCGGCGCCCTCGGTGTCCATCCGGTCGAGGATGTAGTTCGTGGTGCCGTTCACGATGCCCATGATGCGCACGACGCGGTCGCCGGCGAGCGAGTCGCGCAGCGGGCGGATGATCGGGATGGCCCCGGCGGCTGCGGCCTCGTAGTACACGGAGGCGCCGACGCGGTCTGCCGCCTCGAAGAGCTCGGGCCCGTGCGTCGCCAGCAGCGCCTTGTTGGCGGTGACGACGTCTGCCCCGGAGCCGATCGCCTGCAGGATGCTCGTGCGCGCCGGCTCGATGCCGCCGATGAGCTCGATCACGATGTCGGCGCCCAGGATCAGGGACTCGGCGTCGGTGGTGAAGAGCTCCTTGGGCAGGTCGACGTCACGCGGCGCGTCGACGTCGCGCACGGCGATGCCGGCGAGCTCCAGTTCGGCACCGGCACGGTCGGCGAGCTCGTCGCCGTGGCGGAGCAGGAGCGCGGCCACCTGAGAGCCGACTGCTCCGGCACCCAGCAGCGCCACGCGAAGTCGTCGGTAGTCAGTCATGGTTACTCCTTCGGAGGTGGGTCATTGGTCTCCCTCGGGGGCATTCGCCCCGTCGATACCCGCGTCGCGGGCCAGCACGTCGTCGATGGTCTCGCCACGGACGATGACCGTCGAGCGTCCACCGCGCACAGCGACGACCGGCGGACGCGGAACATGGTTGTAGTTGCTCGACAGCGAGACGCAGTACGCCCCGGTCGCCGGCACCGCGAGCAGATCGCCCGGTACGAGGTCTTCGGGCAGGTACTCGTGGTCGACGACGATGTCTCCGGACTCGCAGTGCTTTCCGACCACCCGGCTGAGACGGGGTGCGCCTCCGCCGACGCGGGATGCGAGTCGCGCGGAGTACTGCGCGCCGTACAGAGCGGGGCGCGCGTTGTCGCTCATGCCGCCGTCGACGCTGATGTAGCGGCGCAGGGCTCCGGAATCGATCGTCACGTCCTTGGTGGTGCCGACCTCGTAGATCGTGACGCCGGCCGTGCCCACGATGGCGCGGCCCGGCTCGAACGACAGGGCGGGAACGGGAATGCCCCGGGCGGCGCAGTCCGCCGCCACCGCCGTGATGATCGCGCCGGCGAGGTCTTCGATCGGAGTCGGATCGTCGACCCGCGTGTAGGCGATACCGAAACCGCCACCGAGGTTGAGCTGCGGCACCGGGCCGCCCTCGAGCAGCGACGCATGGAGGTCGAGCACGCGCGAGGCCGACTCCCGGAAG
>Ga0160464_101211_pt1 | contig 10377 bp, 9 predicted proteins | sample HID1971I_E11MG_FD_108275 | JGI IMG/M metagenome (GOLD analysis project Ga0160464, IMG submission 108275) | Enriched millipede-associated microbial communities from UW Madison campus, WI, USA - HID1971I_E11 MG | ecosystem: Host-associated > Arthropoda: Insects > Digestive system > Unclassified ... | reverse complement strand
CGCCGTGGGACGCACGATCACGCGCGCCACCGTCTCGGCGATCGCCGCGCTGAAGACCTACGACCCGCCGATCTCCGCACTGCAGGGCGCCACGATCACACAGTCCGCTCGTCTCGGGAAGTTCGTCGTGCTCTCCTGCAGCGATGACCTGCACCTGGTGTTCCACCTCGCGAAGGCCGGGTGGCTGCGCTGGTACGAGACGCTTCCGACGACGCTCATCAAGCCGGGCAAGTCGCCCATCGCCCTCCGCGTCGCGCTCGACGACGGCAGCGGGTTCGACCTCACAGAAGCGGGCACGAAGAAGTCGCTCGCGGTCTACGTGGTGCGCGATCCGCAGGAGGTGCCCGGCATCGCCCGGCTCGGCCCCGATCCGCTCGACTCCTCGTTCACCCGCGATGCGTTCGCCACGCTGCTGGACGACCGGCGGATGCAGATCAAGGGGCTGCTGCGCGATCAGGCGGTGATCGCGGGCATCGGCAACGCCTACTCCGACGAGATCCTGCATGCCGCGCGCATGTCGCCGTATGCGATCGCCGGAAAGCTCGATGACGCCGAGATCGACCGCCTGTTCGCCGCCATGCGCGAGACCCTGACCGAGGCGGTCACCGAGGCCTCAGGAAAGCCGCCGGCCGACCTGAAGGATGCCAAGCGCCGCGGGATGCAGGTGCATGCACGCCGCGGAGAGGCCTGCCCGGTGTGCGGCGACACCGTGCGCAGCGTGTTCTTCGCCGACCGCTCGCTCGAGTACTGTCCCACCTGTCAGACCGGCGGCAAGGTGCTCGCCGACCGGCGTCTCTCCCGACTGCTGAAGTGACGGCGAGCGCAGACGGCGCCACCGATCCATGTCTCGGAATGAAATGCGCTCGGACGCGTTGAGTACACTCAGAGCAACAACGTGCTCCGGGGTCGGTGAGAATCCGAACCGGCGGTGACAGTCCGCGAGCGTCTCGAGAGATCGGGATGCCGATCCGGTGGAATTCCGGGACCGACGGTGATGCGAGGGAGACCTCGCTAGTCCGGAAGGGAGGCAGCACGAGGCGCATCCGTGCGTCCGTTCCGCCACCCCTGTCTGACCCGGAGCCTCAGAGGAGGACGACGGATGGCAGTGAACGCGGCAGAGCGCCACGCGATGGTTCGCGCGCTCCACCTCGCCGCCCGCGGACCGCGCGGGGCAAACCCGCAGGTCGGCGCGGTCATCCTCTCTCCCGACGGTACGGTGATCGCCGAGGGCTGGCATCACGGCGCCGGCACCCCGCACGCCGAGGTCGATGCGCTCTCGAAGCTCGCCCCCGGCGAGGCCAGAGGAGCGACAGCCGTCGTGACCCTCGAGCCCTGCAACCACACCGGCCGCACAGGTCCCTGCGCCGTCGCGCTCATCGAAGCGGGCGTCGCACGTGTGGTCTACGCGCTCGATGACCCCGGTGCCGCCTCGGGCGGTGGGGCGGAACGCCTCCGGTCCGCGGGAGTCGAGGTCGAGTCGGGCGAGCAGGCGGACGCCGCGCACACCCTGATCGCCGGATGGCTGACCGCCCAGCGACTCGGACGCCCGCATGTCACCGTCAAGTGGGCGCAGAGCCTCGACGGCCGCGCCGCCGCCGACGACGGATCGAGCCGGTGGATCACGGGGTCCGCCGCCCGCGCCGACGTGCACCGTCGCCGGGCAGCGGCCGATGCCATCGCGGTCGGCACCGGAACCGTGCTCGCCGACGACCCGGCCCTCACCGCCCGCGACGGCGACGCGCTGCTCCCCGATCAGCCGATCCCGGTGGTCATCGGGTCACGGCCCACTCCGGTCGACGCCGCGGTGCACCGGCATCCGCACGCTCCGCTGTTCTTCGACACCCGCGAGCTGCACGCGGTCGTGGCCGACCTGCACACCCGCGGTGTGCAGACCCTGTTCGTGGAGGGCGGCCCGACGCTCGCCAGCGCCTTCATCGAAGCAGGGCTCGCCGACCGCGTACTCGCCTACATCGCCCCGGTGCTGCTCGGCGGCCGCCGACTCGCCCTGACCGACATCGGCGTCGGATCCATCGCCGAGGCGCGCCGCCTGACCATCGACGAGTGGGTGCCCCTCGGGCACGACCTGCTCGCGATCGCACACCCTGCAGAAGACACGCACTCCGTGGAAGACGCAGACCCTCAGAACGAAGGAGCCGCCTGATGTTCACCGGAATCATCGAGGAGATGGGTGAGATCACCGCGATCGCCCCCTCCGGCGACGGCTGGCGCCTGACCGTGCGCGCCCCCCGCGCCGCCGCCGACGCCGTGCACGGCGAGTCGATCGCCGTCTCCGGCGTGTGCCTGACCGTGGTCGGCTCGACCGCCGACACGTTCGACACCGACGTGATGAAGCAAACGCTCGACGTCGCCGCGATCGGATCGGCGACGGTCGGCACCCGCGTGAACATCGAGAAGGCCATGCCGGTGGGCGCGCGACTCGGCGGACATATCGTGCAGGGCCACGTCGACGGAGTCGGCGACGTGCTCGAGGTGCGGCCCGGCGCCCAGTGGAGCGTCCTGCGCATCAGCCTGCCCGCCGACCTCGCCCCGCTCGTCGTCGACAAGGGCTCGATCTCGGTAGACGGCACCTCGCTGACCGTGAGCGCCGTCAGCGCCCCCGCAGACCCCTCCCCGTGGTTCGAGATCTCCCTGATTCCGGAGACCCTCGCCGCGACCACTCTCGGAATCCGCGCCGTCGGAGACCGCGTGAATCTGGAGACCGACATCCTCGCCCGCCACGTCGAGCGCCTGCTCGCGTTCCGCGCCGCACCGGAAGGAGGCTCGCGATGAGCCTTTCCACGATCGCCGAGGCCCTGGAGGCGCTTCGCGCCGGGCGCCCCGTTCTCGTCGCCGACGATGAGAACCGCGAGAACGAAGGCGATGTGATCCTGTCGGCGGAGCTCGCGACACCCGAGTGGGTGGCCTGGACCGTGCGCTGGTCGTCGGGGTTCATCTGCGCTCCGATGCCCGCCGACCTCGCCGACCACCTGAACCTGCCGCCGATGGTCGCCGCCAGCGAAGACGCCCGCTCGACGGCGTACACCGTGAGCGTCGATGCGGCTCAGGGCGTCACCACCGGCATCAGCGCCCACGATCGCGCGCACACGCTGAACGTGCTCTCGAACCCGGAGTCGACCTCGACCAGCATCATCCGCCCCGGGCACGTGCTGCCGTTGCGGGCGGTCGACGGCGGCGTGCGCGAGCGCAGCGGTCACACCGAGGCCGCGGTCGAGCTCATGAAGCTGGCAGGACTCCGCCCGGTGGGCGCGATCGCCGAGGTCGTCGCGGAGGACGGGAGCATGATGCGCCTTCCCGGACTGATCGAGCTCGGCGCCCGTGACGGCGTGCCGGTGATCACGATCGAGCAGCTCATCGCCCACCTCAACGAGATCGATCCCGAGGGAGCCACGCCGAGCGCGCACCGCGGACGTCGCGTGAGCCTGCGCGCCGACGCGACGGTGCCGACCACCCACGGCACCTTCCGCTTCCTCGCCTACAAGGACCGCATCACCGGCACCGACCACATCGCGGTCGTCTCCGGCGAACCCGGCGACACCGCGCTCGTTCGCGTGCACTCGGAGTGCCTGACCGGCGAGGCCTTCGGCTCGCTGAAATGCGAGTGCGGTCCGCAGCTCGACACCGCCCTCGACGCGATCCAGAAGGAGGGCGGGATCGTCATCTACATGCGCGGGCACGAGGGGCGAGGGATCGGCCTCATCAACAAGCTGCGCGCCTACAGCCTGCAGGAGGAGGGGCTCGACACCGTCGACGCCAACCTCGCACTGGGGCTGCCCGCCGACGCCCGCGACTACGCGGCGGCGGCCGGCATCCTCTCCGACCTGGGCGTGTCGAAGGTGCGCCTGCTGACGAACAACACCGACAAGGTCGCGCAGCTGCGTGAGCTCGGCCTCGACGTCGTCGAGCAGGTGCCGCTGATCGTCGGAGTGGGCCCGAACAACCACCAGTACCTGGAGACCAAGCGTGACCGGATGGGTCACATCATCGGCGAAGCGGAACTCGCAGAGGCGCTCGCCCACGGAGAGGACGACAAATGAGCGGCGCAGGAGCACCCGAGACCGGCAACATCGACGGACGGGGTCTGAACGTCGTCATCGTCGCCGGAACCTGGCATGAGACGATCTCGAACGGCCTGATCGCGGGTGCCGAGCGCGTGCTGGACGCGGCGCAGGCCACCCACCGACTGGTGCGCGTCCCGGGCTCTTTCGAGCTTGCGATCGCCGCGCAGGCCGCCTTCGCCGGCGGCGCGGATGCGGTCGTCGCGCTCGGAGTGATCATCCGCGGGGGCACACCGCACTTCGAGTACGTGTCGGCGGCGACCACCGATGGCCTCACCCGTGTCGCCCTCGACGCCGGCAAGCCGGTCGGCTTCGGCGTGCTCACCCTCGACGACGAGCAGCAGGGTCTCGACCGTGCGGGCCTGGAAGGCTCCAAGGAGGACAAGGGCGCCGAAGCAGCGGACGCTGCCCTGCGCACGGCCCTCGTGACCCGGGAGCTGCGCGGCTGAGGTCAGCCTGCCCTTGCTAGCGCAAAAGGGCTCCGCGCTCGTACGGTGAGGGCATGGAGACTCTCCGTCATATCGTGCTGTTCGTCCACCTCATCGGATTCGCCGTGCTGTTCGGCTCCTGGGCCGTGCAGGCATTCGGCGGCAAGCGGGAGTTCACCCGTCTGATGAACACCGGCATGGCGATCGCCGCCGTCGCGGGCCTCGCGCTCGCCGCGCCGTGGGGCATCTCGTACGAGCTCAACTACGTCAAGATCGGCGTCAAGCTCGTGATCCTGCTCGTCATCGGTGCGCTGCTCGGCATCGGTCTGGGGCGTCAGCGTCGTGGAGCGGCTGTCCCGCCCGCGGTGTTCTGGCTGGTCGGCATCCTCACCGCCGCGAATGCCGCGATCGCCGCGATCTGGCGCTGATCCGCACCTCTGCGCTTCGCTGAGCCTTCCGCGCTGAGGGGCGTCAGCGGGTCCGCGGTGGCGCCGTGCTCGCCCGCACGATGAGCTCGGTGCCGACGAGCGGCGTCTGCTGACGCTCGACACCGTCGAGTTCGGCGAGCAGCGCGTCCACCGCGAGTGCCCCCACGCGCTCCGGGTGCTGCTGCACCGTGGTCAGCGGCGGCCACAACTGTGCGGCATCGGGCAGACCGTCGAAGCCGACGATGCTGACGTCTTCCGGCACCTCGCGCCCGACTTCGCGGAAGGCACGCAGCACGCCGATCGCCATCTGGTCGTTCGCCGCGAACACGGCCGTGACCCCCTCGATCTGCCGCAGTTCGACACCGGCCGCGTAGCCGGATGCCGCCGTCCAGTCCCCCGCGAGCGGCTCCGGCACCGCTCTCCGGTGCGTGTCGAGCGTCTCCCGCCAGGCCTCGCGACGACGCTCGGCGGAGTAGGAGCGCGCAGGACCGGTGACGTGCCACACCGTCTCATGGCCGAGGTCGAGAAGGTGCTCGGTCGCCAGTCGTGCCCCCTGCGCCTGGTCGGTGTCGACGAACGGATGCGTCTCGCCGCGGTTCGAGTCGACGAACACGACGGGAAGCGCATCCGGGATCTCGATGTCGGCCTCGTCGAGCTGGTGCGCCTCGATCACGATGATGATGCCGTCGACCGCGTGCTCTTCCAGCCGCCGGAAGGCGCCGGCCACGGTCTCTCCCGCACTCGACTCGACGGGGATGAGCGTGAGGGCGTAGCCGAGCTGCGCGGCGCGCACCGCGATGGCATCGAGCGTGCGCTGGTTGCCGTACGAGCTGAAGGAGAACATCACGACGCCGATGGTGCGGAAGCGCCCGGATCGCAGCGCACGAGCGGCACTGTTGGGACGGTATCCGAGGCTGTGCATCGCGGCCTCGACGCGCTCCCGCGTGGCGGCACCGACGTAGCCCCTGGCGTTGACGACCCGTGACACGGTCTGGCCGGATACGCCCGCCTCACGGGCGACGTCTTCCATCGAGGGCTCACGCCGACGCGTCGGCGCCTCGGTCGGATGCTCTGGGATCACGATCACCCATCCCCTCATATGTTGACGTTGACACACTAGCAGTCGATCGCATATGTTGACGTTGACACACGGCGCAGAGCGCGCCCGGAACGTACGAAGGACTCGTCGATGACGACTGAAATCCCTGCAGCCCTGGGTGCCCCCGGCATCCGGCGCCGCGACACGCGCGACTGGAAGGGATGGGCCTTCGTCGGCCCGTTCATGGTCGTGTTCGCCCTGGTGTTCCTGACGCCCCTCGCCTATGCGCTCTACCTGAGCTTCTTCCAGGAGAAGCTCATCGGCGGCACCGCCTTCGTCGGGCTGGACAACTACGCACGCGCACTCTCCGATCCGCAGTTCTGGGAGGCGTTCGGCCGCGTGCTGCTCTTCCTCGTCGTGCAGGTGCCGATCATGCTGATCCTCGCGCTCGGAGCCGCTCTCGCCCTCGACAGCGCCCGCCTGCGCGGCGCATCCTTCTTCCGCATCCTGATCTTCCTGCCCTACGCCGTCCCCGCGGTGGTGGCGGTGCTGATGTGGGGCTACATCTACGGAGACCAGTTCGGCCTCACGAGCAACATCAACGACTTCCTCGGCGTCGACGCGATCACGCCTTTCGCGAAGGAATGGATGCTGCTCTCGATCGGCAACATCGTCACGTGGGAGTTCGTCGGCTACAACATGCTGATCTTCTACTCCTCACTCAAGACCATCCCGACCGACATGTACGAGGCGGCATCTCTCGACGGTGCCGGGGCATGGCGCACGATCTTCTCGATCAAGATCCCGTCCGTGCGCGGAGCACTCGTGATCGCGACGATCTTCTCGATCATCGGCAGCTTCCAGCTCTTCAATGAACCCAACATCCTGCGCCCGCTCGCCCCGAACGTGATCACGACGTTCTTCACCCCGAACATGTACGCGTACAACCTGTCGTTCGCCGGGCAGCAGTTCAACTACGCCGCGACGATCGCCATCATCATGGGCGTCATCACCGCGGTCATCGCCTACGTCGTGCAGCTGCGCGGCTCGAAGTCGGAGGTGCGCTGACATGGCACTCCCCCTCGCCCGTCCCGCACGCCGACGCCACGATCCGATGAATCCGCGGAAGTCGAACACGCTGCTGATCGTCATGATCGTCTATGCGCTCTACACGCTCGTACCGCTGGTCTGGCTGCTGTTCAGCTCGACCAAGACGCAGGCAGGGCTCTTCAGCTCGTTCGGGCTCTGGTTCGCCGACGACTTCGCCTTCTTCGACAACCTGGTCGCCACGTTCTCGTACCGCGACGGCATCTTCCTGCGCTGGCTCGGCAACACCCTGCTGTACGTCGTCGTGGGCGCCGGAGGAGCGACGCTGCTGGCCACGATGGCGGGCTACGGGCTCGCGAAGTTCCGCTTCCCCGGGCGACGCGCGGTGTTCGCCGTGGTCCTCGGCGCGGTGGCGGTGCCCGGTACCGCCCTCGCTGTCCCCACGTTCCTGCTGTTCAGCGAGCTCGGCCTGACCAACACTCCCTGGGCCGTGATCATCCCCTCGTTGATCAGCCCGTTCGGCCTCTACCTGATCTGGGTGTTCGCCTCCGAATCGGTGCCGACCGAGCTGCTCGAGGCCGCCCGCATCGACGGCGCCGGCGAGTTCCGCACGTTCTTCACGATCTCGATGCGACTGCTGGCGCCGGGGATCGTCACCGTGGCGCTGTTCACGGTCGTGGCCACCTGGAACAACTACTTCCTGCCGCTGATCATGTTGTCCGACCCCGCGTGGTATCCGCTCACCGTGGGCCTGAACCAGTGGAGCGCACAGGCCATCGGCGCCGGATCCCAGCCCATCTACAACCTCGTGATCATGGGCTCGCTGCTCACGATCATCCCGATCGTCATCGCCTTCCTGCTGCTGCAGCGCTTCTGGCAGTCAGGTCTCACCGCGGGAAGCGTCAAGCAGTAGCCTCCCGCATCTCTCCTGCATCACTGTGCGATCCGACGCTGGATCGCACCTCCCGAAAGGACACAGCAATGAAGCACCTTCCCTCTCCGACGCGGCGCACTCTCGCAGTGCTGGCCGCAGGAACCGCGGCAGCGCTGGCGCTGGCCGGTTGCAGCACCGGCGGCGGCGCCGGCTCCGGCGGCGACGCAGGCTCCGGCTCCTTCGACTCCATCGAGGCCGCACTCGAGAAGGGCGGCGAGATCACGTACTGGTCGTGGACGCCCTCTGCTGAGGCACAGGTCGAGGCCTTCCAGAAGGAGTACCCCAACGTCACGGTCAAGCTGGTGAACGCCGGCACCAACAACGAGGAGTACACCAAGCTGCAGAACGCGATCAAGGCGGGCTCCGGCGCCCCCGACGTCGTGCAGATCGAGTACTACGCCTTCCCGCAGTTCGCCCTGACCGACGCGTTCACCGACCTGTCGCAGTACGGGTTCGCCGACTTCGAGGACGACTACACGGCCTCCACCTGGAACTCGGTGACCGACGGCGAGGCGATCTACGGTCTTCCGCAGGACTCCGGGCCCATGGCCCTGTTCTACAACAAGACCGTGTTCGACGCCGCCGGGGTCGCCGCTCCCACCACATGGGACGAGTACTACGAGGCGGCGAAGGCGATCCACGCGGCGAACCCCGACGCGTACATCACCAACGACACGGGAGATGCGGGCTTCGCGACCTCGATGATCTGGCAGGCCGGGGGAAAGCCGTTCGAGACCTCGGGAACCGACGTCACGATCGACCTGCAGGATGCGGGGTCGAAGACGTGGACCGAGAACTGGAACCGCCTCGTCGAGGAAGACCTGCTCGCGCCGTACGGCAGCTGGAGCGACGAGTGGTTCCGCGCCCTCGGCGACGGCAGCCTCGCCAGCCTCGTGATCGGCGCCTGGATGCCCGCCAACCTCATCTCGGGTGCGCCCGATGGGTCCGGCGACTGGCGCGTCGCGCCGATGCCGACCTACGACGGCTCTCCGGCGAGCGCGGAGAACGGCGGTGGCGGACAGGCCGTCACGACACAGAGCAAGAACCCGGAGCTGGCGGCCGGATTCCTGTGGTGGCTGAACAACTCCGAGGACAGCATCTCGATCTTCCTCGAGACCGGCGGCTTCCCGTCGACCACGGCCGAGCTGTCGAGTGACGAATTCCTCGCCGAGGCGCCGGAGTACTTCGGCGGCCAGAAGATCAACGAGGTCCTCGCTGCTGCGGCCGACGACGTGGTGGAGGGCTGGAGCTACCTGCCCTACCAGGTCTACGCGAACAGCATCTTCGGCGACACCGTGGGCCAGTCGTACCAGGACGGCACCGACCTGAACGTGGGGCTCACCGCCTGGCAGGATGCGCTGGTCGAGTACGGCAACGCGCAGGGCTTCACCGTCAACAAGTAACGCCGCGGGCTGAGCCGGTCCCGAATCCTCCGTACCGGGATCGGCTCAGCCCGCCTCATCGAAAGCACTACGACACGTGACCTCCTTCTCCCTCGGCGACACCGACTTCCTCCGCGACGGACAGCCGCACCAGGTGATCTCCGGCGCCATCCACTACTTCCGCGTGCACCCCGACCAGTGGCGCGACCGCATCCGCAAGGCACGGCTGATGGGGCTGAACACGATCGAGACGTACGTCGCCTGGAACGCGCACGAACCTCGGCGCGGAGAGTGGGATGCGACTGGATGGAACGATCTGGGGCGCTTCCTCGATCTGGTGCACGCCGAGGGGCTCGATGCGATCGTGCGACCAGGCCCCTACATCTGCGCCGAGTGGCACAACGGAGGTCTTCCGGTGTGGCTCACCGGGAGCGTCCAGGGCGTGCGCTCTTCCGCTCCGGAGTTCCTTCTCGAGGTGAGCGCCTATCTTCGCCGGGTGTACGACATCGTCGCCCCGCGGCAGATCGTCCACGGGGGGCCCGTCGTGCTGGTGCAGATCGAGAACGAGTACGGCGCCTACGGCACGGACCGGGCCTACCTCGAGGCTCTGGTCGCCGTCACACGCGACGCCGGGATCACGGTGCCGCTGACGACCGTGGATCAGCCCGTCGATCGGATGCTGAGTGACGGAAGCCTCCCAGAGCTGCACACGACCGGGTCGTTCGGCTCGCGGAGCGCCGAACGGCTGGCCACCCTGCGCCGGCATCAGCCGACCGGACCTCTGATGTGCTCCGAGTTCTGGGACGGTTGGTTCGACTGGTGGGGTGGGGTGCACCACACGACCGATGTCGTCACGGCCGCCGCCGACCTCGACGAGCTGCTGGCGGCCGGCGCATCGGTCAACATCTACATGTTCCACGGCGGCACCAACTTCGGGCTGACCAACGGCGCCAACCACAAGGGGCGCTACCTGCCTCTCGTGACCTCCTACGACTACGACGCCCCGCTCGATGAGGCAGGGAATCCGACGGAGAAGTTCTTCG
>Ga0160464_101208_pt1 | contig 10423 bp, 7 predicted proteins | sample HID1971I_E11MG_FD_108275 | JGI IMG/M metagenome (GOLD analysis project Ga0160464, IMG submission 108275) | Enriched millipede-associated microbial communities from UW Madison campus, WI, USA - HID1971I_E11 MG | ecosystem: Host-associated > Arthropoda: Insects > Digestive system > Unclassified ... | reverse complement strand
GCCGTCGTCCGGCGGATACCGGCGACCCTGACGATGGTGCTGCTGATCTTCGCGGTCGGGGTCGTCTGGCGCGGGCTCTGGGCGCCCTTCGAGGACACGGCACTGTTCCAGACCGTCGCCTACGGGCTGCCGAACCTCGCCGACGGCAAGTGGTGGACCCCCCTGACCGGCACGTTCTTCGTGAACCAGCCGTGGGTGTACCTGTTCACGATCGCGGGTTTCTGGGGCATGGCCTACCTGGAGTTCCGTCGCGGTTCGCGCGTGGCACTCGCCTACTACTGGCTCGGTCAGCTGTTCGCGATCTTCGCCACGGCACTGCTGCTGTATGTGCTCTCGCAGTTCCCGTGGGCATGGGCGACCGAGCAGGCGCAGGCGCTCGATGTGGGGGCATCCGGCGGCACCATGGCGTGCATCGCCGCGGCGGTCGGCCTGTTCCGTCCGCCGTGGAAGGTGCGCGGCTGGCTCATCCTGCTCGGCTTCGTGTTCATCGCGATGCTCTTCTGGGGGAAGGTCGCTGATCTCGAGCACCTGCTCGCGGTGCTGCTGATCCTCGTCGTGGACCGCACGCTGCGGGTGCGGCACACCACAGTCCGTGAGCAGCGGCTGATCGCCGTGGTGGCGATGCTGGTGCTCGGCGCGGTCGAGATCATCACCACCCTCCTTCCGACCGACGGTCCCTTCGGCCCGACCGAGCCCGTATCCGGCGGCTTCATCAGCCTCGCGATCGACCTCGTCGTGATCCTCGTGCTCGTGAACGGCCTGCGCCGGGGACGACGCTTCGCGTGGGTGCTCGCCCTCCTGCTCGGGATCTTCAACGTCCTGACCGCGGCTCTCGTGCTCATCCTCATCACGGTGTTCAGTCAGGCGCAGCTCGATGTGCGGTGGGACGGCGAGACCGAACTCGAGCTCGCGAACGGCTTCCTCTGGCTGATCATGCTCGTCTACCTGGTGTGGGTGCGCCGTGCCTTCCGGGCGAAGCGTCGTTCGAAGCTGGGCATCCAACCCGCCCCGACCGTCGACGACATGAAACACGAACTCCACACCCACGGCGGTGGGACGCTCTCGTGGATGACGACGTGGGAGGGCAACAGCTACGCGCGCGTGAACGGCGGGATCGTGGCCTACCAACGACGCAACGGCGTCGCACTGGCGCTCGCCGATCCGATCGGACCGGCGGATGCACGCGCCGAGGCCGTGACCGACTTCATCCACGCCGCGGAGCTGGCCGGTCTCGTTCCGTGCTTCTTCAGCGCGGATGAGGCCACACGCGCCGCCGTCCCCTCGACCTGGCGGAGCATCGTGGTGGCTGACGACACGATCGTCGACCTGCCCGGACTGGAGTTCACGGGCAAGCGCTGGAACTCGGTGCGCACCTCGCTCAACAAGGCAGGCCGGGAGGAGATGACCTTCCGGATGACGCACCTCAAAGCGGAGCCGTGGGGCGTGCAGCAGCAGCTGCGGGCGATCTCGGAGGCCTGGGTCGGCGACAAGGATCTGCCCGAGATGCGCTTCACACTCGGCACGCTCGACGAGGCTGAGGACCCGGAGGTGCGTCTCGCCCTGGCGCTCGCCCCCAACGGCGACGTCGACGGCTTCCTCTCCTGGTTGCCCGTGTACGGCAGCGACGGTGCGGTGCGCGGCTGGACCCTCGACCTCATGCGTCGGCGCGAAGGCGGCTTCGGGCCCGTGATGGAGTACCTGATCGGATCGTCCGCGAGACAGTTCGCCGACGAGGGCGCGCAGATCATGTCTCTCTCCGGAGCCCCGCTCGCCCACGACTATCCACCCGACGCCGGGATGATCGCGGCACTGAGCGACCGGCTGGCCGATGCGCTGGAGCCGGTGTACGGCTTCGGGTCGCTGCACCGCTTCAAGCAGAAGTTCCATCCGCGATACGAGACCATGTACCTCCTGTTCCGCGACGAGAGCGACCTCACCCGCATCGGCGGGGCGCTCACCCGGGCCTTCCTGCCGGATGCCACGCTGCGGCAGTTCGCCGGAGCCGGGCTCGAACTCGTGCGCGGCGGGAAGGACTGAGTACCTCGAAGTCCACGTGAGTACGATCGGTGTCGTGCTCGATGAAGACCGCCTCCGCTCCATGGCCGACGAACTGAGCCGGGTTCCCGGCGTGCAGGCGGTCGCGCTGGGCGGCAGTCGCGCTCGCGGAACGCACCGCCCCGACTCGGACATCGATCTGGGTCTGTACGTCGACGCGGACCTCGACCGCCCCGGCCTGGCTCGGGTGGCGAGCGGATGGACCGGCGAGGCCGTCGAGCTCGCCGAGCGCGGCGGATGGGGCCCCTGGGTCGACGGCGGCGCCTGGCTGATCGTGGACGGAGTGCCGGTCGACCTCATCCTTCGCGATATCGCCCGCGTCGAGGAGCAGTGCGCGCGGGCCTCACGCGGCGAGTTCGCCTTCCACACCCAGCCAGGGCACCCGCTGGGATTCCTCGATGTCGCCTATGCGGGCGAGGTGGCGACGAGCGTGCCGCTGCGCGATCCGGACGGGATCCTGGTCGGGCTGGCTCGCAGCGTGACCCCCTACCCGGAGGCTCTGCGGGACGCGTTCCTCGCGAACCTCTGGCAGGTCGACTTCCTGCTGAACGCGGCCATGAAGGGTGCGAAGTCCGCCGACGCGGCGTATGTCTCGCTGTGCGGCACCACGACGACCATGCTCACCGCTCACGCCTGGCATGCCGCCGCCGGACAGTGGGTCACGAACGAGAAGGGCCTGGTGCCGAACGTGGCACGGCTCCCGATCGGCACGGCGGGGTTCAGCGCGGCTGCGGCAGCGGCGCTCGGGAACCTAGGGACGACGCCGGAGGAACTACTCGCCTCGATCACACGGATGAGGGAGCTACCGCGTCCGGCAGCTCCCTCATCCTGATCCTGCACCTGATCCTCAGCCGACCGTCTCGACGACCTCCGCCGGCGCCTCGCCCGCGATACCGCCTTCCGGGCGCTTCGCGGTGTTTGCGATGTGCGCACGGCTGACGACGATCACGGCGACGATCATGATCGCGACACCGAGCCAGTAGGGCGCGGCGTGGCTGACCAGCGCGTAGAGCGACCCCGCGATGAGCGGGGCGGCCGTGCCCATGGCCGCGTTCAGCGACTGCGTCGCTCCGCCGAGCCAGCCCTGTTCGTCGTCACCGACGGCATTCGACATGGCGCCATCCATCGCCGCCTGGGATGCGCCCTGGCCCGCGGCCAGCATGAGGGCGCCGACGATGAAGACCCAGGGCTGAGCGAAGATCGAGGCGACGATCGCGAGGGCGGCGAGACCGACCATCTGCGCGACGATGCCGCTGATGATCACTCCGCGCTCGCCGATGCGCGGAAGGAGGATGCCGAGCAGCACACCCTGGATGAGGATGTCGATGATTCCGACGGCCGCGGTCAGGAGACCGATCTGCGTCGGGCCCCACTGGATCGAGTCGAGCGCCAGGACGCTGAAGTTGTTCACGAAGAACCCGAACGGCAGCGCGAGAAGGCCGAAACCGATCATCAGTCCACGCAGCTCCTTGCGGCCGAACGCCTCCTTGAAGACCGCGAACGGCTGCACGTCGCGCAGCTTGATGGCGCTGATGCGGTTGCCGGGCTTGAGGCTCTCCGGAAGCAGGAAGATGCTGAGGATGGCGATCGTGAGGGCGACCGCGGAGGTGAGGAAGACGGGGAGCTGGATGCTCACCGCGGCGAGCAGACCGCCGATCCCCGGCCCGACCATGGTGCCGATCCCCGTGAGAGCGCCGAGGAGCCCGAACCGCTTCGCCCGCTGTTCGGGCGGGGTGATGTCGGCGAGGTAGGCGAAGAGGGCGGGGAGATCTCCCGCGGTCAGTCCCTGGATGACGCGAGCGAGGACGAGGACCCAGATCGCACCGCCGATGCCGAACAGTGCCATCGAGAACGCGGCGCCGAACGCGGCGACGATGATGACGGGTCGACGACCGAAGCGGTCGGAGAGCCTGCCGAGGAAGGGCGCAGCCAGGAAGGCGCAGAGCCCGTTGACCGCCTCGAGCACGCCCACCCAGATGGCGAGGTCGCTCTCGTGCGAGACGTACTGCAGCACCACGAACGGGAGCACGGGAAGGACGACCGTCATACCGATGACGGTCAGCATCGTGAGCACGATGAGCATGATCCACGCGCGGTTCTGATCCCGTCGCGTGAGGGTAGTAGGTGAAGTCATACCGAAAGTGTATCGATACCAGTTTTGGTGTCAAGCCAGGTTTGTAGTTGGTCCACGATAGACTGTCGTCATGACGAATCCAGAGCCCCTCGGACGCCGCGAACGCAAGAAGGCCGCGACCCGCAAGGCGATCTCCGATGTCGCGACGGTGATGTTCCTGGAGCGCGGCTTCGACAACGTGAGCATCCGCGAGGTCGCCGATGCCGCCGACGTCTCCCCCACAACCGTGTTCGCCCACTTCCCGCAGAAGGAGGCCCTCGTCTTCGACGAGGATGACGAGCAGCGTGACCGCCTCGTCGCGGCGGTACGGGAGCGCCCCGAGGGGAGCACGATCAACCACGCGATCCACGACTTCTTCTCCACCGAGGTCAAGGCGAACTTCGACGAGCACGGTGACGACGTCACCCGTGTCTTCATGCGCTTCCTCAACGAGACGCCGGCACTGCGCGACTATGCGGCGAAGATGTGGCTCCGACACGAAGATGCCCTCGCCGCGGCCATCGCCGAGGAACTCGGCCTCAGCGAGCCTGTCGCCGAGATCCGCGTCTATGCCCGGTTCGTGCTGCAGATGCAGCTGCTCATCAACGACAGCGACGACCCCCTCGAAACCGTGGACGCGGGGTTCCGCGTGCTCGAGAGCGGGTGGGACCCCGTCGAAGAGCGTCTCGCCAGGTGACTATCCGGCGCCGGGTCAGTCGTCGCGAGGGCGCCGGCGCAGACTCTTGACGTCAGTGCGCCGCTGCTTGGCCTTCAGACGGCGCTCCTTCGACCCGCGGCTCGGCTTCGTCGGCCGTCGAGGCGGTGCCGGCGGACGCAGAGCCTCCGCCACCAGGGCGACGAGCCGCTCCCGCGCCGCATCCCTGTTGCGCAATTGGGCCCGGTGCTCGGATGCCACGATCGCCAGGACGCCATCGACCAGGCGGCCGCTCAGTCGGTCGAGGAGCCGCTCGCGCTGATGCGGAGTGAGCGCCATCGAGTTCGCCGCATCCCACAGGAGCTCCACGCGGGAATCGGCGGTGTTGACGCCCTGTCCACCCGGCCCGGATGACCGCGAGAAGCGCCACGAGAGCTCGGTCTCGGGGATCGTGAGGCCCGACGAGACCCGCAGACCGGGACGATGGGCAGATGGCATGTGTCCATCATCGGGCCTCGCTACGTGTAGGTCTTGCTGCACGCCCTACTCCTTGCGAGGACGACCCACAAAGTTCTTGGGTTCAAGACCATTAGCGAGCCGGACTGCCTTGGATAACTTGCGGGCTTCGATGAGCACATGATCCGGCAGTGGCTCTGTCGGGAGCCAGTTTTCAACGACGCTGCTTGAAATCGCCGTCTTGTCGGGCTTGAACTTCGAGTTCGTGAAACGGGTGCCCGCGAGCGGGTTGGTGAATCTCCCCGCTCGATACACATACTTCGACTTGGGGTGAACCTTCGAAACCGCCGACTCTAGCAGATGTCGTGGCACGTAATTCTCAATCGTGTATCCGTGGGTAATCCATGCAAAACCCGATCCATCAGGTAGGTTGAACTCTTTCCTAATCCTCTTCTTGGTTGCGTTTATGTCATCCGACGACGACGTGCGATCAGAATCGATCAATATCACACTGTTGCGATTCAGGCGGCGGAGCGAGATGAAATCATGTACGGCACGATCTTCCGCCGACAAATGCGACAGCAGTGAACCACCGTAGAACATTATTGAGAAGTGAACGCCTTCAGTCAATTCGGGATCCACGACTGAAAGCCAGAACCGTAGATAGTTGCGGTCAGAAGGACCTTCGACCCAGATGATCAAGTTGGCCTGTACGAGATCAGAGGCCCGGTAGCCAAGCTCCGAGACAAGGTGAGCAATTTCGTCGGCCGTAGCGGATGCCGACACCCTGGACCCTGCAGCACTCATCGAAATGTGCGAGATTGAAGCGATCGACTGGTCCAGAAGAGCTGCAGAATGCGTCGCGACCAGGTATCTGTTTCCGGTGCTCGTAAGATACGCCAAAAGTCGCCGCTGCATCACTGGATGCATGTGAATCTCGGGTTCCTCCATGCAGACAAGGTGATCAGACAACAACGTCCCGGCGACCGCCAAAATGACCACTTCGTGGATACCCGTACCCAAGCTGGCCAGCGGCAGAACCCGACCGTTGGACACTACGAGAATGTCATCTTGACCACTAGCCACTCGGATACGCGCACTCGGGTCACCTACCACTTCCTGGACAAATGCATTGATTGCCTCAAAACGCAAAGTGTTGTCTTCATAAACGTCGTGGCTAGGCGGATTCTCCAGTTCTGCCAGGCGTCTGATAAGCCCCCTACCGCTGTAGTTATCTTGCTCGCCGGACGATTCGGATATTTGGCGGAACGCACTCACGTCGGCTATCGCAGGGACTTGAACCGAGTGCATGATTTGGCGGACGAGTCCGTCAAGGAAGTTCTCGTGACTCCCGCCAGGGCTATGGGACATCAGGTAGCTGATGAGTGTTGGGATCGGATGGCCAGGCGATGCGACTTCGTACTTTTCCACAACTCGCTGCAACATCGACCCACTGGGCCGCAGCTGCTTACGGCGCGAGTCGGCCTCCTCGAACTCGAGCTTAACCACGCGTCGGGGACCAACTCGGCTATGAGTAAAGAGATCTAGCAGGATGTCTAGAGCTGTCTTCCAATCCCCAAGTTCATTCTTTCCGACCCGGCTCAGTAGTTCGGATTCGCCAAAAGAGTTGGGAAGAGTGATCAACATGTCCAGTTTCAGCGCGGTAGATACGCCGGTGCCTATCGGTACGTCGGCCCCGCTCGGAAAGTTCATCGTGAGGTTCGTAGGCTCCAGGGTGCTCATGATCGACGACGCGAACCGAAGGATGTTGGACTTGCCACTGTTGTTAGCACCCGCAACTAGGTGTAGCTTCCCGAATGGGCCGACCACCTGAGGTTCGACTCCCCAGAAGCTCCGATACCCCGCAACGCCAAACCCAACGATTTCGTAGTCCGTGAACTCGTCGATCGACCAGGCTTGCCGGACGTGGTTAGCTGCATCGCTCATGATCCTCCGTCAGATCGCAGACTTCTCATGAACAATTCAACACAAGTCGCCGTCAACACGTCGTCGGCGCGCTCCGTTCACGTAGAGTTCGGGCAACGGCTTTCGAACGCCAATCCCTTCCGACGCGACACTGATCACCAGCTCCAGTTCTCGTAGCGCCCAGCACGGCAATCGGACTCAGGCCCGCGCGCACCCTAGCCACGTCTGACAACACCGGATCAGGCAAGGCAACCGTAATTCAACCCGCCCGCACTTCGGCAGACCCACACACGAATGAACTCATACCGGCAGGACGACTGGGCGGCGAGCCCCTCGTATCCGTCGACCGTGAATGAGCCGTACCTGATGGGCACGGGCGTCGTCACCGCCGAAGACACCGGCACTCGCCCGCTCTCGCCGCCGCACAGTCACGCCGATCCGATGCTGGCATGGTGCTACCGAGGCACGGTCTGGGTGCACCTGCAGGATGCGCGGTGGCGCCTCGCTCCGGGTCAGGGTGTGTGGATTCCCGCGCACACCCCGCACACCGCCCATCACGAACCAGACTCGACCGGCTGCTACACCTACATCCCGGATGCTTCGCTGATCGCGCCGGTCGACGGCATCACGCGTGTGCTCGTACCCCGCGCGGTGCAGGAGATGCTCCTCCACCTCGGCATCAACGACATGCCGACCGACCTGCGCGTGCGCATCCAGTCGGTGCTCATCGAGATGCTGCAACAGCCGCTGCCGGAGGATGCCGGCGGCTGGGGCGAGGTGCCGATCCCTTCAGACGAACGGGTCGCCCCGCTCGTTCAGGCAGTGCTCGCCGACCCCGGCGATCCCCGCAGCACGGTCGAGCTGTTCCTCGCGCACGGACTCCACGAACGGACGGTGCTGCGCATCTTCCAGAACGACGTCGGCATGAGCTTCGGACGCTGGCGCACCGGGGTGCGGATGACTCTCGGGGCTCGGCTGATCGTCGACGGCACCCCGATCGGGGCCGCCGCGCACCGGTGCGGGTACGCCACGACGAGCGCCTTCTCCGCCGCGTTCAAGGAGCGCTTCGGGCTCACTCCCCGGCAGCACGTGGCCCGTGTGCAGGCCGACGCCGCGCACCAGCTGTACTGGCGGTGACGGCGGGGACAGCGGGGCGATCCTGATCCCCTGACGGCGAATCCGACCGTCATTGTCGGTTCCGCGACACAAGTCGTCGCTCCCGCGACACTGAGCGCTGCATCCGCGTTCTAGCATCGTTCTGTTAGGGCATGCTTACCTAACTTCTCGCCGCATCGACGCGGCAACACCCCTCCCCCCTTCCCGAAGGAGAACCATGTCGCTCGCTTCTGCGCGCCCGAAGATCCGCCGAGGCTCCGCCCTGGTCGCCGCGGCCCTCGCCGCCGCCCTCACCCTCGCCGGGTGCTCGTCCAGCCCCGAGGAATCCAGCTCCGACTCCAGCGCGACGGAGGGCGTGATCATCGAGCACGGCCACGGGAAGACCGTGATCCCGGAGAAGCCGCAGCGCATCGTCACCCTCGGCTGGATGACGGCCGACATCGTCGCCGCCCTCGGTACCAATCCGGTCGGCATGGAGGAGGTCTGGGGCGCGGGCGAGAGCGGCTACCAGCCCTGGTTCGAGGACTACGTCACCGAGGAGTACGGCGAGACCCCCGAGATCATCCCCTTCCTCGAAGACGGCCCCAACTACGAAGCCATCAAGGAGCTCAAGCCCGACCTGATCCTGAGCCTCTACTCCGGCGTCTCCGACATCGAGTACGAGCGCCTGACCGAGATCGCCCCGACCGTCCCCTACATCGAAGGCCCCTGGAACCCGGGGACCTGGGAGGACATGACCCGCACGGTCGGCAAGGCACTGTCCGAGGAGGACAAGGCCGATGAGCTGATCGCCGAGACCGAGAAGCAGATCACCACCCTGGCCGGCGAGCACCCCGAGTTCGAGGACAAGACCTTCGTCTGGGGTCTGACCCTGAACGAGGGCGGCACCGACCTCGGCGTCTACCTCGAGTACGACCCGCGCGTGCGCATCACCGAGGCCCTCGGATTCACCTCGACCCCGGCGATGGACAGCTTCCTCAAGACCGCCGAGGGCGACAACTGGTACACCGGCGTCAGCCTCGAGAACCTCTACGACGTGGAAGCCGATCTGTTCGCGGCCTGGGGCGGCAGCGCCGACGAAGGCACGTACACGGTCGAGAACAAGGTCGTGTCGCGCTGGAACCCGATCGCCAACGGCTCGTATGTGATCTACGCCGACGACGCCGAGGCCTCGGCCATCAGCGCGCCCACGGTGCTCTCGCTGAAGTACATCCTGCCGAAGTACGTCGACGACCTCGCCGGGGCACTCCAGGGCGAGCCCACCATCACCGGCAAGTGATCCGAGAGATGTCCCTGGCGACGGATGACGGCACGGACGTCTCGAACACGGGTGCGGGGAGTCGTGCAGTCGACTCCCCGCACCGCAACGGGACGCTCGTGGCAGGACTGGTCATCGCCGTGGCGGTGCTGGTCGTCGCCGCCATCGCCTCGCTCGCCGTCGGCGCCCGCGCGATCGATCCCGTCACCGTGCTGCAGTCCCTCTTCGCCTACGACGACGAGAACCCGCTGCTTCTGACGGTCATGGAGCTGCGCGTGCCGCGCACCCTGCTCGGCATCGTCGTGGGGGCCGCTCTCGCCGTGTGCGGCGGCCTGATCCAGGCCTTCACCCGCAACCCGCTGGCCGACCCCGGCATCCTCGGTGTGAACGCCGGGGCATCCTTCGCCGTCACCTTCGCGGTCGGCGTGCTCGGGCTCACCACCCCCGGTGCCTATGTGCCCTTCGCCCTCGGCGGAGCCTTCGTCCTCACCATGCTGGTCTACGTGCTGGGCTCGTTCGGAGCCTCGGGCGCGACTCCCATGAAGCTCACCCTCGCCGGCGTCGCCCTCGGCGCGGCCTTCACCGGCTTCACCACCGCGATCGTGCTGCGTGACCACAGCACCCTCCAGGTCATGCGCTTCTGGGGCGTCGGCTCGATCGGCGGACGCACCCTCGACCAGCTCACCTGGGCCGTGCCCCTGATCGTGAGCGGCCTGCTGATCGGGCTCCTGTGCGCGCGGTCTCTGAACGCCCTGGCCCTCGGCGACGACCTGGCGCACGCCCTCGGTGCCCGCGTGCGCGTGACCCGCATCCTCGTCATCATCGCCGTCACCCTGCTGGCGGG
>Ga0160464_101207_pt1 | contig 10432 bp, 8 predicted proteins | sample HID1971I_E11MG_FD_108275 | JGI IMG/M metagenome (GOLD analysis project Ga0160464, IMG submission 108275) | Enriched millipede-associated microbial communities from UW Madison campus, WI, USA - HID1971I_E11 MG | ecosystem: Host-associated > Arthropoda: Insects > Digestive system > Unclassified ... | reverse complement strand
GACGCCCTGCGTGACGCTGATGTGTTGGCCGAAGGCGCCAAGACCACCGCGTTCACCTACCTCGGCGAGAAGCTGACCCAGGATATCTACTGGAACGGTTCCATCGGCGAAGCCAAGAAAGACCTGGATAAAAAAGTCCTGACCCTGCGCGAAAACCTCGCGGCGCTCAAGGGCGATGCCCGTGTGTCGGTGCTCAAGGCCGTGGTCACCCAGGCCAGCTCGGCGATCCCGATCATGCCGCTGTACCTGTCGTTGCTGTTCAAGGTGATGAAAGAGCAGGGCACCCACGAAGGCTGCATCGAGCAGGTCTACGGCCTGTTCAAGGACAGCCTGTACGGTAAAGAGCCTAAGCTCGACGCCGATGGCCGCCTGCGCGCCGACCTCGCTGAGCTGGAACCGAAGGTGCAGGACGCCGTGGCTGCGCTGTGGAACCAGGTTACCGACGACAACGTCAACGAGATCAGCGATTTTGCCGGTTACAAGGCTGAGTTCCTGCGCTTGTTCGGCTTTGAAGTCGATGGCGTGGATTACGACGCGGACGTGAATCCGACCGTCAAGATCAACGGCCTGGTCCAAGCCTAAGGCCTAATGCAGACCTAAAATGTGGGAGGGGGCTTGCTCCCGATGGCGGTGTATCAGTCACTATCTTCAGTGGCTGACACCCTGCTATCGGGAGCAAGCCCCCTCCCACATTTGATCCGAGTCTTTTCAGACACTTCTTACGCCCCGGCGCGCGCCTCTCTCTTCCAGATCTGCCAGACTCCAGCTGCTATCAAGCCACACTAACGGAGGATCTGATGACGATTCGTGCAGTAGTTTTTGATTTCGGCGGTGTCCTGTTCGACTGGAGCCCGCAGCACCTGTACCGCAAGCTGATTGCCGACGATGCAGAACGGCAGTGGTTCCTCGACAACATCTGCACCCAGGCCTGGAACACCGAGCAAGATGCCGGTCGTGCCCTGGCTGAAGCCACCCGCACCCTGATTGACCAACACCCCGATCACCACACCTTGATCCAGGCTTATTACGAGCGCTGGCACGAGATGCTGCGCGGTGAGTTGCCCGAAGGCGTGGCGATTCTCGAGGCGCTGCACCAGGCCAATGTGCCGTTGTTCGGGCTCACCAACTGGTCGGCTGAAACGTTCCCTTATGCCCGGGCCAATTACCCGTTCCTGCAGCGTTTTCGCAATATCGTCGTGTCCGGCGAATTGAAGTTGATCAAGCCTGATCCGGCGATCTACCACGCCAGTCTTGAGCAGGTTCGTGCCCATTTGCCGGATATCCAGCCGAGTGAAGTGGTGTTTATCGATGATGTCGAAGGCAATATCGACGCGGCTGTCGCCTTGGGCTGGCAGGGTATTCACCATGTGTCGGCCGATCGTACCGCTGCGCGTTTGCGCGAGTTGGGCGTGGCCTTCTAGGGCGCCCATTTCTCCATGGCGAAGTCGACGAACGCCCGCAGCTTGGGCAGGCGATAGCGGTCCTGGCGATACAGCAGGTGCATGGGGCGGCTGGGTAGTTTATAGGTGGTTAGCAAGGCCACCAGCTTGCCGTTCTCCAGGTCCGGTTGCACCAGGGCATCGGCCAGCATGATGATGCCCATGCCGTTGATGGCCGCCTGGCGCAAGCCTTGCGAGCTGTTGATGGTCAATGAGCCGCCAACCGGGACTTCCACTTGGCCTTCGTCCCCGGTCATGCGCCAGAGTTTATCGGTATCGCGCCAGTTATCGTTCGCGGGGTAGGCGAACGCCAGGCAATCGTGCTGCTGCAGGTCATCTGGTGTCTGCGGCGTACCCCGGCGCGCCAAGTACGCAGGTGACGCGCACAGCGTGAGGGTGTAGGCCTGCATGGGCCTGGCGATCACGCTGGATGTTGCCAGTTCACCCAGGCGGATTGCCACGTCGAAGCCGCTGTCTACGAGGTCCATCCGCTCATTGCTCAGCACCACGTACAGGTCGATAAGCGGGTAGCGCTGGGAAAACTCGCTTAGGGCCGGCACCAGGCGTTCGGTGCCGAACACGGGCGGCGCAGTGATACGCAGGCTGCCTTTGGGGGTGTCGCTGTGGATCTGCTCGGCCAGTAGCTCGGAGTCGGCCACCAGCCCCAATACTTCCAGGCAACGCTGATAGTACTGCGCGCCAAATTCCGTAAGGTTCTGTTTACGCGTAGTGCGTTTGAGCAAGCTGACGCCCAGCCGTTGCTCCAGGGCACGCAAATGGTTGCCCACCATGGTGGTCGACATCCCGCATTCGTGGGCGGCGGCGGTCATGCTGCCGGTCTCGACGACTTTCACGTACACCGACATTGCCTGGAACAGGTCCATTATCAACCCCTGGTTTAAAGTCATTGCAGGAATTCAGAGTTTATCCAGCAAGAGTGGTTAACGATACTGAAACAATCCCAACGATGCACTGGAGCCACCCCAATGACCGCCGCCTGCCTGATGAGCACCTATCAACCCTTGGCCCTGAGCTTCAGTCGTGGCCTGGGCACGCGCCTGTGGGACCAGCAGGGCCGCGAATACCTGGATGCGGTCGCCGGCGTAGCGGTGACCAATGTCGGTCATTCCCACCCCATGCTGGTAGCGGCCATCAGTGAACAGGCCGGCCTGCTGCTGCACACGTCCAACCTCTATAGCATCGACTGGCAACAGCGGCTTGCCCTGCGCCTGGCCCAACTGTCCGGGCTGGACCGTGCGTTTTTCAACAACTCCGGCGCCGAGGCCAATGAGACGGCGCTGAAACTGGCGCGCTTGCATGGCTGGAAAAAAGGCATTGAACAGCCGTTGGTGGTGGTGATGGAGAACGCCTTTCACGGCCGCACGCTTGGCACCATGGCCGCCAGCGACGGGCCGTCGGTGCGCCTGGGGTTCCAGCGCCTGCCCGGGGACTTCATCAAGGTTGGCTTCGGCGATATGGCCGCCTTGGAGACGATCACCAGGCAATACGGCACACGCATCGCCGCGGTGCTGCTGGAACCGATCCAGGGCTAAAGTGGTGTGCTGGTGGCCCCACCCGGTTACCTCAAAGCCCTGCGCGACCACTGCACGCGCCACGGCTGGCTGATGATGCTCGATGAGATCCAGACCGGCATCGGGCGCACCGGCACCTGGTTTGCCTTCCAGCACGAAGGCATCGTGCCGGATGTGATGACCCTGGCCAAAGGCCTCGGCAATGGTGTGCCCATCGGCGCCTGCCTGGCCCGGGCCGCCGTGGCCGAGCTGTTCACGCCTGGTAGTCATGGCAGCACCTTTGGCGGTAACCCACTGGCCTGTCGCGTGGGCTGTACCGTGCTGGAGATTATTGAACAGCAAGGTTTGCTACAGAACGCGGCACACCAGGGTGAATACCTGCTGGCGCGGTTGCACATGGAATTGGACGAGCACCCGCAGGTACGGGCGATTCGCGGCAAGGGCTTGATGATCGGGATCGAACTGGCCGGCCCTTACCGCGACCTTGCGCAACGTGCCGCCCAGGAGCATGGGCTGTTGATCAACGTCACGCGGGGCAAGATCATTCGCCTGTTGCCGCCGCTGACTTTGCAGCGCCAGGAAGTAGAAATGATTGTGCGGGCCATCACCCGCTTATTGGGTTGAAATACGATCAAAGTGTGGGAGGGGGCTTGCTCCCGATAGCAGTGGTTCAGCCACTGAAGATATCGACTGATACACCGCTATCGGGAGCAAGCCCCCTCCCACAGTGGTTCTGTGTAGGGTTCAGAGGGTGGGGCCATTCAGCCATTCCTGATTCATGGTCTGCGTATCCCCCAGATATTCCAGCAACCACGCCATGGCCGGCGAAAGCTTGCTCTGCGCCCACGCCACACACGACGGGCTGGCCGGGAACGGTCGACTTAATTGCAGCGCCACCAACTCGCCCTTTTCGATCCACGGCAACACCTGATGGGCCGGGGCCATGCCCACACACAGGCCATCGCGCAGGCAATCGAGCGCCGAAGCCCAATTGGGCACCACCAGGCGGCGCTGGTTATCCAGGGTCCAGGTGTCGCGCTTGGGCAGGTTGCGCGAGGTGTCGGTCATGCACAGTGAAGCGAAGGGGCGCAGTTGGTCATCACTGAGCAAACCTTCCACCGCCGCCAACGGGTGCCGGGTACTGACCACGCACAACCAGTTCAACAGGCCCATATCGCGGAAGCTAAAGTGGCTGGCCACCGGCACCGCGCTGGTGGCGCCGATCACGATGTCGGTGCGCTCATCGGCCAGTGCATCCCACACGCCGTTGTACACTTCGTATTCGAGCAGCAGTTCCACTTCGGGAAACTGCCGATAGAAGTCCAGCACCAGTTGGCGGCAACGTTGGGGTTTGACGATGGAGTCCACGGCCACCTTCAACTGGCCACTCCAGCCATTGGCCACCTGTTGGCACAAGCGCCGGGTGCCAAGCATTTTTTTCATCACGCCGCGGGCTTCGTCGATAAACAGGCGGCCGGCGGGCGTCAGCTCTACGTCGCGATGCCTGCGCACAAACAAAGGCACGGCCAGCCATTCCTCAAGCTGACGTACCGTGTAGCTGATGGCCGACGGCACGCGGTGCAGTTCCTGGGCGGCGGCGCTGAAGCTGCCGTGACGGGCCACGGCATCGACTACATCCAGGGAGTATTCAGACCACATGAGGGCTGCCTTCAAATTTATTGATAAGAGCGTCCAATTATTATCGCTTCACACACATATTGTCAGCTTCATAATGGGCGCCAGTCAGCAAATAGTTTGATGGCAGTATCTACAAGGCTTCGATGAAAGATTCTTTTGGTTTTACCTGGTACCTGGCGGGGCTGAGCATGCTCGGTTATCTCGCCATGGACATGTACTTGCCGGCGTTTGGCGCCATGGGCGAGCAGTTGCAGATTGGCGCCGGCGCGGTGGGCGCCAGCTTGAGTATTTTCCTTGCCGGCTTTGCGGTGGGGCAGTTGGTGTGGGGGCCGTTGTCGGACCGCCTTGGGCGCAAGCCGATCCTGCTCACGGGCCTGAGCCTGTTTGTGCTCGGGTGCCTGGGTATGTTCTGGGTCGAGACCGCGCCGCAACTGCTGGCCCTGCGCTTTATCCAGGCGATTGGCGTATGTGCTGCCGCCGTAAGCTGGCAGGCCTTGGTGATCGATCGCTACCCGGCCGACAAGGCCCACCGCGTATTCGCCAGCATCATGCCGTTGATGTCGCTGTCACCGGCCCTGGCGCCCCTGTTAGGCGCCTTGGTGTTGAATCACTTTGGCTGGCAGGCGATCTTCGGCGTGTTGCTGGTGGTGTCGCTGTTGCTGCTGTTGCCGACGTTGTTCCTGCGCAGCCTGCCCAAGCGTCTTGAGCATGAGGGTGCCCCCACGCGTCTCGGTTATGGGCAGTTGCTCACCTCTAAAGTGTTTACCGGCAATGTGATGATCTTCGCTGCCTGCTCAGCCAGCTTCTTCGCCTGGCTTACGGCCTCGCCGTTCATCCTGGGCGGCATGGGCTACAGCCCGAATGACATCGGCCTTAGCTACGTGTTGCCGACCCTGGCGTTTCTCGTTGGTGGCTATAGTTGCCGTAGCGCCCTGCAACACCTGTCGGGCAAAGCCCTGTTGCCGTGGCTGCTGGCTGCGTATTGCTTGAGCATGGTGGCGTTGTACCTGGTCGCCACCCTGAGCGTGCCGACCTTGACCACCTTGCTGATCCCGTTCTGCCTGATGGCGCTATGCAACGGCGCCAGCTACCCGATTGTGGTAGCGAATGCGCTGATGCCGTTTGCAGAAAACTCCGGCAAGGCGGCGGCACTGCAAAATACCCTGCAACTTGGGCTGTGCTTCCTGGCCAGTTTGTTGGTGTCGTCGATGATCGAGCAACCGCTGATGATTACGGTGATTGTGATGTTGGCGACGGCGCCGTTGGCGGTGTTGGGGTATTGGCTGGCGCGGCCGAAGGCAGATCGCTCGGAACTGGCAACTGATCTGAAGTGACAATGCGGCCAAAAATGTGGGAGGGGGCTTGCTCCCGATAGCGGTATGTCAGTGGCAGATGTGCTGGCTGATACACCGCTATCGGGAGCAAGCCCCCTCCCACATTGGTCCTGAATTTATTCAGTTAGAACGTCACTTCCATGTTCAGGGTGGGTGTTGAGGTGCGGGTTCCCCGCCCCCCGTCCACACCGAATTTGTTATGCCAGTATTCATAGCCCACCCCCAGGTACAGGTTCGGCTTGACGCTTTTCCCCGGCCGTACCGCCATCATCAGAGCCGTACGCATCAGCGCTTCTGGCGCGGTATCGCGGCCATGGTAGTCCTCGCCTTTCTCCCCGACATAATTGATAAACCCCTGGAACTTCGCCGCATGGTTGCCGACCTCGAAAGGGCGCATCCAGGTCAGGTTGAGCATGTAGCTGTCGTCGAACGTATGGTTTGACTCTTGCGCGCCGGGGATGCCGGTGTGGTTCCTTTCCTTGTAGTACATCAGGCTCAGGTCCAGTACGCCGACGGTGTTGAACTTCAAGGTCGGGCCGATCACCAGGGCGCGCTTTTTGGCTGAGGCGAAGTTGTTGTTGCGGTTGGCGTCAAAACCCAGAGTCAGCGCGTAATCCTTGACCAGGCCAGTGCCCAGCGGCAGATCGAACACCCGCGAGGCATACAGCTGGTGCCGGTACACGGCGTACACCTCGCTGCCGCCGTGGTCGGTGCCCTTGCGTGGGTCGCGGCTGTCGGACAGGAACACATCCAGGTTGAGGAAGTTACTGCCATAGCGGTAGCCGCTGGCGTGGGTAAAGCTGTAGATGCGCTTGCTGAAATCGTCGGGGTTATTCGGGTTGGTGAAGTGCTGGCCGTAGCGAAAACCTACGCTGTTGTTCATCCATTCCACCGCGACAGCCTCGCCACCGCCGAGGAGGGTCAATGCGACGGTGGCGCCCTGTAGTGCCTTTTTCATTATTGTTGGTCCTTTGGCGTTCTGGCTCATGACGGCCGGATTATTTTTGTAACGCCGCGGGAGGGTATCTTGTTCGATTGATTGTATACAACTCTATGGACATACAGTCTTAATATTGCATACAGTGAGCGCACAACAAAAACAGAGAACCTCTCACCATGACTATCCCGAAGGCGTCACCGCAGCGGCCCGCAGACTAGAGCCTGGGCGTCGCCGCCAACATGGCTTACGGCCTGCAGCATGTGCTCACCATGTACGGCGGCATCGTCGCCGTGCCGTTGATCGTCGGCCAGGCAGCTGGGCTGTCGCCTGCGGATATCGGCCTGTTGATCGCGGCATCGCTGTTTGCCGGTGGCCTGGCCACCTTGTTGCAAACCCTTGGCCTGCCGTTCTTCGGCTGTCAGTTGCCGCTGGTGCAGGGCGTGTCGTTCGCGGGCGTGGCCACCATGGTGGCGATTGTCGGCAGTGACGGTGCGGGAGGGATCCCGGCGATTCTCGGCGCAGTCATGGCCGCTTCGTTGATCGGCCTGTTGATCACCCCGGTGTTCTCGCGAATTACCAAGTTTTTCCCGCCGCTGGTGACCGGCATTGTGATCACCACCATCGGCCTGACCCTGATGCCCGTGGCGGCGCGTTGGGCCATGGGTGGCAATAGCCGTGCGGCGGATTTCGGCAGCATGTCGAATATCGGCCTGGCCGCATTGACCCTGGTGTTGGTGCTGTTGTTGAGCAAAATCGGCAGCGCAACCATCTCGCGCTTGTCGATCCTGCTGGCGATGGTGATTGGCACGGTGATCGCGGTGCTGCTCGGCATGGCTGACTTCTCCGGCGTGACCCAGGGGCCGATGTTCGGCTTCCCCACACCTTTCCATTTCGGCATGCCGACCTTTCATGTGGCAGCGATCATTTCCATGTGCATCGTGGTGATGGTGACTCTGGTGGAAACCTCGGCGGATATCCTGGCGGTGGGTGAGATCATCGACACCAAGGTGGATTCCAAGCGCCTGGGCAATGGCCTGCGTGCGGATATGTTGTCGAGTATGTTTGCACCGATCTTCGGTTCCTTCACCCAAAGCGCGTTCGCCCAGAACGTTGGCCTGGTGGCGGTGACTGGAGTGAAGAGCCGTTTTGTTGTGGCTACCGGCGGGGTATTCCTGGTGGTGCTCGGCCTGTTGCCGTTCATGGGCCGGGTGATCGCCGCAGTGCCGACCTCGGTGCTGGGCGGTGCAGGCATTGTGTTGTTTGGCACGGTGGCGGCCAGTGGTATTCGCACGCTGTCCAAAGTGGATTACCGCAACAACATGAACCTGATTATCGTGGCCACGTCCATTGGCTTCGGCATGATCCCAATTGCCGCGCCGAGCTTCTATGATCACTTTCCAAGCTGGTTCGCGACCATCTTCCATTCGGGCATCAGTTCGTCGGCGATCATGGCGATCCTGCTGAACCTGGCCTTTAACCACTTCACCGCCGGTAACTCGGACCAGCAGTCAGTGTTTGTGGCGGGGACTGAGCGCAGTTTGTGCTTCCGCGATGTGGCCGCGTTGCGTGACGGGGATTACTACAGGGGCGGGAAGTTGTTTGATGCAGAGGGCAAGGAGATTCCCCTGGTAGCGGATACCTCAAAGAAAACCGCAAAACCCGAAACCACAGAGGTCTAAAAATGTGGGAGGGGGCTTGCTCCCGACAGCAGTGTGTCAGCCACTGAAGATATTGACTGATACACGGTCATCGGGAGCAAGCCCCCTCCCACATTGGAATCTAGCCAGCCTTGCGGGCTTTGTGCGGCATTGAACACACCTCATCCAAGAACTTCACCACCGTCCCCATGCACGCCTGGCGTTCTTCCACATGGGGCATGTGGCTGGAGTCTTCAAACAATGCCCAGCGCACGTCTGCGATTTCATCCAGGAACGGCTTGACCACCAACGGCGTGGCCTCGTCATGTCGGCCGGAAATCACCAGGGTCGGCACCTTGATTGCCGCGAGGCGACCGTTCACGTTCCAGTCCTTCAAGCTACCGATCACGTGGAATTCGGTCGGACCGCTCATGGCGTGGTACACCGTCGGGTCTGCATCGACCTGGGCGAAGGTGCGCGCCACTTCTTCCGGCCAGGGTTTGACGCGGCACACGTGCTGATCATAGAAAACCCGCGAGGCGGCCAGGTATTCCGGATCTTGATAGGTGCCGGCCTGTTCGTGCTTGAGCAGGGTTTCATGCACGCCCTCAGGCAACAACTTGCGCAGGCGGTTGGCTTCGCTGACCCAGGTGCGCATGCAGGTCGGTGAGTTGGCGGGAATAAACGCGCGCAGGCCCTTGGGCTGCAGGATCGCGTGTTCGCTGCCCAGCATGCCGCCCCAGGATTGGCCGAGGATCGCGTAATTATTGCTGATCTGCAGGTGGTCCAGCAGGTTGTTCAACTCGTCGAGGAACAGGCTGATGGTCCAGAACGATGGGTCTTTATCCGGCAAGTGCGTGGAGCGGCCATTGCCCAACTGATCGTAGTGAATCACCGCATGGCCGCTGGCGGCGACGTCCTTGAAGGCATCGACATAATCGTGGGTGCAGCCTGGGCCGCCATGGATGATCACCAATGGCGTACGGCCTGTGGTCAGGTCGCCCGTGACGCGATACCAGGTCTGATACGCGCCAAAGGGCGCATAGCCTTCGCGAACTTTTTCGATGAATTCCATTTCGTGCCCCGCTCTGAAAAAAGGATCAGGGCTACGATAGTCTGAACAAAAAGTTTAGGTAACTAGCAAAACAGCTAGGTTTTTCCGGTGGGTCAACCTTCCAGCAGACGGTAATGGGTGGCCCGCACCACCGCCTGTACGCGGTTCTTGGCTCCCAGTTTGTGCATGGCCGAGGCCAGGTGCAGGGTGACCACCGCCAGGGAACGACTCAATTGCGTGGCAATTTCGGCAGCGGTCAGGCCGTCGGCGGCCCATTTGAGGCATTCGCGTTCGCGCTTGGTCAGGTGGATATGCGGGTAGGCCCTTAGCTCCTTGCTGAACAGCGGGTAGGCCGCTTCCTGCAGGGCATGGGTAATCAGGCTGAAATCGGCCAACGTATGTTGTGCGTCCTTCAATACCGTGCGCGCCTTGCCGGTGCGCAACCCGGTCAGCGACGCGAAGCCGCCCCGGGGCAGGTGAATAGGGACGCTGACGCCACAGGTCAGCTCACGCTCGTGCAAGTAAGAGGATACGGGCGCGTGGCACGGGTCGATGATCTTCTGCAGGGCCGTCTCTGTCTTCGCCTCATAGGACCAGACAAACGGCGATACCGTACTCAACGCCAGGTGCTGCACCGGGTCGATCTGGTAGAACCCTTCGCTGCACCATAAGGCATGCCAATCCGGCGGGGTGTTGCGCAGCTCCAGCACAGAAGGGGTGATCAGCGTGCCATTGAGGTCGATAGGTACCGGCGTGTAGTCATACACCAATGCATCGAAGCCCAGTTGTTGGGCCAGGATAAACGTATTGTCCATCTGTTCATCCAGGCTCCTGCCTGGCATGAGGCGATTATTGAAG
>Ga0160464_101206_pt1 | contig 10456 bp, 9 predicted proteins | sample HID1971I_E11MG_FD_108275 | JGI IMG/M metagenome (GOLD analysis project Ga0160464, IMG submission 108275) | Enriched millipede-associated microbial communities from UW Madison campus, WI, USA - HID1971I_E11 MG | ecosystem: Host-associated > Arthropoda: Insects > Digestive system > Unclassified ... | reverse complement strand
TGGACTTAAGGCGAATGCGCCAGCTGGAACGCCCGAAAGCGAAAAAGTGTGAGCATCAGCCTCCATGGAAGGTCACCGCAGCGTGGCCGAAATGGCTTACTGGCAGGCGAAAAAAGGCGCAACTATTCCCATGCAAGGGGGCGACGTCTAATGCCGTAAACGCCTACCCTATGCCGAATCGGCATGGCTTTTTTTGAAAATAATTGTCCGAACGGTCAGTTCGAATACGCCATTGAGGCGGGTGAATATGCCGTGAAGCTGCCAAATCAGGCTCGCTTAGCGAAGCAGGACGACTTGAAGTGATTGGCAGAAATGCGTGAGAAATCCACCACCTAGCGCCAGAAAAGTCCTCTGGCGAGGACGAAAATTTCTAGATAGATGGTCACGCTGACATACCCAGTAATGGTTGGTGTAAGGCAAAAACTGAAATGACGGCTATGAAAGGCATGAAGCGCGGGGGATGAGAGTCATAAGCCCGCCGCAAGTTCAGCAAGCTTGAGGGCTTGTGAACTTGCGTCGCAGCTTTTCGCCTGACCCGGCCCTTGCGCAGGCACTCCCTGTGCCCGTAGGTCACGCCGATCTCGGTGGATCAGAGCAACCCGGCCCCCTGGTCATGCATCACTGTTGGCGAGCGATGCAAACAGAAAGAAGCGCAGGGGCTTCTTTCTATGGACGCAGGCTCCGTTTCAGACGGAACCTAGTACCAATTCGGATCTTTCTTCAGTTGTTCCATCAACAGCTTTTGCATGCCTTCATCCGGCTTACCGAGGAAACGGTAATCGGCATGCCGTGTCGGGGACTTGTCGGCCGGCAGACCGGCTGGGACTTCCACCAACATCGCGTAGGCATCTTCCTTATCGAAACTGAAGGCCACAATGAGGCGCTTGTTCAAGCAGGTATCCGCAGTTTCGCAAAGCGGGCCCACCAGATACTTGTCACCGTCCTCTTCAACAGCATTCATTTGTTCGGCGGTGCCCGACAGGTTCATCACCCATTCCGGCAGGCGCTGTTCTTTCTTCACCACGTCTTGCCAGGTCTCACGGTACTGCGGGTCCGCGCTGAGCAATTCGTTAGCCCGGGACTGGCCGTCATTGGCGGCCATGGCCAGGCTGCTGCCGCCCAAGAGCAGGGCGGCAGCAATGGCTTTAAAAGGCAGAGTGGTCATATTCAGCCTCGGCCTTTACGACCAAAGAAGAACGAAGCGATAAACATCACCAGGAAGACCACAAAGAGAATCTTGGCGATACCGGTGGCGGTGCCCGCGATACCACCAAAGCCTAGGACTGCAGCCACAATGGCGATGATCAGAAATGTGATTGCCCAACTCAACATGGTGATTCTCCTTATGCTTCTATAGGGGTAACAGCGGTAGTGCCGTACAGCCGCTCAATTCAAGCGACCTTGTCTTGCCTAGAACACCCAGCGCTCTTGGGTTGGCAGTTCGTCCAGAGTGGAATCCTGGTCGACCAAGCTCAATTGCGGGGCAGTTACATTAGCGCTGGCGCTGCCAATGGAACGGAAGTGGGTCTGGGTCATGACCGGACGTTCAAATTGCGGGGTTTGCTTCGCACTTTCTTGCCAATGCTGCATTTGCTGGCCGGCAATCAGCGTGACCATCAATGCCAAACTGGCAAACAAGCCCTGCTGCACACGAAGCGGGGATACACGCAATTGGCTGAGGCTTTGGCGAGTCATGCTGCTTTTCTCCCGCATTCTGTTTATTCGTTCATGACACTCTTGGGAGAGATATTGCAGACTGCATGCCAGCTTTATTGCAAAATAAAACTCAATAAAATCAACGAGTTAAATGCTACACACAGATCTATCACCTAGCATCCTGCACGATGCCCCTGCGTTACCCGTGCGAAATGCACGATGGCCAATGGTCGGATCGACGGATCAAATCCGCAGACCTCGTTGCCGAAGTGGCAGCAGGGTATGAAAACGCCATCAGCCGGTACTTGTGTCGGGAGTGTGCAGATACTTGCACGGACATGCCTTTTATGAATCAGAATAAACCATGCAACTTGCCCGATTATTCCGGGACTAAACACCATCACATTTATAGTTAAGGAGCGCGGGACAGATGGGATCAGCCAAGGAACTTCAAGGCCGCATTCTTTTAGTGGATGACGAGTCCGCGATCCTGCGCACCTTCCGTTATTGCCTGGAGGATGAGGGCTACACCGTAGCCACCGCCAACAGCGCGGCCCAGGCTGACGCGCTGATGCAGCGCCAGGTGTTCGACCTGTGCTTTCTCGATTTGCGCCTTGGCGAAGATAACGGCCTGGATGTACTGGCACAGATGCGTATCCAGGCACCGTGGATGCGTGTGGTGATTGTCACTGCTCATTCCGCCGTGGATACCGCCGTAGACGCGATCCAGGCCGGTGCCGCCGACTATCTGGTCAAGCCCTGCAGCCCGGATCAATTGCGCCTGGCCACCGCCAAGCAACTGGAAGTGCGCCAGCTTTCGGCGCGCCTGGAAGCCTTGGAAGGTGCGGTGCGCCAGTCCAAGGATGGCCTGGACTCCCACAGCCCATCAATGATGGTGGTGTTGGAGACCGCGCGCCAAGTGGCTGGCACCGATGCCAACATTCTGATCCTCGGCGAGTCCGGCACGGGTAAAGGGGAGCTGGCCCGGGCTATCCATGGCTGGAGCAAACGCTCGAAAAAATCCTGCGTAACCATCAACTGCCCTTCGCTGACCGCCGAACTGATGGAGAGCGAGCTGTTCGGCCATAGCCGCGGCGCGTTCACCGGCGCCAGTGAAAGCACGCTGGGCCGAGTCAACCAGGCGGACGGCGGCACACTGTTTCTCGACGAGATCGGCGACTTTCCACTCACGTTGCAGCCAAAACTCCTGCGGTTCATTCAAGATAAAGAGTATGAGCGTGTGGGCGACCCGGTCACCCGTCGCGCCGATGTACGTATCCTTGCAGCCACCAACCTGAATCTGGAAGACATGGTGCGTGATGGCCGCTTCCGTGAAGACTTGCTGTACCGCCTCAACGTCATCACCTTGCACCTGCCGCCGTTGCGCGAACGCAGTGAGGACATCCTGGCCCTGGCCGACCGCTTCCTGGCGCGCTTCGTCAAGGAATACGCCCGTCCCGCTCGCGGCTTCAGTGATGACGCTCGAGAAGCGCTGCTCAACTATCGCTGGCCCGGCAATATCCGCGAGCTGCGCAACGTGGTGGAACGCGCCAGCATCATCTGCCCGCAGGAGAAGGTCGAGATCAGCCACTTGGGGATGGCCGAACAACCGACCAACAATGCGCCGCGTATCGGCGCCGCACTGAGCCTGGACGAACTGGAAAAAGCCCACATCGGCGCGGTACTCGCTACCAGTGACACCTTGGACCAAGCAGCCCGCACTCTCGGCATCGACGCGTCGACCCTGTACCGCAAACGCAAACAGTACAACCTGTGAGCAGGACTTTATGAAGCTCGCGATGAAACTGCGCACTCGGTTATTCCTGAGCATCTCAGCGCTGATCACCGTGGCCTTGCTGGGGTTGATCCTGGGCCTGGTCAGCGTCATGCAAATGGCCAAGACCCAGGAATCGTTGATCCGCAGCAATTTCATCACCCTGGACCTGGGGCTCAAGTTGCGCCAGAGCCTGGGCGACCAGCTGATCATGATGCTGGAAAAACGACCCGACCCCGAGGCCCTGCAAGCCTCCAAGCGCCACTATTTCGAGCTGCTGGACGAAGGCATCGCCCATGAGCAGCTCGATGGAAGAAGCCATGGTTTCAGCCAGGCAAAGGCTGATTACCAGAACCTTCTCGAGGCGTTCGACCAATCTCAACAAGCCTCGCCGCCTGCAGGCAGCAAGGAAAAGCTGACTGAAACTTTCAACGTGTTGCGCAACGGCCTGATCGCCGATCACAAGCGGGCGCTGGAAAACATCAGCACCAGCGAGCATAAATCCCGCGAGCGGGCGTTATTGATCGCCGGCCTTCTTGGGTTGGTGGGGCTTGCGGTGCTGATTATCGGCTTCGTCACCGCCCACGGCATCGCGCGGCGTTTCGGTGGCCCCATCGAGGCGCTCGCCAAGGCCGCCGACAAGATCGGTCAGGGCGATTTCGAGGTTACGCTGCCTATCTCTTCGGCGGCGGAAATGAACCAGTTGACCCGCCGTTTCGGCATCATGGCCGAAGCATTGCGCCAACATCAGGCCACCAATGTTGATGAGTTGCTGGCCGGTCAGCAGCGCCTGCAAGCGGTACTCGACAGTATCGATGACGGCTTGCTGATGATTGATCGCCAAGGCTGCCTTGAGCACCTCAACCCCGTCGCACAGCGCCAACTGGGCTGGGATGAGGAACGACTCGGACAAGGTCTGGGGGAAGCCCTGGGCCGTGCGGAAATGGATGAACAACTGCAACTGGTGCTGCGCGGCGGTAATCTGGAGCGGGCGCCGGACGACCTGGAGGTGGAAGTCGAGGGCGAGCTGCGTCTGCTGACCTACAGCCTGACGCCTGTCAGCCATACACAGGGGCATATTCTCGGCGCGGTGATGGTGCTGCATGACGTCACCGAACAACGCGCCTTTGAGCGGGTGCGCAGCGAGTTTGTGCTGCGCGCCTCCCATGAGCTGCGCACGCCGGTGACCGGTATGCACATGGCCTTCGGCCTGTTTCGCGAACGGGCCAAATTCCCGGCGGATTCCCGCGAAGCGGACCTGCTGGATACGGTCAATGAAGAAATGCAGCGCCTGATGCAGCTGATCAACGACCTGCTCAATTTCTCGCGCTACCAGAACGGCCTGCAAAAGCTCACCCTTGGGGCCTGCGATGTGACCGACCTGCTGGAGCACGCACGGGCCCGGTTCGTCGAGCCTGCCAACGCGCAGAGCATTGAGTTGCTGGTGGAAACCCAGCCAGACTTACCGCGCCTGTATGCCGACCAGGTCCAACTGGAGCGCGTGCTCGACAATCTGCTGGGCAATGCCCTGCGCCATACCGCCGAAGGCGGGCAGATTCGCCTGCAGGCGCGACGTCATGGCGAGCGGGTGATTATCAGCGTTGAAGATAACGGCGAAGGCATCGCCTATGGCCAGCAAGGGCGCATCTTCGAGCCCTTTGTGCAGGTCGGCCGCAAGAAAGGCGGGGCGGGCCTGGGGTTGGCACTGTGCAAGGAGATCGTGCAACTGCATGGCGGCCGCATGGGTGTGTATTCACGGCCGGGGCAGGGCACGCAGTTCTATATGGCGCTGCCGTTGTAGGAGCGAGCTTGCTCGCGAAAAAGGCATGAACGACGCGGGCTGCCTGACAGCGTTGAGATTCTTCGCGAGGAAGCTCGCTCCTACATGTACACGATCAGCGCTGATTCAGGGCCCGCAGGATCGCGGCGCTTTCAGCATCCGGGGTGCCATCGAACAATGATGGACGAAAGCGCATCTGGAACGCTGCGATCACATGACGCGTGGCTACATCCAACTCTCCGGTCTGCGGTGTCTGGTAGCCCAGGCGAGCCAATTCTTCTTGGAACCAGGTAATACTCGGCAGCTGTGCGGCGTACTGCACCTGGAATCGGGCCACCGCCTGGGCATCCGGCCAGACAGCGAGGCCTTCCGCGGCCAAGCGCTTCCAAGGGAACAACGGGCCCGGGTCCAGCTTGCGCAGCGGGGCAATGTCGCTATGCCCAATGATGTTCTTGGGGTCGATGCCATTACGCTTGCTGATGTCCTTGAGCAGCACGATCAGTGACTTTACCTGCGCTTCGGAATACGGGTACCACACACGCCCCGTCGGCGTATCGCTGAACCCTGGGTTGACGATCTCAATGCCGATGGAGCTGGAGTTGAGCCAGGTGCGCCCCATCCACTCGCTTTCACCGGCATGCCAGGCGCGCTGGCTTTCATCCACCAGCTTGTAGATGGTGCCTGAGGCGTCGTCGCCGATCAGGTAATGGCTGCTGACCTGGCCATGGGTCAACAACGCCAGGGAGCGCTCAAGGTTGGCGGAGGTGTAATGCACGACAACGAACTGTATGCGGTTGTCGTGGTTCACCGAAGGATGGCTGGTGTTCAGGCGCGGGCCGCTGGCGCAGCCGGTGAGCAGCAGAAACGCAAAAGCGATATACAAAGATTTCATGGCAGAAGCATTACACTGAAAGTCGATAATGCAACAGTGTAACGTAACGTGTATGCCCAGGCCGTCAAATTACAAAATGGAACATCTTTTATGCCGCCTGTACCTGGTTGCGTCCCGCCGCCTTCGCCTTATACAGCGCTCCGTCGGCGCGTTTGAGTGCCAGGTCGCTGCGCTCGCCGGGCTGAAACTGCGCCACACCCATGGACACCGTGATCGTCACCGGTTCGCCCTTGAAATGGAACGGGCAGGCGGCGATGGCGCCGCGCAACACCTCACCCACGGCCAAGGCATCCGCTAACGTTGAATCGGGCATCAACAGCACGAACTCTTCGCCGCCGAAGCGTGCGATGAAGTCGGTGGGCCGCAGGCGCTTGCTCAGCACATTGGCAATGATCTTCAAGACCTTGTCGCCCGCCAGGTGTCCGTAGCCGTCGTTGATACGCTTGAAGTGATCCAGGTCGAGCATGGCGAGCGAAAGGCTGTTTCCACACTGATGCCAGGCGTTGACCTCATAATCGAGGCGCTCGCTCCACGCGGCTCGGTTGGGCAAGCCAGTGAGCGGGTCGAGCAAGGCCTTCTGGCGCTGCACTTCCAAGTGCTCGCGGTAACCCAGGGCTTCCTGTTCCATGTTGGCCACCCGCTCCGCCAGGCCTTTGAGGCGTGCGGCCACTTCCTGTTCGCGCTGGTCGCGCTGCTGCTGATGGGCGTCCATAGTGCCGAGCAAGCCTTCGAGGTGGCTTTCGAGCACTTGCTTGAGGCTGTCCAGATCGGCGGCTTCCTGCACGCTGCTTTGCAGCCCGTCGACCTGTTCACGGATCTGCGTATCCAGTTCCCGCGCAGCCAGGCTGCTATCGGTGTGGTCTTCGCTGGCGACCTGCAGATGGCCCTGGAATGCCTCGAGGCGCTCGTTGAGCTGCTTGAGATAAGCCTCGAACTCATGCTGGCCGCTGTCAGTGATCGCCAGCATCAGCACCGCCAAGTCATCGAGGATCGGCAGCAGTTCGTACCAGTTCAGGCCATGGGCGAGGCGCTCACGCATGGCCTCGGCCTGGGGCCGGTGACGCTCGGGCAGCGACAAGTCTTCCAGCAAGCCGAGTAAAGTGTCTTCGATGTGCTTGGCCACCGAGCTGTAGGACGGTTCGGGCGAATCAGGCAGGGCGTATATCCCGCCTGATTGCAGGTCGTCTGGCTCGGGGCTTTCCAGTACGGGCGGCAGAGACAGGCTGCCGATGGTGGTTTCATCGGGTATGTCTACTTGAACCTGCGGTGCTTCGATAAAGGCGGCGAGTGCACTTTCATGCGCAGGCTCCGCACTCGGAGGCTCCTGCACGTCGGGCTCAATTACTGGCGCAGGCGCTACCGTAGGTTGCCCTTGAGCGGAGGCCTCGAATACAAATGTGTCACTGGTGGCCTCTTCCACCTTGGCCTGCGCAACAGCCGCTGGCTTAAAGGCGACGGGTGTTTGCGGCGCTGGCGCAAAGGCACGCAAGGCTTGTGTCAATTCTTCCGATTGCGCGGGCTCTTGGGGCTCAGGCACCGGTTTTGGCACAACAGGCTTTGACGGCGACACTTCTGGTGGAAACAGTGGCGCGACGTCAGCCTCTGGGGCTTCACTCGAGGCGTCTTTACTACCAAACAAACGCTGCAGCAGGCCCGGCCCGGAACGCGCGGTTTCGCTCTCAGGCTCCAGGTTATTCAGCGCCTGCCCTTGCAGGCTGCTCAGCTCACTGAGCAGCAGTGGTATCTCCCGCGCTTGCCCGACGCGGCCATCGAGCTGCTTGGCGAAGGTTTTCAGCGGCCGCGCCACTTCGCGGGGCAGCGGGAGCTTTTGCAACTGGGCAACCAAGGCGGTGAGCGCGGTGCTGATCTGGTCGACCCGGGTTTCGCGACGCTGCTCGGAATCGAGCACGGCCTTTTCCAGGCGTGGCAGCAAGGCGGCGAGGGCAGCGTCCATATCGTCGGTACGCACGACGTCACGCATTTCCTTCATGCATTGATCGACGGCGCGATCGGTGCCTTCAGCGGCCAGCGTGCTGCGTACCAGCCCGCGGCGCAGCAGGTCGAGGCGGGCAGCCCAGCGGCGTTCGAGCTTGTCTTGCTGCTCAATGCTCTTGAGGTATTTCTCTTTCCAACGCTGGGCGTCGTCGCTCATGCAAGGGGTCCGCTGGTGCCTGGGCTCAATGCGGGGAACGCATCAGCCGTGAGCGAACCCGGCAGACGAATCTCTACCGCGACCGGCAGGTGATCGGAAATAGGCTGCGCCAGTACCTGCACGCTTTCGAGCGTAAGGGTCGGGCTGAGCAAAATATGATCAAGACAACGCTGTGGGCGCCAGCTGGGGAACGTGGCCTCGACTTGCGGCGCCAATAGTCCGAGGTCGCGTAGCGGGGAATTCTGCAACAGGTCATTGGCATGGGTGTTCATGTCACCCATCAGCACCTGATGCTTGTAGTTGCCAATCATGTCACGCACGTAGGCCAGTTGCAGGTTGCGCGTGCGCCCGCCGAGCGCCAGGTGCATCATCACCACCACCAAGGCCTCCGGGCCTTCGCCGAAACGCACGAGGATCGCCCCGCGCCCTTTGGGGCCTGGTAACGGATGATCTTCGATGGCGGTGGGCTTCAGGCGGCTGAGCACGCCATTGCTGTGCTGCGCCAGGCGCCCAAGGTTGCGGTTGAGTTGCTGGTACCAATAAGGGAAAGCACCGAGCTGGGCAAGGTGTTCCACCTGATTGATATAACCGGAGCGCATGCTGCCGCCATCGGCCTCCTGCAAGGCGACCAGGTCGAAGTCGTTGAGCAGGGTGCCGATTTTCTGCAGGTTACCGGCCCGACCGTTGTGGGGTAGCAGGTGTTGCCAGCCCCGGGTGAGGTAGTGCCGATACTTCTCGGTACTGATACCGACCTGGATATTGAAGCTGAGCAGGCGCAGACGGCTGTCCGGCGGCAGCCCCGTGGACTCCAGGTGGTGCTCGTTGACCTGCGGGTCATGCAGGCCAACAGCGCGTTCGGTACGCCAGCGGCGCATAACGAGCCCCTTACTTGGCTGCCCGCTCTTTGGCGATCAGCTGGTCGGCGACATTGAGGGTCTGCTCAGGACCACCAGTAGAGCCCAGGTCGAAACGGTACTTGCCGTTGACGATCAGGGTCGGAACGCCCTGCACGCCGTACTTCTGTGCGAGTTCCTTGGCCTGCTTGATCTGGCCCTGGATGGCGAAGGAATTGAAGGTGGCCAGGAACTTGTCCTTGTCGACACCCTGGGTGGCGACGAAGTCAGCCATTTCTTCTGGCTTGGTCAGGCGCTTGCCTTGTTTCTGGATCGCTTCGAAGACGGCGTTGTGGACCTTGTGCTCCACACCCATGGCTTCCAGGGTCAGGAACAGTTGGCCGTGGGCATCCCATGGGCCGCCGAACATGGCAGGAATGCGCTTGAAGTTCACGTCCGAAGGCAGTTTCTCAGCCCATGGATTGATGGTCGGCTCAAAGGCGTAGCAATGCGGGCAGCCGTACCAGAACAGCTCTACTACTTCGATCTTGCCTGGCACCGATACTGGAACCGGATTGCTCAGTTCGACATAGGTTTTACCGGCTTCAAGCGGCACATCGGCTGCTTGCGCGGTCATGCCGAAGAGGCTGGCAGTGACGAGAGCGGCGCTGAGGATCAGATTACGCATGCTTTACTCCTGGACAAATAAAGTCGCCTCACGCGACCTTTAGGTGTGACAGGTCTGCGCGGGCATGAGTTCGTTAGTGTAACGGCACCGGCCACAAAAAAGGGCGGCCTGGGCCACCCTTTTTATGCTTGCATCGCGGGATTAATCGAGTGTTAACGTTGCGTGCAACTTAATGCAGACCCTGGATGTAGCTGGAGACGGCTGCAATGTCTTCGTCACTCAGCTTGCGAGCGATGGTACGCATAGTCATCGCGTCGCCATCGTTGGCCCGGCCGGCTTCTTCCTTACGGAAATCGGTCAACTGCTTGGCAATGTATTGAGCGTGCTGGCCACTCAAATGCGGAAAACCAGCTGCCGCATTACCAGCGCCGTTCGGCGAGTGGCAACCCGTGCAGGCAGGCAGGCCCTTTTCCAGATCGCCGCCACGGAACAGCTTCTCTCCACGGGCGACCAGTTTAGGATCAGCAGCTCCCACACTGCCTTTCTGACTGGCAAAATACGCCGCGAGGTCCGCCAGGTCCTGATCGTTGAGGTTGGTCAGCAAACCGGTCATTTCCAGCACCGTGCGCTTGCCATCCTTGATGTCGTGCATCTGCTTGCTCAGGTAGCGTTCACCCTGGCCTGCCAGTTTGGGAAAGTTCGGCGCCGGGCTGTTGCCATCCGGCCCGTGGCAGGCACCAC